>Ga0078972_1003134_pt1 | contig 50488 bp, 54 predicted proteins | sample YelNatPaOPGAMG01_FD_67568 | JGI IMG/M metagenome (GOLD analysis project Ga0078972, IMG submission 67568) | Hot spring thermophilic microbial communities from Obsidian Pool, Yellowstone National Park, USA - OP-RAMG-01 (SPADES assembly) (version 2) | ecosystem: Environmental > Aquatic > Thermal...
AAATTGTTGGTGACTGCCCAGCGCGTTCTCATGTACTCTCTGAGAGAAGCATTCAAAGCATCAGACTCTGCTCAATACGGCGCTCAGGGTGTCGAGACGGGCTCTGACGCTGTCGTTCCACTAGTTGGTGTGCCCCGTGGCCTTTATCATGCTCGAATCCGGACAAAACAGCGCTCTCGAAAAACACAGGTCACATTGCATCCTGTGTCCCGAAAATCATTTATGTTGTCGCATGGGGTTTTTATCGAAAAGTTCCAGACGTTTGTGGACAGCTGATAGACCAGGGTCCGCAAATATTGCGAATCGTTGCATGTCGAGGTGCATCAAGGTGCGAGAAACCCGGTGAGACTTTCTCGAGTTCGAAGCTCTGCGACCTCTCAAGGCGTGCTAAATCTTTTTGCTGTCACAAATGCGAACGACTAGCCTATGGACACGGTAGCGTCACACTTGCGTTTGCCAACAGAGATGACGCTTTCGACTGGATTCAGCCAGAGAGAATAACTCGGCAAGAAGAGCAGCGCAACGCCATTCGCAGTTGCGTGCTCCTTGACCGCTGCCGAGTGATGGACAACGACGTTGTCTAACACCAGGACAGAAGCGTGCAGGATGGAGACGCCATAAAGTGCTTCGACGAAGGATGAGGTGTTGAAGGACTCTGTCTGATCGGCGATTTCCAAGCGACCGAACGACTGAATCACTGCTCGGAGTGGTGTGTTCCGAGCGGTCGTTCGTCTCCTCTTGACGAATCGCCATATACCCACTTTAAGTAATATAATGCAGGTCTACCATTGCTCCAGAATAAAGTCTCATCGAGCGAGACGAGCACCGCTGTTGTACGCGCTTGCGTTTCAGTACCAAATGAAAAATGTGTTGTTCTATGCGCGAAAGGCTCACACAGAACTCGTCATTTTCCTCTGTGCATTCCGTGTCTAATCATCCTTGCTGGCGTTGACGGTATGGTAATCTCAAATCTTGTGGCCTCTTTGATGGGATATCTTGCAGAATTCACAGAATGGAATCAATCGACGAGAAGAGATTCCCCCCGACAGAGATTCATAAGATTTGTTCTGTTTGTACGACATTAAGGATGAGGACCACAAGAACGGCTGTTTATACACCAGCTAATCATAAAATAACAGACTCGTCCAATTCATTTTCTGAAGCTGGCGATGAAGGCTTCAAGTTCTTTCGCGGGCATGTACCAATCTTCCAGCTGCGTTCTGTCTGTTGAATACCTGCAAGAACAACGAACAAGAATAAAAACACGATGCTGGAATAAGTATTCTAGAATGCACAGCTCCAAGTTCGACGCCCAGAAAAACAAAACTTTTGCGTGCAGATAGCTCGGTTTCACACGCTGCACGCTGCGTCCGGGCCCCGGAACAGAGCAGCTTGTCGTGTTGTGCACAGCAGTTGCGGTATGGGTTGCTGGATGTTGAACTCTGCGGCTGGAGCGCACGACCGCGGGACGTTAGCCTCTGCGATGCTGCGTCTAGACCCAGAGCGCGGGCATTGCTTGACAAGTGCGAGGCGGTGGGACCACGAACTGGAAAATTTCTCGAATACTGCTGTGCGGTAGCGTGTGTGGACGCGCAGGCCAGGAGGTTCTTCTCGACCGGCGGCCAGCGCGTCGACGCTGAACGCAGCACCGAGCCCGAATGACGAGATGAATCCCTGTTCTCGTTGACACTCAGAGCTCTCGGTCGGCAAGGTTGTTTACCGTTGAGCTAGAGCAGCGCAGAAGCGTCTCTCGGGATGACGCCCTGTTTGCAGCACGGCTGCCAGGAACGTAATGGCGGGATACTTTACACCGTATCCGGGTGTCACCTAGGTCAACGGATGACGGTATCAGAGGCGATCGTATCGCAAGGCGAAAACTCAGTAGCCTCTACAGCGATATACTCAGTGAAACAGAAAATGACCCACGGCCACGGAGTATGAGTATTTATACCCACCTGCAGACGTCTCCCAGTCTTTGTCGACCGGCCGCCTGCCATCGGCTTCAGTTTCTCTTTGTACACTTCGAACATGGGAGGCTATCCCAGGAATTTGAATGGTGTCAGCTCCCAGGGTCCCGTCTTCAGCACCGCACATCGTCTGGTATGGATGGCGGCATCCAAGTCTCGATTCACGAAGTCCATGCGTCTACTGACACTGGTGGAGCTCATCAGTGCAAAGAGTCCACGAACTCGGGCCCTCTGTGCCATTTGGTGCAGTGCCAGCTCTCCGTGTTTTTCTCTTGCCGAAGCGCTCGGCTGCGCTCTCTCCATCTCGACCTTCTGTAATGGACACCCCAGCGCATCCATTAGATTCCCTACTTTTGAAAATGAATGCACTTGTTTATGCGCTTAGATGAGGAACCTCCCAGAGCGAGACGGCCTCGTACAAGAGAGGCGACATGTGCCTGGGTGTCATCATGTGCTGAACGCTTCAGCGATTCGCTCAGTGCAGCGATCACTACTTTTCAGGATACAAAAATACTCCTTCGGCATGCTTGAACCACGAAGAGAAAGGAGGAATGAAAAGCATCTTTACCCCCATGGCATTTGCAAAGGCTCGAACGCGAGTAGAATGGTGGACTGCCACGTTGTCGAACACAGGAACGTCGCCAAGCGTCAGGGAAAGGTCTTCGATGATTCGACCGAGTGCTTGGTGCTGTTATATGAGCCTTCTCCACAAGCGAAGCTGAGGGCGCCGAATGAATTCAATGCACTTAGAACAGATGATGATATCATCGTTCTCTTCGGCTTCGATTTTACATACTACGTGCTCCCTGTTCCCCGAATACCCAAATACGCTCCGACCGTTTCGTCCGAGGCGATTCTGAATATCTGAAAAAAAGACGGACGTGCCTAAGTTTTATAACGATCGCAAAGATCCAGAAATGCTGTAGGGGTTGCGATTTTGGTGGCAGATGTATATGCTTGGACTAGGACTTTTTATTGCGACTGAATCGCAGTGTTTTCAGCACTTTGCCAATAAGCTGTTGAGTGACAGAGACACACCTAGTTGCTACTATCGTAGCTTTTGCTTTCTCTAAAGTGATCAATGGATCGTTTTCTACCATTGACCGCAAACACGCTTTGAGAATATCGGTTTCTGGCGCGGAGCGCCTCTACTCGTTTCTTTCAGTCTTCCTCAATCATCTGAGCATTGTACCATGTCTGGCCTTACTGAGGAATGCAGTCCTCGTTGCGCTGTTCAGTAAAGTATATCTATCCTCCAGGCAATTCGTCATCTATCTACACGGCACATTGCGTATTTTCTTCGATCTGCAGTTACTCTCCGCAGCGGGGGTAAACCGAAAATCGAGATGAAACCCAATCAGGGCGTGCATCGGCAGTCCATGGAAGTATTCCTGCAGTGCTCATCATAGAGTGCTGTCAGGAACCGTTTCCAGATCGCCTGGACAACTTCAAAGCATCCCATAACTTGAAATGGTCATGCAGGTAGACGCTCTTGTGGTATCGTGCTTCCTTTCAAGTACGATCCCAGCGTAAGGGTCCCCAGACACGAGCGCGACATGAAACGCGATCAATTCTGCCCCAAGTTTTGAAACCTGAAACCCGTGCATACCGAGTCCATGCCTCGTGTGTTGTGAAACACGAGTCCCTGAATGCTGAGCGTCGTTTCTGGACCCGCTGGCATGCCGGCTGGCGAACGACGCAACAAGGTACTCGACGGCGTCTTGGAGCCAGTGAAAAGGACACAGCGACTTGCACGCGAAACCGGCATCGATTGAGGCCAGATACAGCTATCTTGGGGGTGCAGGGTGTCGGTCCTCGTCACGCAACCGGCGTCGAGAGTCCAACAATAAACGCTTTAGCGGAGACTGGAACTGTGCTCTCGGGGAGTTGTTTGTACCCAATCGGTTGGAACTCGAAAAACCAGGCGGTTGGTTTGATCATGCAGCGCGTGCGCCTGCTCTGGCCGCTCGTTCGGCGAGTTCACCAACGAGAGGCCCAGCTCGCCTCGTTACGAGCTCTGCACCGAATGCAGCCTGAAGCCTTACGTCAGGTGCGGTCCCTAACCTCGCTGGGCCAGCTTGGAAACCAAAAGATGAAAGGTTCCGCTCGCAGGGACTCGATAGCGGGACTCTGGAAAGGTCCACTCCGGAGTGTGCTGCAGCGGCGGACGCTTTTCATTCAAACCGCTGCTACCCCGAACCCAAACTCTGTAAAGTTTTTACCTGGATCCGTTGTGATGGAAAACGAGGGGACCTATGACTTTCCCACGCCGCAAGCAGCGAGAGCCTCACCCCTTGCGGATAAACTCTTCCAAATTGACGGCGTCGTGGGGGTCATGTTTGGACCGGACTTTATCACGGTCACGAAGCGTGAGGACATTGAATGGAACGTTCTCAGACCCGAGATCTTCTCGGTCATTATGGATTTCTACATGTCTGGACAGCCGCTGTTCATGGATGCCTCAACGGGAAGCGCGGACGCGCCGGGTCTCAACGAGGATACACGGATCCTTGACGCGGATCCTGAACATGTAGCCATGATCAAAGAACTCATCGAGACGAGAATTCGACCTGCAGTCGCTGAAGATGGTGGTAGCGTTTTGTACCGCGGCTTTGAGGAAGCAACGGGTACCGTCCTCCTCGAGCTACAGGGAGCATGCTCGAGCTGTGCCAGCAGCAGCGTGACACTGAAAAATGGAGTCGAAAACATGCTCCGGCACTACGTGCCTGAAGTGAAAGCCGTGCGAGAAGTGAAGAATGCCGAACGCGAAATGATGGAGGCCGAAAGCAATCGAATGCTCCACGAACTGGAGCGTCGGTTTGCCCAGCAGCATGATGCGACGCCCGCCAAACGCTGATCGATTTCCGCGCTTTGACTGCACCTGTGCCGCGTCTGTCGAAGCAGTGTGGCGTTTGCGAGGCAAAAACACAGGTTGCATAGCTGTAGATGGGGCAGGCTGGAATCGAGCGTACTTGCATGCATCGTGATGATGACGTCTTGGCGTGCGCTCTCTGCTGGCACCAGGACTTGCTCGGATGGATTACCGCTTCGTCTGCGATGTTGGAGAGCGTTGCGGCCGTCTGTAGGATACCGTTGTACGGGATGCAAACTGCTGCACTGCTCAGGTAGCAGTTTTGGCGAACGCGGTCTGGAAATTGTTCGCGCCAGGTCACCGCTGAACGCGAGATCGTGTGGCGAGCGCGCTTCTCAACGCATGCTGCTTTGTACCGCATCAAACGTTCCTGTACACTTTTTAGCACAGAGATATTCTTTCTCTATTTCCGTCTCAGTCTGTGATGTGTTTTCGTGGATATCATGCGGGCGCCTCGTAACCGCAATGGAACGATTCGCGACATCTTTTGGAAGCGAGCGCACCGTTGGACTGCAGTTCTGCAGTGGTGACACGTTTCCTAGCATTGGACAGAGCGCTCGGATACGGATAGCAGGCCACTGGGAATGGTGCTCGCGGACTGATTTTTTGTCTGGATCCAGAACGTAAACCCAAAGGCGTCACATCTGCGTCCGCGTACCTGTTCGTGCTGGCTTTGATAGTGACGGTATGCAGAACAGCACGAGCACCTCGGTGTCTTCGAATGGTACGAGGATGTATCGAACCGCGCCCAAGACGACGTGAGTGGTATGCGCCGACGAGAGCAGCATCGAGTGGACGCCGCTCGACATATCGCGTTCGTGTACTCCCCACGAAGGTGCGCGTGTGGTGCGTGTTCATCATGGGAACCAGCACCTCATCGGGAAGGTCTACGAAGGAATCATTTGGAAAACGAGGGTGCTTTCTCATTTGTGTATTACCTGTAATGGCATTTTGCGATGACGCCCGCCCTGCGGCGACTCGAGATGCTCGTCTGTGCGCGTCTTCTATGAAAGCCCATTTCAGAATAGAATAGGACGGGTCCACTTATGCAACTGGGGTTTGCATACAAAAAATCTGGATATCTTGCCAGTGTCATGAATTCCAGTAATTACGGGTTTCATTTGCGACTGCTCCCTTTTCCTCCCTCTTGTATGAGGCTTTAAAAATGCCGGTCTGTCCTGTCAATCTAGTCTCGTTATTCGTAATTGAAAGATGTTGATGGCAGCGTGCGAAATCCGATTTGGCTGCTTCCGACGGTTGCCAACGCATATTACGCACTGGCAAAAGTTTTGATAGACGTTTCGCCTCCCATTTCCATCCCGTTTGGACACAACCTCGGCGCTTTTTTCACAAATGTCGCTATGGACTTGGCTTAGACCTTTTCAAATGCCTATAATATCTTCTGGTTCGAGCACCGCGTTGCAGTGTTTGAATGCTTGCTGTACCGTTCGGTGCATGCCCTGAACCTGTGCGGAATGCTCCAGCCGATGATCTTGTACGTTTCCGTGCCCGGTGCCGTACGCAACGATCGCAACCTTCATCAGGGCGCTCCTACAAGCAAAGTAGTCTTTCAGATGCACACAGAAGCACACGCCGCTCCATTCCGTACAGATTTCGGGGAACACGACCTTGTCCATGATGAAACTAGTCCCGGAAAGTTAATGCAGGTTAGAAATCATGTCGACAAATTTCTACCCGTCTCGGCTCCGTTCGTACAAAGCGGGGTGTCTCTCTCTCCACGGGAGGCGATTGCTTCAATGACTAAAGACGGAGTTCAAGACCCTATTCCACGCGTACAGGTGAGACAAGAGCCTCTGAGAGCGCAAAACGTCTGAGATACCGTGCTGCTGTTGAATGCCTCGCCTCCAGTAGCCTCAAAGCTATTAGGATCTGTCTTTCGAACGAGACCCATTATTTGACCCAACAATAGCAGTTTACTTTAAAAAAAGCTTGGGAAGAGGTCGTCAAAGGTCGATGACGTGCATCTTTCATCGTCCGTCGATTGGTGCGAATCGCCACGCCTACGACTCACCGTGAAACAGAAATATTGAAAACCTGAAGATTTCGTTATCGAGTCGTGATATGCCTAGGGAAAGGAGAAAATTGATGGCCATACCTACGACTTGGATAATGATTTCGATTATTTTACGCACACCCTTGCCCAAGATCGTAGACGATCATCTTGATCCCGCTGACGTATCGAGTACCAGCGGAAAGCGTCAAAGGAGCTTCCCAGACCATGCTATCGAGGACCCTGAATCCAGGAATGTATCCGTAAGACCATCTTATCGCATTATTTCAAATTTCAAGGCAGTGCATATGAAAAAAAGCTGGGCAAAAATCGAAAGGCAGCAACAGACCGAGCAGTCCAAAAGATTCATCGGGATCTCGTAACGATGCGTCGTGATCCGACGAACGCTACCGCACACGTCGACTGCGGGATCGATGCCCCGCAGATCATCGAATGCCTGGAAAAGAACATGTCTGTACATTTCTGTACCTCAGGCGCTTTGATGAGGGCACGCATCGTACAGCGCACGGCGATGCGTGCTGCACTGGATCGCAGCGACGTCTGCGTGCCGAGCGGCGTCCATACATACCTGTCCAGCGCTGGGTGCTCCACGCCCGTGCCTGTGCGGGACGTCGGCGAGTCGTGATCTGGCTATGCCCATGAACGATGACTCGAGAGGCTTTTATGAAGACTATGGGTACAAAGAATACGCAGCAGAGACGGGCGCAAACTCAGAGCGGGGAAAACGTGCAAGCCGATTCAACGTAACAGAGTCGTTGTTTCAATCAGAGTCAACGCTGGAACGCGTCGTCTTTGGAGGCAGACGCCAGCGCCGAGGCGCTCCTCTCAGCAACCATTTGAGTTCAAAGGACCAGTATGTGCAGGAATCGGAACTGGAGACCGCTCCGTCATCAGAAGGTAGCAACTCCCGCGAGCACGAGCTTGACCACTGGTCCGGGTCCGCCGCCACGCCTGCGCCGTCCTCTATCCGAGCGCGCCCGGAGTCAGCGACCGACTCCGAGTCCGAATACGTTTCACTTGAGGAAAGGGATCGTCGACGGAAACTGCGACATTTCGTGGACGAGAATGTCGTAAGTCGACGAACCTTTGAACAGCGGCTCCGAGAGCAGTTCGTCGCCTTGCATGGCATACCGCGCTGGGCGGCGCGACACGACAACACCGCGCGAGCTGACAACGGCACTGTCGCTGTGTCGCTGGTCTCGGATACCGGGAACGATGCCCTGGACCCGGAAGGCCCGGTTGCTGCGTCTGCAGCGTCGTCGCGAGGGGCGTCTGCAACCCGGCCACCGCTACACTGGAAAGCGTTGCCGATTCGACGGCTTACCGATGCGAACGCAGCTGCACCGGCGGCCAGCGTCCTAACAAGCGTCAGGTTTCACCCGGCGTCCGCACATCTATGCTTCACTGCGGGTTTTGATAAGCGGCTCCGTCTATTCCACTTGACAGAGGAGCCTGCTGATAACCTGCGATGGAAAGGCGTTCGTGAAAATGAGTGTTTGCATACAGTCTGCTTCGCAGACATGCCCATTTATACCGCGGAATTCGTCCGAGGTTCGCACGGAGCAATTACAAATTCCGTATTGCTTACGGGCCGACGTCGCTTCTTCTACGAATACGACCTAGCAGCTCAGAAAGGAATCAAAATCCGAACGCTCGAGAGCTTGCGGAAGGAGCGCAGCTTTGAGCGATTCACAGTCTCGCCTGATGGGAAACTGCTCGCCTTCACTGGGGACGATAGTCAAGTTATTCTGGTCGATGCCGTCACCAAGCAATATCTCGGATGCGTGCGAATCGCTTGTGGACCCCAGAGCGGCGCAGCGTTGCCACGAGTCGTCACGTTTGCACCAGACGGCCTGATGATCGCAGTCGCTGGTGAGACAAGCGGATACGTTTCGCTCTATGACCTGCGAATGTGTTTCACCGATTCTGGTATGAATGCATCGCAGCCGTTGGCGCGCTTTCTTGATGAAGGCACCGTTCGCTGTACAGCTCTGAAATGGTCACCGACCGGACAGTACCTTGCGACTGGCTCAGACGCCGGCATCGTGAATATCTACGACGGGCGTGCGATCCGCGGGCAGGCGTCTACGAAAGCGAGCGGCGAAAGCGTGACGCCCCGGGAACGCAACATGCATCCGTTGGCTTCCGTGTCGAATCTGGTAACACAGATCGATACGTTCGCCTTTCTCCCGGACGATCAAGCGCTCTTTTACGCTTCTCAAGCGAAACGAAACGCCGCCCGCGTCTACCATCTCGCGTCACGCAAAACGTTTCCGAACTGGCCAACCAGTCAGACGCCGTTACATCGGGTGTGGAGCGCTTCCTTCTCTCCCGGCGGCGGTTTTCTCGCGCTTGGTAACGACCGAGGTCGAGCGCTTCTCTATCGACTGCGATGTTATGCGCCGACGTGAGCGACCCGTGGGCATGGCGATGCGTAGTAGGTCGGGATTTCCAGGCGGTCACAGACCAGCCCGCGTCGGCTATTCGTAAACATCGATATGGTGGCTTTCGTTCGCACGTTGTGACTGGAGAGCGCGCTTCTGCGCGGTGCGCCAATGCTCGCCCTGGACCACGGGTCGGTCAAGATTCCGGGAACCCGTTTACGGCGACTTGGTTTCAGGCTGGAGTTTCTGGATCTCGCTGATCACGAGCTGCAAATCCTCGCGGAAGGCCTCGCTCGCGAATGCCGGATTACCAGTTGGAGCCTCGCTTCCGAGCGCGTTCAAGTAACGAATAAGCTTGTCGCGATTCCGAAAAAGAATTCGCTTCACATCGACGGGTTTGCTCGGGTTCGCTACAATCAGCTTGAAGACATGGAAGGCCTCCAGCTGAATCGACTTTCCAGGATCCAGCATCAGCGTCATGACCAGCTTCAGGTTTTCGACCATGCCAACGTACCGGATCATGATGTAGAAGTTGGAACGATCGAGAAGCAATTCGCTCAAGAGCTTGAGACCCTGTCGCTTGCTGACGTAATTGTCACATCGGAGAAGGTTGTTGTATTCGGTGAGGAAGAAACGATCGAAATGTTGCAGCATGAATTCTGCGGCAAGCTTCTTATGGCGAGTGAGCGCTACTCGCAGTGTCGTGAAAGCATCGCTAGCGACGTCGAAGTTGCTCATCTGCAACAGGCTGAAGAAGATCCAAAAAGTGTCTAAGGAGAAAAGCATGCGAACGCAGTCCTCGTGCCGCAACGCTTCACGAAGCATCATACCGCACGACAACGCGACCTCGGGTCGACCGTAGTCGACCAGAAGGCTTTCCAGGACACTAGTGGGCACCTGCATTCGTTGGTTCTCCGCTTGTCGTCGTAAAATATTGTGGAACACAGCCACAGCGTCTTTGCGTGACTCGAACTCCATCAGCGGTAGCGAGGAAGCGAGCAGCTCCAAAAGCTCTGTATCGTACACCACTGACTGCAGCGCCTCCGTCGACAGCCGTTCGCTCGCATCTTGCCCTCCTTTCGCTTGGTTTGCAGGCGTTGTCGTTGTAGCTGCCAGATCGTTGCGTTTCTCTCGGTTGCACGTATCCGCTATAACTGCCGACCGGGTCGCGGAGCGATCGAGCCAGTCTTCGCCATAGAGAAGCGAGCGCAAGGCAGCTAACGTGAACGCTACCCGTTCTTGGGCTTCGACGACACGCGAAAGACTAGAACCCGGTTGTGTTGAATCCACTGGTTGTTCGGTGCGGTCGTCGGGAGCACCAGCAGCCCCAGGCACATACTGGTCGCTGCCCGCCGCAGGTACCGGCAGTTTCGTCGCTGAGCCTGAACCTGTGGTTGTAGCTGTTGTTGTTGGTGGTGTTGTCGTCGTCGCCACCGCTTCGGAAATCCGCCGCAACGCTAACAGAGCATCGACGACCGCTCTCGATAACTCTGCGGGCCCTTCAGGAAGCGAAAACGTTTCCGTACCCATCAACGAGTTTGTGTGTCAGCAAGTGTGGCCTTCGCATGCGCAGAATGCCAGCACTGCGAAACGCGTAGACGGTTGGCGGTAGCGCGGCCCTGTCGACGTGTCCATATTGAGCGGCACGGATGGCAAACGCGTCTCTGGCGCCCGATACGTTCCTGGGAGGGCGGAAAACCCCCGATCATGCACGACGACTAGGTTACGCAAGAGCTCGAGTTACCTGCTCCATCAGTATCAGCATAAAAGGAAATAGTTGCTCTAAATCGGGTGCGGGATCTAAAGTTATGGTTTCGTTTCAAGATCATCAACAATTGCGTTGCGGGCTTGCTCTGCAACTGCTTCCTTTGCTTCGCGCTCGTATTTGCGGCCTTACGGGTAGCGATCGATCGTTTCGCTCGAGCTTGGTAGTCAGCAGCGCAAGGGAATCGATGACAGGGTTAAAGTCCCGATTGCTGTGCATCCAGCTGTTGTCGAAGCGTTTCAAGCACAGGCGGTAGTTACGATCGATGCATCGTATCCTTTTTACATGGTGTTTGCATAGAGCCTTGATGTGCGCTTCGCAGCGATGACATTAGGCCATAGTCGGACGTTCCATTATGTTCATGAAAGGCATGCCTCCGAGTGAGGCCTTGTCGCACTCGAGGACTCGCTTCAGTGCCTGGTGCATGCCGTTGCCAGTTATGGAACGCTGCTCTTGATGCCCTCCGCCGTTTCCGCGCGTGCTCGCTGCGGTACCCTGCGAACACGGGCCTCTTCTGGGTGATTGTCTCCGCACGAGCACTTTGATCGCTGCAAGTACGGGTGCTTGCTGTTTCACTCGATAGCGGATTTATGGAACGGAATGTTGTCCATAATGAGACACGTTCTGGAAGTATAATCCAGACTGCGGAACAAGTGCAGAGATTTCGAAGCGTCGACGTCCGCATCATGCAGAGCTTTGACGCACTCGCCACTAGAAGCGATCGCTGGGAGGACTGGAGCTCGAGCCCAAGACCCTTTTCCGTGCACACAGAGGATACGGAGGCCTCTGAGAGCGAATCCTGCAAGAGGTATCATGCTGGTATCGAAGTCCCTTAGGTCGATCGCCATTGAAGCGGATTTGCTTCACGGATGGAACAGATTATTTGATATGACAAGGTCAGTGAAGTTTCAGCATGAACGTGTGTGAAGCATTCATCGGTGGACGGCGCCTTGTATTGCGTCATAAAGCCAGCGGGGCGTATTCCTGCACCCACGAGTTGCCTCGAAACAGAAAGCTTGAAAACCTGAAGTATGCGTGACTTGAGCATGGTGCGTGCAGAACGAAAAGGAAGCGCCAAGGCTAGTACTTGGGCATTGGATAGCGATATCGGTTATTTCAGCAAACTTTGTTTCAAGGCGAAGAGTATCATCAACATGAGGGTTACGTTCCGAATGCGAGCGGCAAGCGTCGACGGAGCCATTCGCAAATGAAGATCGAGAATCCTCAACTGGCGTACGAATCCGTAAGCCTATATTGCAGCGCTTCGAAAGCCGAGGGCGTCCATCGAAAAACTTTGGTAAACAATCGCAAGGCAGGAACGGAGCGAGCAGCTCACGAATCCATTTGAATTGGACACGGGCGTGGGGAGCTGCCTTGCAGTGTGCCGCCTTTGCCTCTTCACGTGTGCCGTCGATGTACCTCAAGATAAATGTCCGCGTCCGGAGGCATCCATCAACATCGAGAACAAACGTTTCTCCGCAGCAAACGACACGAAAACGAGGCAATAGGTGGATCTTCTCGTACGCTTTTGTACGACGACGCTGGCGACGCCACATACATATCACCTCGTCCGCGCACATGTCCACGATACACCAGGAGGGAAGCGTCAATCGTTTTCTTCTGTGTAGTGGCATCCGGACATGGGAACTTGGCAACAGGCATGCAAAGCTTGGGTAGTGTCAGCATCCAGGCAAGCGCACCTCGTGTTTGTTCGCTGCTATTCGGGAAGCGACAGGGACGCTTGGCATGTGTGCGGCTGTAGAGGCGCCGAGGCCACAGCTCCTGCGCAGCTGGCGGATAAGCGACAAGGCGATGCATACGCGCTTACGGAAAGCTGATTTTTTCATGGTACACGATCCAAGAATTACTTTGAATATTCCTGGATGTACGGTTGATTTAGGCAACTCGAGGAGAGACCCATGATTGCATGCTTGGAGTGAACGATGTATGATCCAAGCATCGAATTGGAATATCCCTGGATGTGTGATTGCGATACGCTATGTAGGATGCGGAAAACGTTCCTCTCCTGACGACGCTGCGATCAAGTGCCGAAAGAATAGACTTCCCATCGAAGGGTGTCGGATCGAAGATCCCCTGCTCATGTGTATGGGTGTCAAGCGTCTGGACGCCGCACACACTCGAAGATTCCATAGACGGGCTTCGAGCTAGCGCTTGCCGGAACGGCGATGTAGTGCCCATGACTTGGTGAAGTAGTTCCAACCTGGAAGCAGTTGCACTTTCTGTTTGCATAGTTGACGGCGCAGAGCCGAAATCACACGAAAATGATGGGTCCGCTTTCTGGCCGTCTTGCACAATGACTAGCTTGGAGACTTTGCCCGGCCATGGATTCCCCTGAGTGCACCAATGTCGTCGTAGTCGTCGTCAGGAAGCGGCGCCCTTTGATACCCAGAATCGTCCCGCAAGCAGCACGAAGAACTGGGCACCGCGCTCTATATTCGGCAGACGCTGACGTTCGGTATACATTGTTTGAGGCGGCTTGTCCAGGTGTCGCATCCCGTTTCATGTCGTAGACAATTAGAATGGAGGCTGCGTTGCATGTCATGGACGAATACGCATCAACAGTGTCTTGCATACCACCTTGGTTGACGTTCTCGGCACGACATGATACTGGACGTCATCTGGGCCGCTCGATGTTGGTTTAGGGCGCCGGCCAGGGAACCGGTAGCGTCTGCGAAGGGCCGAACGATGATGGAGGCATGTTGCTGGTCTCCATGCCTGCCTGTATAGCCTTCCGCGTCTGATGACCAACAAGGCTCTTGCAGTCGGACTGTATCGCACGCAAGTCGTCCGAGTCGTAAGCGGACAGTGCGGAACACGCCCGAAAAATCTCTGTTGCGACATCTTTTCTCGGAACGCTCCGGGGCTTCAGCAGAGAGCTGGTACGCATCTTACTGGGTCGCTTTGCAGCAGCCGGTCGCAAGGAACCATATCGGCAGAATAGAGTCACAACTGGTGGCCCTATTCGATTCGTCGTCGCTAAATCGTCAAACGAGATTCCCCGAGGCATTTACGAATCCTACATCATTTGGAGTCTATAACGAGGAGCCGCTGTACCACAGCCAAGAGCCAATTCTCGATAACGATAACGACTGATGCGCGTGATTGCCCTGAAGTAAACGCTGGTCTGTGCAGGGTCGCTATCGCCCGGTGCAGCAACGGAAAACGACACGCTTTTGCTTGCCCCACGAACTCGGATATCATTCTTTGGTCGGTATGATGCACCCGTCGCAGCTGCATATACCGCGTCCCGTTTTTCGTCGCCAGTTTGAACTGCACCTGCGCTGCGCACTTTGACTGCTGCGGGTCATGGGTAAGCGTTCGGCTTCGCAACCGCTACGACGCTACAGGGCATCCAGGTACATCCGTTCAGGTCATCGACGGACGACCGACTGTGCCAGAAAACAATGGCACTCTTGGAATGAACGGAAAATCTGCTGGTGCCGCAGCTCGTACTGCCGGACACGGACCTAGTCCTTGGTATCGACCTCCCGAGCCTCGACGTTGATCACTGCACTCCGTGCGTCCTCACTCAAAACAAAATTGCCGTTTTTCTCCACAAGAATACGTTGCGTACAGGACGGACAACGGAACTCCTTACCCACAAGGCCAGTCACAGGGAAACGGCAGTTCGGACAAGTCCCTTCACGCACGTTCGCCGCTATCCACCAGCGCAGTACGAGCGCCCCGACAACAGGAGCGATGCTCAGCAGCGCAAATAGAATGAGAAACGAATCGAAGATTACCCCGATGCGACCGCTGAACACCAGCCACACAAGGATCGCCCAGACAACAAGCTGTCCCTGTGCAGAGGAAAGCCAACGTGAAGCGCGAATCAGTGCACTATCCCAATCGAACAGCGGACCACGGCGCTTCTGCTGGCCCACCAGACTACGTACTCCAGCGTTGCCGCTTTTGCGGAGTTGTGCCCGGCCAGAGCCGGCGGCAAGCGCTGCTTCCCGCTGTTGCCTCCAGGTGCACGGGTTGATGCGAACCGCACGGCACCAAGCACCTACGCGACGATCTGCTAGTCGATGCCGGTCCTCGGTTCTCGAGTAGCTCCCTCTCGCCTCAAAACTTGTGGAGTGAAGCGAGCACTCAACCGGAACCAACCAACAAGAAGAAGGTTTGCGACGCATATCCGAGCCTCGTGCAACTGGTACACATTTCCACCGAGCGTCGTGCGGCGAGCAACGGGATCGACCCTGAGCGCGCCTCGCCGCCTCCACGATGCTGCTGGATACTTGTTGCATGTTGTGACTCGCAGTAGGATGCTTATTCGTTTAAATGTTTGCATCCCGGGAGCTAGATGCCTGTTGCATGTTGTGACTCGCAGTAGGATGCTTATTCGTTTAACTGCTTGCATCCCGAGAGCTAGATGCCTGTTGCATGTTGTGACTCGCAGTAGGATGCTTATTCGTTTAAATGTTTGCATCCCGGGAGCTAGATGCCTGTTGCATGTTGTGACTCGCAGTAGGATGCTTATTCGTTTAACGGTTTGCATCCCGGGAGCTAGATGCCTGTTGCATGTTGTGACTCGCAGTAGGATGCTTATTCGTTTAACGGTTTGCATCCCGGGAGACAAATGGACGTTCCGATGTTTAAGCAGTAGCACGCTGTGGTATTCGAATTCACGGACTCAGACGATCGAGTGGTACGAAACGCCCTGCGTGAGGAATTTGGGTTGCGTCTCTGGCTGTCCACAACGTTGCAGCGCTTCGTGTATGTGATGCGAACGACCGCGAAGCGCGCAAGCTCTGAAGCTGGGTACTAGTGTCGTCAGGGAGAGGCGATGAAAAAAGGTTAAGTATGTAGGAGCGCTCGCGAGCTGCCCTACGTCATCACGAACATGCACCAGACGACATGGAGCGCTCGCTGCAATCGCAAGGCGCCTCTTGAACGCTGGAGGCGGCCGTTGACCACGAGGGCACGATGTTTCGCTGGCAACTCGAAACATAGGAACACTTCACGCGCAAACCATGGAAAGCGAGAACTCATTGCGTGCCAGAGCGATCGCCTCCAGCAGCGAAAGGAGCAGCGAGAACCCTAGCCGACTGCTCCCAGACGCGACACTCGTCTGGTGCCTTTGCTGCTCAGTAAACGAGCGTGCCACCTGGTCGACAGCGCTCAGGCGAAAGCGCTCTGTACACTGGTTAGGAGAGCATCTAAAACTCGCATAACTCTGAATCTATCGAATCCTTCGCATCTAAGTAGAAACGTACCCATAAACGTCTTCGCTTTTGCAGCACAAACCCGTGAACGAACACCCTCCACGTCGTCGACATAGGTTGTCGACTATGGCTGTGCGCAGCGCATTCACCGGTCTAGTGGTGGAACTTGCTGCGCAAGAAGTTGCGAGCTCTCGGGAGCGGCATGTTCCACGTCGTCGGTCCGGGGACGTCGAACATGGGACATGTGCAACGAGCGTGGGACCACTTTCGGGCCGTGGGCTCGCCACGGTTTCTCTGCGCTCCCATGGTCGACGCGTCTGAGCTGGCGTTCAGGCTTCTCGTTCGACGTTATGGCGTTCAGCTAGCGTACACGCCGATGCTCCATTCACTTAACTTTTTACAATCTCCAAAGTATAGAGACGAGCACTTTACCACCTGCGCGTTGGATCGACCAGTCGTCGCACAGTTCTGCGGGAACGACCCGACGACGCTGGTTGCTGCTGCCAAGCTCGTCGAGTCGCAAGTCGACGCCGTTGACCTCAACCTGGGCTGTCCGCAAAATATTGCCCGACGAGGACGTTACGGTGCGTTCCTGCAAGACGACTGGGACCTCGTCCAGCGCTTGGTCTCCGCGCTGAGCACCCACTGTAGTGTCCCGGTGTGGTGTAAAATTCGCGTTTTTCCGGATGAGCATAAAACGCTAGCGTATGCCAAACTCATCCAGGATGCCGGCTGTTCGGTGCTTGCTGTGCACGGGCGAACACGCGATCAGAAAGGAAACGATCCTGGTCCAGCAAACTGGACCATGATTCGACGCATCAAAGAGCATCTAGAGATCCCGGTGCTTATGAACGGAAACATTCAGAGCTGGGCCGATGTACAGCGGGGCCTTGCGGAAACGCGCTGTGACGGTGTACTGGCTGCGGATCGTTTACTTGCATATCCCGCTCTATTTTCAGGTCGAGAAGACAATTGTATTTATGCACTGGCCCGGGAGTATCTGGGGATTGTGGAGCAATACGATCCCCAGACGCCAGCACGCATGATTCGAGGCCACCTTTTTCGGATGCTGAACGCAGATATTCGTCGCGACGAGGACCTTCGAGAGCGCTTGTTAGGGGCGCATTCTGTGCACGGTTTTGCCGAGGCCGTGCTCATCGCTCAGCGACGAGCAGCAGAGATGCCTGTGGTCGCGGCGCCACTCGAGCGGGTACACGGACTCGGCGGGTCATCGCGTGTGGATGTCTCGCGTGGAGCATCGCAACCGCAGACGTGTGCACGGCCTGTATGAGATCTAACGTCTGTTTTGGGAGCAAACTATGCATCCCGGGTGCATTTGGAGAACGGCTGACATGATTTCTAGTGCCTTTTTCGGGAGTGTATGGCACAACGCTGATGGAATTGCGCAGCGGCGACGGCGAGCCGTTTCTTGAGGTATCGGCATCGCCGATGCCGCTTACCGTGGACGTCTGACCTTTGAATGTATTTGTGGTGATGGTCTGCTTGATCGGGGATGTCCCATGAATGCGTCCACAAAGGCTGTGTATCGACGAGGTAGATGATATGGCGACAAGCTCAGTATGGCCCGCATACAATGCGGAAAAGGCCCCGCCTCGGCTGTGCATGTAGCTTGATGCGCGCGCTCGCCTGCATTGTTGAAGAGCACGCGACCTGTCCACGGGAAGCTGGACCTAGGGCCAGAATCGGATCCGAACTACATCATTGTAGCAGCACTTGAGCACAACAAGCGACGCTCTGCTAGGCTCGTAAACAAGAGCTCGCATGCTTGTGACGTATCGTTGGCGCTAGCTTTGTCAAAAAGCCCCCGTATCGGTTCCTTAGGCCCGTTGTTGACCCATAACGAGTAGATCGAGCCTCCTCAGGTTCCATATTGCGCTGTGAAAGGATGCATGCACTTGTAGTCGTCGTCGTCGTCGTCGTTGGCTAAAGGCTCACAGCAATCACCGCTACGGAAACAACTCCCTGGTGCGTCGTAAACGCGTTGTGTTCCGAGTCCCCGGATCCATGCTCGTTTCCCAGGTCGATCCATCAGACGAGGCTACAAGTACGCACATCCACATATGATGCATAGGTGCGTTCTATCGCTGCGGCCTGCAGCGGCATATTCAGGGACTCTACCGCCCAACGTCAGAGATTGTCGAACGCTGTGCATGCTCCAAGCGCTGGCGAAACATACGTCTCTCGGAGCGACCGCCATTCAGAGGCGCTCGCGTTGGATGCGCTTTTGGTTGCATCCGAAAAGTGGCTTCGTTCTCCATGGATGCATCTTGGAGAATACGCCTGGAAGACTGGACTGTTGGGGTCGTCAATCTGTATCGCAGCGCGAGAGCACGTACTGTACATATACTTGTCAAGGAACATTATCTTTCTTCTAAATTGTAAGTGCTTCTGATCTACGCCGAATGTCTAGCATCTGCAGTCTATAACGTTGTCAACGTGTCGGTTTCAAAAGCAAAACCATGCCGACATCATACTCGACGTATCTTCCGCAAACAAGGAGGAGTGAGCGCCGTGCGCATCCGCCAGCATGCCTGGATGACATGAAAGTATCCGGTGCGGCACGTTTGCTGGTCACGCACGCACCGCGAAAACAAACCGCTTGACCACAGTGACATTTACTGGACGCTGACGCCTTCCACCAGCAAGTCCAGAGGCAACCGGCCTCGTCTGCCGGCTCTGGCAGCGCACTTCCCGGTGCTGTAGAGGCTTTGCTCCCGCAACGACAGCGGCATGACTTGGGGAATGCGTTCCGCACCACCCACGGATGACTAGTCGAACGCGCCGCCTGAACGCAGAACACCGCGCTTCCATCGGCAATCGGTCCACGTGTCTCGTCACCGTATCTTTATCGGTCAACTTCACCAAACACAAGATCCAGCGTACCAACCAGAGTCACAACGTCCGCAATCATATGGCCTCGAGCAAGCATATTCAGACCACTCAGATGCGCAAACCCGGGAGCGCGAATATGGACGCGATACGGCCGATTCGTTCCGTCAGAAATCATGTAGATGCCCTCCTCTCCTTTGGGTGCCTCTACCGCGACGTAGGTCTCACCAGCAGGAACAACGAAACCCTCTGAATACAGCTTGAAATGGTGGATAAGGGATTCCATGGAGGACTTCATGTCGTGTCGACTCGGTGGCGATACCTTGCGATCATCGACTCGAATCTCGCCTGATGGCATCTGATTCAAACATTGCTGTATGATGTCCAATGACTGGCGCATTTCCTCGACACGTACGAGGTATCGGTCATACGAGTCTCCGTACACACCGACGGGGATCTTGAAATCCACGTAGGCGTATGCGTCGTATGGTTGCACTTTGCGAATATCCCACGGAACGCCGCTCGCCCGCAACATCGGACCGGTAAAGCCCCAGTTCAGTGCGTCTTCGGCGCTCAGCACGCCGATACCAACCAGACGTTGTTTCCAGATTCGATTGTTGGTGAGCATCTCCTCGATCTCGTCTATACGCGAAGCGAACTGTCGGCACCAGGCGTAGATATCATCGCAGAGGCCCAGCGGAAGATCCTGGTGCACACCACCGGGTCTGAAGTAGTTGGCGTGCATGCGAGCGCCACTGACACGCTCGAAAAACTCGAAGGTTTTCTCTCGCTCTTCGAATGCCCAGAGGAAGGGCGTCAGCGCGCCTACATCCATCGCATGGGTCGTGACAGCGAGCAGATGGTTCGAAATGCGCGTGATTTCCGCGAACATCGTTCGGATGTACTTAGCCCGCAGCGGCACCTCGATTTTGAGCAGTTTCTCCACGGCTAGGCAGAAAACTTGTTCATTACACAACATGGAGCAGTAGTCTAGTCGATCCATGTACGGCAGCGCTTGCAGATACGTTTTATATTCCATCAGCTTTTCCGTGCCGCGGTGGAGCAAACCGACGTGCGGGTCCGTCGACTCGACTACTTCGCCGTCGAGCTGGAGTACTAAACGTAACACACCGTGAGCAGCGGGGTGCTGCGGCCCAAAGTTGAGCGTGAAGTTGCGGATCTCTTTTGCGTTCTCCAGGTTTGCACGCATGCGCTCCTTTTCGTGCGGCTCGAGCTGCTGAACATCCACTTCCCCAGAGAAAGCGTTGTAGCTCTCAAGATCAACATAGTCCTTAGGTTGGAGCGCTCCGGGCTCAGGTCGCGTTCGTGTCGCATCAACGCAGAGTGCTCGCACGCCGGTACCCAGCAACCGACGCACCAGAAAACCGTTGTGAGGCGCAGGGTCGGCGTAGCGCCGCCCCAACTGGTGTAGGAGTAGGTTTCTGGCGAGCCCCAGACCCGAGCAAAAGCCTCGACACCACATATTTAGGTCGCTTTACAAGTCTGCAAGCAGCGTCGCCAACAGCACACAAAACAGCAGTTAACAGAAAGAAAGAATGAAGGAAGGAACGATGGGATGCCAAGCGCGCCTGCGTTGTACTCAGTGTCTAGGGCGCAGCGGATGCGACGCACAGGTCGCTAGCGGCGCGCGTCTGGGCATCGAGTAGCGAGCCGACGCCCGCTGGGACATGGGAAAGCCGTCCTTTCTCCGTTCTATGAGTGCACCAGCGCTCTAGTCGCTATCGCGGACGATTAGGACAGGTACTCTACACATGGTAGAACGTGTAAAGCGACCAGAATATTCGAGGAGACGTATGGGTGATGGGATTTGGAAGACGGGCGTAGATCGATGGATGCTTTACCACGCGCTGATATCGAGCGCACAGTCGGGTAACGCTGGCCGATATAACCATTCTTTCAAATAAAAACTCTGGAACTCCAGCGCGACAGCGGGCGCCGCAAGCACCGATACTGCGCTTACGACATAAGAGTTGCCGTGGCGCGGGAACTCAAGCATCTTTCCGCCTAGGTTTGTATTCGGGGTATTCACTAGTTCGTTAGAGAGTAGTGGACCACAACTGGCGCTCGTCTAGTGGAGTCGTGTCAAATGAGAATGGAATTCTGAACTGCTTGCTCTGTTCCTGCCTTTCAGTTTTTTAGAGCTTCTTTCGGACGTACAAATTTGACCTTACAAGTGCATCAAAAAGAACTTACTGGTTCATGTTTAAGTCTAGAATGTTCGGTGGTGTTTCCGCGGGGTGGTGCATTCGACGCTTTGCCGCTGGCATCCGTGACTTGATGGTCATCAAGATGATTCACAACGCCATCGAACAACATTTCGTAAACTAACTGACTGCGTTATCCAATGCAAACAAGCAAGTCGCCACGCTTCGCCTCTCCTTACGTGTAGCATGCTCGAATCACAGATTCTCCAAGTTTTCGATTATTCTGTTCCCAAGTCGCTCGTTGGCGCGGCGATGCGCGCCGCTGTATAGACGACGAAATAGTCTCAAAGGTGTCACTGGCAGACTTATTCACAAGACACGTGGCAAAGGTTCATTTTACCGCCAATGTTCAATATTCGATGCGGTTCGAGGAAGAAATTCTCTAATCTACTTAGTAGTCGACGAAACGGTATCCCACACCAGCATGATAGCTCTGACAGGATATGCTCCAGGAGACTCCTTGTTTCTTCTATTTGCATGCGAGAGGGCGTTGAAAGCGGACTTTCGTCATCGCAGCGATCGCTTCTAGTGGAGCGTGGGTCACCGCTTTCCACAAACGGGGCGTAGACGCATCGGGTGCGCTCGAATGCCTCGCCGACCTGAATTGCCCTTCCGATACGTTTTCCAGCAACGAAAACATCGCGTACCACGAAGCCTCTATCGAGTAGAACAGCGCGCACTTAGAGTTGCACCAAACAGAATACTCTCCGGGGTATCGCTCAGACCAAGACCGCCATCGTGGCGTATGGTGGTTGACGCGGAAACCGGGGCAGCAAGGGTATCCCCCTGGACAAGTAAAAGGCATGTATCGAGCGATGGGGCAAGCGTTCACGACCCACAGGACGACGCTCGGAGTAGGAGGCGGAAGAGGTTCGCTTGAAATATGGTAAAACCGGAGCACGGCCAGGCGTCACCGCTGTGAAGGGCACGCCAACGCTGTATACGTACAAGATGAATCTGGCAGGTGAAGCATCGATCGCAACTATTTTCTCTGCATGAAACGCGTGGACAACATCCGAAACCCGCGAAACCGAGACTTGAACGCTGCCCTCAATATCCTTCGACTGCTGAAAACGCAGCTGGAGGCTGGGAAAGGCCATCATACGAAAAGCCGGAGATAAGAAAGGACAAACCTGGAAACGCGCAGAGGGAGCTCACAGAAGCCGGCTTTGACGACAATTGGAAGTGACTCAAACATTAGTATGGACGCCAGACTAAGGGGACCCGTTCCACTTTATTCTGACATGGGAGTCGCGCGAGCATACGCCGACCTATGGATGTGAGCGCCGAGTCACTGGCGGTCGTCCGTTCAGCAGACAGCGGCATATAGACAAGCTGCGCACGAGCGTTTTTCGCTCAGCGACAACGCGTCGCGCCGGCGCGCAAACAACAAAGACGCAAACGCTTCGGTCCTGCTCTGGGGTACGCAACACTTCTTAGAGTTCGAGTTGAAATGTCTGCCCTTATGCAAGGCTTTACCGGAATGAGCGGCACGAATGACCACACTCAGCGGACAGAGGTCAAGGTGAAACCTCGAACGACGTACGTTACAGTGCAGCAGTTTCAGACGCAGCTCAGTCGTGACTGGATCGCGGCAGTCACTCTGGACCCTTCTTTTCTTACCTACCAAAGTCTATCAAAGGGAGAAAAGAGCATTTATCGAGAGCGATGCGTTCTTGTAGAGCGCTTCGCGGAGCTCTCGCGACAACAAGACCAGTCCGACACCCCATAACCGGGTATGCGGAGCGTCGTTCGGAGCCATGGTGACAGACGCGGTAGGCACGACGTCCGTATCCCGGCACAAGAGCGTGCAGCGTAGACCTGAGCATCGCATCCGGGACCACACTGGCGTCGCTACGAAGGACGCTAGAGTCGCCGATCGTGTGATGAGGAGCACGCGAGCCACTCCATTACACTACTGACGGAACCAACGCCCTGCAGCACTTTTGCGTCCACCAGGCGCTGCTCTACGGCACGCTACGCCACCGTATTTACGGTTTACTCGCTCGTCGCTTTCTTGAGGAAAGCGATCAAGTCTGCTCGTTCCTGCGGCTTTTTTAAACCTGCGAAAACCATCTTCGTGCCAGGAATATACTTCTTTGGGTTCTCTAAATATTCGAATAGTGTTTCATCTTTCCATACAACACCAGAGTTCTTGTTTGCAGCCGTATACGCAAAACCAGGTACAGAGCCTGCTGGACGTCCGAAGAGTCCGTGCAAGTTCGGCCCTTGCTTCGTTGGACCTCCTTTCTCGTACGTGTGACACTGAGAGCACTTGGTTTTGAAGATCTTCTCTCCTCTAGATGCGTCTCCTTCGGGAATGTCGCCCATCACGCTCGCAACCTCGCAGACCCTCGAACCAGACGATGTTCACGCCCAAACGAATGCACAAAGCGTTTGTATCGATCGGCTCTGGATCCTTACACGCCCCGTTCAGGAGCGCCCGCGCCCGGGCGGCGGCAGCGACGGCGCGTTCATCAAGCCGCTCACCGTCGGATGCGCAGCGGCGGCGGCGCTTGCGCTGCGCCCCTGTCTGCCAGCATCCACAGCGGTATGGAATGGGGTACGGAACGACTGGATCCGTTCCTGCGCTTCGGGTTTTTTTCGAGAGTTTTTGCAGTTGTGCAGTCTCGAGTTTCGACGTGTAGCGAGAGGGGCTTGGGGATTCACCTGAAGTCTTAGGAAACTCGGTCGACGTTTTGGAGTGGCTTGTTTAACGCTTTGCCGCTGGTGTTCCTTGCGTCACCGTAAACGAGATAATTCGCAAGAGTCCGTAAACAATGAATTGATAGTATTATGCATTGTATAGGCATATACCAGCATTCTCTTCAAATGATGCATAGCTTGCCTGCATCACGCAATCTTCAGGCTCTGGATCTTCCTCTTTGTAGGCATTTGGCGCGCCTGGCGACATTCGCCGATGGATCATCGACGACAAATGGACGACGACGTTCCTTGAGGAGTGCTGTATGAGCTCGCGCCGAACGTTTCTTGAAGTTCTCATTCCAAATTAGCGAATCGGTTCGAAAGTCAAAACCTGATCTCTTTGTGGCCATGAACGAAACGGCATTCGACAGCAGCACGATACCTCTCGCATGAGGCATGCAGCCCCGAGCTTCCGCCTCTACTGTTTGCAAGAGAAAGAGTTTTGAAGTTGGAATCCAGCCATCGAATCGTTGGCTTCCAGGACAGCGTGCGTCACTGCTTTGCACGAAGCGAGCGTAGAAGCATCGACATTGTTCGAAGTTATCTCCAGTAGAGAGTGTGCCCCCGGTACTTGTTTGATGACGGACGACATTGCGTTTCATAAATCGCTTATCGAATGGAAATGCACGCTATTTCTCGTACAGCAAATAGCTTCATCACGTAGTGAATCGCCTAGAAACAGCCCGTGATCATCGGGTACGGGACCGGGCGCGGAAACGGAGGCGGGCATGAAGCAGAGCGCTCTATACCAGTTGAGTACATGAAACGATCGACAAAACAAGCGTTCACACGCTGTAGGGTACACATTTTACGAAGAGGAAAAGGAGCAGGTGTGCTGCACATATGGAAACAACTCATCATAGCCATATGTCATTGCTGCGAAGCGCGCACCGAAGCTGTATACGAAAAACATGAACAAGGTAAGCGAAGCCCGGATCTCAACTGCTGGATGTGCATGAAAAGCATCGACAACAGCCTGAAGCAGCAAAGTCGGAACTCGAACGCTGCCATCAAATTCGGTCTACTGCCGACATCGGAGCTAGTGGTACCGGTGTATTTCAAGCGAAATATAAGGGAGAGGAAAAGGGAGCATTCGCAGATAACGCACACAACGGCCGGTGCCGGGGACAATGCGAAGCGGCTTAAACTTTAGTGCGCATGTCAGGGTTAGCGAATTAGAGCCGTTCCTTTTGCTTCCTGACGTGAATCCAGACAAAAGAGCTCATCGGTGCGCTCATGCTCACTCCAGGGGAGATTTCCGCAGCATCCGCGGGCACCCGCCAAGCATCGCCCGGTCACCTGGATCGCTGTTCGGGCAACATCAGAGGTGATAACGGTACGATCGTCACGCTGCCAGATGCACAGCATTACCCAGAGCATTTCGAAAGCCACTCGTATCTCAGCGTCAGTGCATTGCGCGCTGTTTCGCTGCGCGCACTGTCGCAGGACTGCATATCCATATCGCCGGACGTGCACATACAACCACACGGCGCTCGCTATGGAACGCATGAAGACAGAGCATCCATCCACGGCTGCCTCGGACCAGATACCATAAGGACAGGCCGACGACGCATGCCCAGCGTGCGCGGGACACGCGCTGTTTCAGTCTAGTGCTGAACCTTTCGCTGCCTTCGTTGACACCCTTGGCATGCAGCACATTCGCAGACTACCAATCGACGTGCCCCCGCAGACACCATTTTAGCGGATCCGCAGATTTACATTCACGGTGAAGTGTTCAAGCTCGCATCCTTTTTCCGTGTTTCACTGTCGATGGCCACGGAACGTCTCACATCGACAGGTGCAAGCAGCATGTACCCGCGCTCGATCGCTCCAGAGTCATGAAGCGCAGCGTCGCGTGCACGATATATCGCTTGGAGAAGTACCCATTTGCTGCTGGCTTTCAGAAATTCTGTTCACAGAAACGTTATCGTCTGCAACCAGGAATATGGACAGAATGATAGCAAGTAGTTTCCTCTTGTATCGGGCCATTGTCGTCGAGTGCACTGCAGTGTGAAGCAGAACAGGGTGTTCGCTTCGTGTCGCGTCACGGACAGCGTACCAAGTCTCTGATGAACTTGCAGCGCAAACGCTTCATATTCCGCTGTCGAAGTCATGGCCCACGCGTTTATAGCAGAAGAGTAGCACCAAACCAGGTGAGCTGAGAGCAGTTTACATCCGAAGGGTGCCTACACTGCTGGCCGCAGTTTTACGACTTTTGAGGCCTCGCTCGAGGCCAAAATACCCGGTTTCTGTGCTACACCTCTCACCATCGCACGCCGATATTCAAGAACGTCAAAAAAACGCTAAAGTCACCGAGTTTCAGTGCTAGTGCGATCCGCACCAGGTTGACTACGACTGCGGGTGCAGCTCGCTCAGCGCTCACCGCTGCTCGCCGCATATCAGTCGCTGCCAGCGCAGCGCTTGCCGGCGCATTCGACGTCTCGTTGGTTTTTCCCACAGCGTAACGAACGGGCGACAGCTGGTCAAAGCTGTAGCGCTTCGGCTACGAGCACACGACGCACAGACACTGGCCCACGGCTTGCCGAAGCGTGCGAGTGTGCCATGGGTACGCATTCTGGGCATGAGAGAAACGGGGAGAGCGCACGTGGCGGGGCCCTGCAGCGTCTAGAGCGTCGCCTGGCTGCAGCCTGGGCCGAGCAGGACGCTTACCAAATCGAGCAGCTAGCTGGAATGATCTACGATAGGCTTGTACGCTCAGATCCGTCAGCCGCTGCAACCGTGTTAGAACAGAATGCGCATCGCCTCGCGGTAGCGGGCAAACCAGCTGAAGCAGCGGAGCTGGCGACGCGTTTGATTCGGCACTGGCGCGAGCTCGAGCAGCGACCTTTCTACCTCGCGCGACTCCAGCAGATGGTGCTCGAACCGTTGCAAGCTCTGAGTGGAGTCGAAGCTGCGCGGGCGCGCACCATGGTTCTCGAAGCTGTCCTGGCCTGGAAACGAGCATCGGCGACGGTGGACACAGAAGAGGCGGCACCCGCAGAGCTCGCACCCGTACAGGACGCACTCGTAGACGCGTATGTGCTCTGCGGTGAATGGGCACGCGCTCAATACCAAGTAGTCTGTCGAGGCGGACCTGCTGAACGCGATCTTGCCTTCATCGACGAGCAGCTAGGTCCGCATCTTGCAAACGATGTGGAAAGGATGCTGGCTCGAACTCGTTTGGTTCTCTTCTACGTGCTGGCTGGCAACCTGAAAGCAGGCCGGGCATTGGTCGAAGAGATTCAGCGAAAGCACCCAACTGCCCCGATGACGAACTTTGTAGTCATCCTGATGCAGGTTCTCGAGCGCGCCCGAAACGTCGACAGCAGCAAACGCCGCCTATTGCGAAACTTTTGCGATGACCTCAAGCGAGTCTATCATTGGGCGTTTTCTCTGGATCCTGAGCTTGATGCCATGCTTGATGATGTGCTCAAAGCTCAAGGTTTGTAGAACATCGCTCACGCGGGTTCAAAAAATGCGATATCCCGAAGATGGGTATCGTGGCGTGATCTGGGCGAGCGCATGTTTTCGTCCGCAGTGCAGGCTCGACGCCAACCAACAGGCATCATCGTCGTGCACGTCACGGGCGACGCGGGTTGTAGCCCGCCATAAAGAGCATGTTGTAGATGCACAGCAATTCGGGATAAGTTTGAGCCCTTGAGCGATCGATGAGAGGGGTCCGGTGGAGAAGGTCGCATCGCCAGTATCGAGACCCTGAGACGAACGTGTCGCCCTGGTATCTGATGATCTGCTCTGTGTGGAGACGCTGGGAGGTTGGTTGGGCTGCGCGGTGTCTCTCTGAGGGCACGTCACCGAAGGCGGAGTCTGAAACGATCGCACAACGCTGCGTTTTCATGGATGCAAGACTAGTTTTCCCGGTGCTGGAGCGCGAATCCTAGGCTTGCTGACCGCTGCAAGTCACCGCGCTTGAACGCGTCCTGGTGCTTTCTCCAGCCCGAGAGGTTCCTGTGCAAGTACCCTGGAAGTAGCCCATAATGCATGCCACACAACGGCACACAGCGATAGGTATCCAATATCGCATCCATATTCCGATCAATACTGATCGGCTTGGTGTTGTGCTTGTACCAGCAATGTTTCGATTCCATGAAGAACGTCGCGAGTTGCTTCTCAGGCGTGCAGGTGCAAGGTCGGCGCCCCGGTTAAATGCAATCCATGGCAACTATTGAGGTATGCGCAGTAATATGGAATCATGGAATACCCGGATCGTTCATGAATTGTCCAAAACAATCCCTTCTGATGTACGTAAACGGTCCTGCAGCCTTTTTTGGATTGATGAAGCGTTCCATACCAGGGTCTTATTCGAGCGAGGAATGCAATTTGCTCTCTTCTGGCCACTGATCTATGCTTATCCGAAGTTTTTAGCGTTTGAGCACGCAGCCCGAACTACGCACAAAACGATATTCTCGAAGCTTCGCTTGGCTCTACGCCGCTGGTCGCTCCGAAAGAACGAGGCATTTCCGGTCGTTGATTGAGGTACTGGATCCTAGGTGCAGAGAGTGCCAGCGTGCATTATTGCTCGTGGAATCATACCATAGCAAGCCTCTAACCCCTAAATTGCCTCGTTACGTGACGTTCGGTTCGCATCCTGTACACCCTCTCGTGTATCTGTCTCTGGATGGATCTCTTGCTCCCTGCGATTTTTCAGCGTGCATCCGCGCCTGCGATGCGTGTTCGTCGATCTGAACTTTTCTATACAAATTTGGTAGAACCGATACCTGCACGATTTGTAAGCGCTCGATGAATGACATGGGTGCAGCGCCTGTGCGCTGCTGTTCGTCAAGCGTCATGGGCTTCCAACGAACGACGCAATCTATCGCGTGTTCCCTTGCGAACTCTTTGAAAAAATGGCCAATGCACGCTTCTAGTCTCAATCGAATCGAAACTGCTCGTAACCCAAGCTCCGCTTCATGCATTCGTGCCAGAGATCGTCCCGCGTGAAAGAGCAAGACGCTCATGTATGCTCTGAACGAAACAAAGAATGCAGCACTCTCTGCACCATGTGGTGCTCAGAGCATCGAAATGGATTCTGACGTCGTCATTCCACTTAATGGTATGCGTCCTGGCGTCCACCATTCCCGACGCTCGATAAGACCGATCCCCCCGAAAACTTATAGATCACATCGCATCTCTTGCCTCGAGCATCCGCTGGGATGTCGCACTGGGATTTGCTCAAAAAGTTCCAGTGGAATGCGAACAGCTGGGTGCCCTGCATCCAGGGCTCGTCCGAGCAGTTGCTCGATGAGTTTTGTCAAGGCGAGGAAAGCTGGGCGAGCGCTACTCAAGTAGGAGACGAAACCATCCAAGATTGTACCTAGAAACTCGTTCTTTGAAAAATGCTCCCTGCTGGTCCGTTCTAGAGAGAAGGCCTTGACAACAGTTTCAGACTGATGTGTTCGCAACGACACTTGATCGTCTTTGGCTTTCCTCATTCATTTTCACTGAGCATCTTGCTCTTCTTTGTCCGGCGATTTCTGCTCCCTCTCTTCAGATTGGTGGATTGACGTGGATGTGATCGGTGTGACCCACATGCGTTCTTCCTCGGGATTCGGACACGCTGGGCGGACGGTGCCTCTAAACTCGCACTCTCGATGTACGTCAATAATATTCCTCAAGTAAGTTTGTGTCTTCGTGCCCGACGCGAGCACGCTAGCGGTCTGAAGCGCGCCTCTCCGTTCCGCCCCCGTAGACGATCAGAGGAGCAAGGGAGCCCTGCTGGACTGGAGCAGGTAAAGAAAGACTCGCCAAAGAACGGTTCTACGGATGCGAACGACCCGCCTCTGGATTCTTTAGCATAGAAATGGCATTTGACACCGGAGATGACGCTTTGGTCGGGTCTGTACCACGGAAAATAAGCTGGCATGCACAGCAACCTAACGAAAATTACAGCCTTGTTCTCTTTGACAGCCGTTGAGTCATGGAATGCGAAGATGTCTTAGACCGGAACGGAAAAACGCGGAACGGAACACCCACGTCGTAGTAAGTCAGCGAAGAATGGGGTGCCAAACGATATCGTCCATTTAGTGAGATATGCAGGCGACCGTACAACGGCTACATCGCCAGGGCTGATTTGCTCGCCATGCTCGCTTATCTCTGCGTTACGAACAGTTGCTCGCCCGTCATGAACTACCCTTGTATGGTTCAACCATTCCCCTCGACTACAGCCGCAGCGATTGAGACGATGTCCCGTGCCAGGTGGAATACGTGCTCGCATCTCACGACGCGAACGATCGCGGGCTCCGCAATGCCCGACGCTCTCCGATAGAAGCGCGCTTTTTCTTTCCCATCTGAGTACTTTCATCCCTGTGCGTATGGACGAGACGTAAGCGGCACATCCTATAGCTTCATTTGTAGTGTTTCGGAAAGAACGTATAGAGCGCAATAAATTGACTTCGAGACATTCATTTCGACAGCGTTGGATATGTTCTCTCCTGGAGGCATGGCACCCAGGATATGAACCACGGCATGCGTCATTCATCATCACCGTGCTGATCGTAGAACGTCGGACGCTTTCATCTAATATGTTTTTCTGCAAGCAACTAGTCACAACGTAAAATCTTTCCGCAACCTCTCTCCAGTTCACATCGTACTTTTCTTTTATTTTTTACCCTGGAAAAAATCAAACAAAGACGACAAATAAGATCTGGCACAGGTGTTCAAGAATCCGATCCCTCAAGTACCATACGCACGCTCGATACACATCGAACGTGCTGCGAATGGAGTTTATTTGCATCGCACGGAAGCTCCGGGACGCCGTCGGCCGTGCTCGTGTTTGCACCAGAGGCCGCTGGGAAGCCCAAAACGTCACCGAGTTTTAGTGGCAGTCACACGAGCACCGGTGGCAACTTTGAAGCAAATCTTTTATCAGTGATACGCTGACTGCACATGCACATGCACACGCACATGCACATGCACACGCACACGCACACGCACACGCACACGCACACGCACATGCACACGCATCAAGTGCGCGTCGCGGCCGCCAGTAGATCCTAGCCCTCGAGCCCTAAACGGCATACAGGGATGAATGCGCGTACCATCGAGGTACACGCATCTGTCGACAGCTCATTCAACAAAGTGTGCTCATGGCTGCATGATTCATAGGCACATCTTATCGGTCAAGGAAGCGTGCAACCTCTTTCAGTGAACGGAATTTGCGTCCGTCCGGGGATACATAGACACGATCGATGCGTCCGGCTAGGGATCCACCTTTGCGGATTTGCTCCTCGAGTCGCCAGCCCGGTGGAAGCGTCAGCGTCAGCGACGGTTTGCGTCCACCCCGATGACGACGGTCCGTCGCTCCAGCACCAACAACGAGGCCGTTCTGACCTGCCACGATCTCCGTCTGGTCAAGCATTCGGCGGGTTTCCTCATTCACCCTATGGCCAGTGCGGTGGCGTTTGCGCTTACGGGCAAGTGCACGATCACTGTCTTTTTTGATCACTGGCAGTGACGATCGCGGAAATCGATGAGCGGGTTTCGAAAGTCTCGCAGCTGCACTTGCTGGCGATGTCAGCGGTGAGGTCGACGACGAACGCATCGCCGACGCGTTCCTGTTCCGAAGGGCCAAAGCCTCTTCCCGGGACGACCTGCGGGGGTGGCGGAGACCCTGCTCCGCATCTCGAGCTGGTTCTTCTGCTTCATCGCTCCATGCTTCCTCGGAGTCGTCTCCGTCGCTTAGCTCGTGGGTGTACCACGCCCGATGCGGATACATTTGCGCAGCCGGTGCGGCTATTGTCGACCGCGGGAGCGCACGCGGTAGCGATTCGGAGACAGCGTGAGGAGCCCTTGCCGTGCTGCGCGACGCGTTCAGCGTCGCAAGACGCTGAGCGGCTTCGAGTGCTCTAAAGTTCGAGTCAGCTGCATTTGAATCCTCCGCTCTCGACGATTCGGCGGGAGGTGCGGCCCCGAGTGCGCGCCTCGTCACAGCGGGGGGTGCTTTGCTTTTGACCTGCCAGTGGTCCGCACCACGCCAGATGGCGTACGGACGAAGCTGATCCAGGTGGAACCATTCGTCACTGCCGTCCGCGAAAGCGACGAGAAAGCCCTTGCGCGCTAAAAAATTTCGAACTTGGCCAACAGTCCAACAGCAGCCGTGGCCACTGGTGGACGCAGTGCGCGACGGCATGTCCGTCGAGCTTGTGCTCTTTCCTTGGATTTGATCGACCGCCGCCTGTTCTGCAGTGCTTGTCGAAGCGGATGGTGTCGCTGATGTTCCCGCACGTCCATGAGACAGCGACAAAAGCGCCTCTACAGCTTCGCCAACACCGGGACGCCATTCTGGCATTGGTGGCGGGGGATACGGCCTCAACCGTGCGCCCAGCACAACCCGGTGCGGGCCCTCGGGCATTGCTCCCGTTCCCCCAGCTGCAGCACCTTGAACATTTGCAGGGCATGCGCCAGCTGTTTCCGAGTTAGCACAAGCATCTGCCCGGATGCGGAGCACCTCGTCTGCACTGAGGAATGCAATTTCATAGGCGGTCTTCGTCAACGGTGAAACATCATCGTATTCGCACACGCGATTGATACCATCATCCTGCGCGATTTCCACCGCTGAGAGAAGCGACTCGGTGCTTGATGGCCATGAAACGTCCGCCGAGATAATCCGCGCCGGACACCAGGCCCGGGCTGCTCCCGCTGAATCTAACAGCTCCACAACCTCGCCCGGCTTGTAGACTCGCTGGCACTGAAGCCGCGGCGTGGGCGGTATGCCCATTGCCGTCGACCGATGTGGAGACTGTAGAATCGCTGGCGGCTCTGAGCGAACCGGAACACATCTCCAGTTCGAATCTGGAATCGCCGCTGGTTCCTTTTGCCCGTTGTCCGCAAAAGACCCTGTATTCGACCAGTCTTGCCCCAGGGCACCGTAAGCGGGCGAGATTCGCAGCACCGAATCCGGTCGAGGCGATATCAACGGCGACGATTGCGACTGGCCCCCGGCGCCCGGTTTCGCAGCTCGACCACGTTCGTGAGGCCGCTTTGGACGTCTACGCGGCGCCGCATCCACAGTGGAATCTTGTTGCGAAGCGGAGCTTTGCATCGGCCCTAAATCCTGGGCAATCGATACAGGATTGTACATCCTTGCCTCAAGCTGGCTATCGCCTGATGGTGCCTGAGCATTCCAGGCACTCGTTGAGCGAGGCAAACTTGCGTTGGACGAGACTGCGTCGGTGGTCCCCGATGGCCCAGCGGCACGCAGCCCACGAGACTCCGAGGCCGTGCGCTTCCCCGGGGTCCGTGCGCGGCGATTCTTGAACCATAAGCGACAGGAGCGAACTGGAACGCCACTTGCCGAAGACAGCGCCTGCAACTCCGCTGTGCTCGGCATTGGATTCTGCTCGAAGACGGTTTTCAGCATCTGCATCTGCTCTGGCGTAAAGCGATGCCTCTTCATTCGTGACGCTTCTTCGGAAGATCGTTCGCTTTGAGTCGCTGCTCGGCCATCCGAGTGCGAGCCCTCAGTGCCACGAGCCAGAGCGTCCACTGCGTCCGCTGTTCGAAACTCGTGCTCAGCGGGTGCCCACGTCGGCAGCGGTGAATGCACCAAACTGTGACCGGCAACGTCCATTGGCCTCTCACAACAAAAGGGTAGCACGGGCTGTACGATAAAATGCCCACTGGCTAGTGTTCAGGGCGGCCAACGCAAGCGGCCCCGGTGCCGCTGGCTTCCGCAAAGCCAAGCGTTCTTCCGAACACACGCGCACCAGAAAGTGCCGTTCGCAAGCGTTCGTTGCTAACTTCCGTGACTTTTCTACAGTCACTCAGTGATGGCAGGCTCGAAAAAGCCCACTGGAAAACTGCGGTTTCCGCGCGAGGCTGCACGCAACGGAGCTGAGCGTCGCAAGCAGTAGAGACCGGCTACGTTGATTTGCAGCGTCTCGTGGCGATCGCCGAACACGCAGCGAATCTCGGGCTTTGCAGTTGGCTTGCGGAGGTTGGCGCGCTGCGCACACGCCGAACGCCTGGCAGCAGCAGCAGCAGCAGCCTGCCGCATGCCATCGCGCTGTGCGTGCGCCGGCGGTGCGCTCATTGTGCGCGTTTCCCGCGCATGCCGATCGATCGATCGATCGGCAGCGTCGGCACGCATCGGCAGGCTGGGTCGGATGCTGCTGTGAGGCATTGTATACACACGAGTCGTGATCTCCGTAGATGCGTACGGATGGTGATAATGGTAATGGTGATGATTCGCGGCGCTGGGCGGTCGTCGTGCGAATGAACCACTGCTGTCCTTGATGCTGTTAACGAACGCGCACTCTGAGATCCGTGGTAAGACTGGACGACTCTTGAAGTTGAAGGAATTGCGGGTGGAAGGCCGATCGCCTGGGGCCCCAGACGCAACGTCGCGGCGCTGCTCTACATCCACGCCAGGCTAGAATGGGGAGCTTTTTCAAAGCAGCTTTGGTGTACAGTGCAAAGATTTCGATTATTCCGATAGTTATCAGAATCGACTTTTCGGGATCTTTTTTCAATTGGTTTTCTTTCTGCTCCCCGTCTTTGAATACGCAGGTCTCTGCTATCAATCAAACACAATTATTGGCAGTGGCAAGGTATTGATGACAGCGTCATGGTCTAGATTTCGTTACTTGTCGCTGTTATGCTCAGACTTTTGATGTGCAGGTAAAAGTTGCGATGTGCGCTTCGTTCGCTATGTTCATCTTGGTCGTAGACCGCCTTGGTGTGCGTTTCGCAGCGTGAAACTCAACTGCGTTCAGATAGTTGCATATGTGTGCGAGAACCCCTCCTATGAAGGTCACTATGTCATGCAAGAAAGCTTGCTTCATCGCTCGGCGCATGCCCCTCACGAGAATAGAAGGCCCGCTGTGATGCCCGGCTCCATTTTCGCGCTCGTTGCAGTACCTGACCGTGACCGGCTTCGGCTGAGCGATCCCTCGGCGAGTGCGGTGTCCGCTGCACGTGCAAGCGCATGCTGTTGGATTCAATGGGGGATTTGTGGAACGCCATGATGTTCTTGATCAGAAAGCACCAGCGGGATAATTCAGGATGGAAACCAAGTCGGGAAATTTCGATCCATTTACGCGTCCTTCTTCCAGAACGGTAACGAACTCTCCACCGGAGGCTATAGAGTCCGAGTAGAAAACCCTTTCCAAGCAAACGGAAGAGATAGCGAGCCTCTGGGAGCGTATCCTATCAGGTTGTATGCTATGGGGGAATGCATTTTCGTCGATAGCAATTTAAAGAGGATGATTTATCTTTTCAAAGGCGCCGATTATATAGCGTGGCCAGTTGCGCGAGCGTTCCGCTTGAGCATGTTTAGAAGTTTTCAAGGGACGACGTCGAAGGCGTTTCGTCCCCAATCCAACGGTACGAGTTGCTGCGCCCAGAAGTTGCGTTGGAGCAGAAAAATACAACACTTAAAGAATGCGTGATTTGATTACTCCACACGTAAGGAACAGAGAAGCGTGGAGATTTTATTTATGAACCGGATACTAATATCGGTTAGTTTACGGATCCTTGTTAAAGGGGGCGTCGCATACCACCTGGGTTCTCGAGGTGTCACGAATTTCAGCGACAGCGCGTCGAGCGAGCCACTCCGAAACAGCGCCAGAGAATCCAAAAACTACACACGAACCCGTAACATCTTATTACTGTACCTCGAGCGTCGAAGCACCACATCTGAGACCAGTGTCGGAAATAAATGCTAGGCCCAAACATGGGCACTACTCCCGTGCGCCATTTTCATCAGAGACGGATACAGTCGAGCGCGATCCAAGATGCCGCAGCGGCTGCAAGTTGGCTGCGTTTGCCGGTGGAGCGTCAAGAACGTAAACATCAAGCTATTCCTGGAACGCGCATGCGTCGCATACATCTCCGGGGAAACGGATGTCTTTCGAGTGCACCAGCACCAGGCAAGCTGAATATACCTTGGATCTTGGAGACTGGTGTGCTCAAAGTTGATAACTCCGTGCCACATGTGCTGTCATGCGCCACGTGTGAGTCTGAGCTTTTCGTAGAGCATTTTATGCATACCGTCGGAGTGCTATGTCTATAGCATGTAGAGTGCTACTAAATCACGCTGTCGCAATCCACTCACCAACAAGTAGTTTCGAGACATGTCTTACAATTCAGTTGCACTATGCCAAAGTTCTCACGTGCCAAAAACTCATAGCTAGCGACTGAGGTATTCTTGACAGACGGATCGACAGAGAGACCTAGTTTGCTATACGAGTGCGACTCACACCTCGAACCGTGTCTCGATCAAGGTTGGCACGGTTCGATGCAACTACCAATCAAATGCACCGAATCATCATAGGGCGCGCGCGTGCAGCTGCGGCGATAGCCCGTGCAATAACAGGACGGCTCGCAGAAAAAGTACAGTTCTATACAAATTGGCCATCGGCCGATGCCGGGCGGCGGCAGCCCGTGCAATTAATGGACGGCTCGCAGAAACTGCACACTTCTACACAAATTGGGCGTCGGCCAGTGCCGAGCCCTGCGGCCGTACCTTCGTGTGCGCCCAGACTGATGCCGAGATAGCGGCTGGTATGGCTGCTCGTGCCGGGCGGCTTTAGAACGCTGCCGATTCACGCCCGTTTAGGAAGCAGGAAACCACTTTACTGAGAAGTTTATCGACGTAGACCATGTTCGTAGCAACCACGCCCTTGAAACTGCCGTTGGTTGGTTCCCACGCTACGGTTGCAAGCAGGGGCCGGCGGTGTGCTTTCCTTGGCGACGCAGTGGTCAGCGTTGCTGCTGCGTCGCTCCGAGGCGAACGCTGTCGCGGACTACCCATCGCCGGACGTTTGCACGTGCGCATGGGCTTGAATGCATCGAAACTTAAAAAACAGCAGCAACAACAGCAGGGCAAGAAGAAGAACAAAGTCTCAACGAAACAAGAGGAGGCCTCCGATGCCCCAAGTCAGATTGACACGAACCGACGCGATTACATGTTCCAAATGCTTAGGGTCAGCAAAATCCTTCCTAATGGAAAACAAATTCTCAAAGACATTTCCCTCGCCTTCTTTCCGGGGGCTAAAATTGGTGTTGTAGGGCCCAACGGCGCCGGGAAGTCGACGTTGCTTCGTATCATGGCCGGTGTGGATAAAGAGTTCGAAGGCGAGGCCCGTCCCATGCGTACCGCTTCCATCGGGTACCTGGCGCAGGAGCCTCAGCTCGATGATGGCGAGACAGTTATGGATAATATCATGGCGGGCGTGAAAGAAATACGAGATAATTTGCACCGGTTGGAGACGCTGTCTCAGCGGCTAGCGGATCCCGCTTGCTCAGCAGCCGAGAAGCAGGAAATTGCCCAAGAGATCGACCAGGTTCAAGCCCAAATTGAAGCCGCTGATGGATACAACCTCGAGTCGATTTTGGAAAGGGCAATGGAGGCGCTTCGGGTTCCTGCTCCCGAGACGCCGGTTAAAATTCTTTCGGGCGGTGAGCGCCGACGGGTTGCACTCGTTCGTCTCTTGATTCGTCGCCCTGATCTACTGCTCCTGGACGAACCAACAAATCACTTGGATGCAGAGTCCGTGTTGTGGCTCGAACAGTATTTGTCCAAGTATTACACGGGAACCGTTGTTGCAGTAACACATTCGCGCTCCTTCCTCGAAAACACCTGTGAATGGATCCTAGAGCTGGAAAACGGCCGCGGCATACCGCACCAAGGCAACTACTCCTCCTGGCTTGCCGCGAAACAGCTTCGTCTGGAGCAGGACAAAAAGGAGGCGGATGCGCGGCGACGACTCATTGACGCCGAGTTGGAGTGGATCCGAGCAACGCCCGCGGCTCGAATGACGAAGAACAAAGCGCGTATCGATCGCTTCGAGGAACTTTATCAAACGCAGCAAGAGACGGCGGAGAGTCGTTCGCAATCCCTTTCAATGAATCAGATTCGCATCCCCGTCGGGCCGTACCTAGGCGAGCAGGTCATCGAAGCCGAAGGTCTCTTCAAATGGTATGGAGATCGATGCCTTATCAGTGATGCGACGTTCTCGATCCCGCGCGGCTCAGTGGTCGGTATCATTGGTGGCAACGGTGCAGGCAAATCGACGCTCTTCCGCCTGATCACCGGACGGGAGCAGCCAAGCGCTGGCACCTTGCGCCTAGGCGAGACCGTCAAACTCATGTACGCTGATCAAGACCGAGAGACACTGGATCCCAACAAGACCGTATTTGAAGAGATCTGTGGCGACGCCCATGTCGATACAGTGACCCTGGGCAATCGCACATTGAATGCTCGGGCGTACTGCGCGTGGTTCAACTTCAGGGGCGCCGACCAACAGAAGAAAGTCGGCGTGCTGAGCGGTGGAGAGCGCAACCGCCTGAACTTGGCCAAAGCGATTTTGAACCGAGAACACGGCGGTGCAGGTAACGTGCTTCTGCTGGACGAGCCTGGCAACGACCTCGATACAGCCACGCTAGCGAATTTAGAGCAAGCAATTCTGGACTTTCCCGGTGTTGTTCTGGCGATCAGCCACGATCCGTGGTTTCTCAGCCGCGTCACCACCCACATTCTCGCGTTTGAAGGTGACTCGCAGGTGCGCTTCTTCGTGGGCGGTTTCGATGCCTATCAGGAGTACCGGCGGGCGCGCTTTGGTGATGAGTTTATCAATCCTACTCGTTTGAAATTCCGACCGCTACCCAAAATGTGAAATGCGAGTTGTGCTCCACCGAATAGACGGCCATAAGAGCAGCAGTATGAGAGCAGGCCCGCGCACGAAGAATGGTGTCTCCATGCGATGACGCTGGTGTATTCCTGCATGCGTCTAGCGCTGCAGCAATGCATTCGCCAGCACCAGGTGTATCCTTCTAACTAGGGTCCAATGGCCGCACTTGTACCTTTGCTAACGATTGCCGTTGACTTTCACTGGCGCGGTAACGCGCACTCTAAACAGCAGATGACGTTCGCCGTCTACTGGAAAGGGGATACTCCCGCCGGCGCGATTGCCTCCGCAATGCGTTCATATTCAGAAAATGCGAAACGAGTGCGAACTTGCTCGCGAACGAGGCCATTGCATGCGCTCTATTTCTCGAAAGAATTACTCGCACGATCCAAAAAGGGATCGGGGATTCTTTCCGCTGAGCGCGAGCACGAGCGAGCAGCGCTGCGGTTTGCCCTTCGCGCCCTCCACTTTCTATCGGTGGTCGTTTGAAGGACCCCGGGTCATGGTGCGTTGTTTTGGTGAACCCGCCTGACTCGACGACGCAGGCGGCGTGCTAGCTTCGTGCCCACGGAAGAAGCTGTTTGCGGGGCTTGATCTCGGCTCTGTCAGGCAGTCATCAGGCATAGTCGTTCTGTCTTTTTGATGAAGAACAAGTTCAAAGAACTGGTGTGCCGCAAACCCCCTAAACAAGCTTGATTTTTTCTATGGATGCAATTGCTCTCATACGTGCAGCGATACGTTTGCTGGATGCATCTGCGAACATCATACAGAATCGTGGATGCGCTCAGAGTTTGCCGAGCGCGAGAAGTGCTTCAATAATGCCAGCAGCACCCTTTTGTGATGCCTTCACCACCTGGCAACGATCTGGTGCGTTAAAGTTAACCGCCACGTCACCAGAAGCGCTTGGTAACAGAACCAGCGTTCCACGATTGGCGCGCTCGGCATTCGCAGAGCCCGTTGCACCAGGTTTGAGGTCCGTCCACTGGGATTTTCGAACGTCGGGTGCGAGCGCTTCAAGTGAGGCCACCGGATCGCTGGACTCAAACACCTGCACAGCATCCTGTAAGAGTGCACTGGATTCCGACCCTACGAGCACCAGGTCGGCGGTAGTTAGTCTCATCATCAGCATGATGAACTGAAGGCACTTGCTCATTCTCGCTTCGTCTGGAATCAGGACCAGGTTTCCAGCCAGCGGTGAGACGATACATCGGGTAGCCTCAAACCCCATCTCTTTCATTTTGCCTTGCACAGACTCGATCAGATGTGCACGGTCAATGGCCTCGTCCGGGTCGCTTCGCCAGGAGTACTCGAGATACGCCACTTCTCTTGCGGAAGGATCTGTTAGTAACTTGCGCTTACTCAGCAGTTTCTCATCAAATTCTGGCGTGAGCCATTTTTCAAATGACTCGCGCATCATCCAAGCGATCGGCTTGGGATCGAAACCAAGGCCGACAGCTGCCATTCGCTGTTCCCAGTACGGATCTGGTGCCACGTAGCCGCGTTGGTAGATCTCAGTGCCACAGAGCGTGCAAAGCACGTCAGGCTCAGCCATGATGGGGAAACGCTCAAGAAGCTCCCGTGCTTCCTTGAGAGTTCCCTCAAAGAAATAAACCAGTACAATCTGTTGCTTCGTTACTGAGACATGAACCCGTAGGCGTTCGAAAAAGTCAGCAAGGCTCGGATCCGGGCTCGGGCGCTCTTCGTCGGGGTTGTTCGCACCGCCAGGGGTGTCTCCGAAGGGCACCATAGCGCCAAGCTCAATGCATAGGAGGCAGCGCCCTGTCCATGGCAATGACCTGGCCTCGGAAGAACCGTCGCTGGCTATCAGTTGCAAGGCGGACGCGCTCGCTCTCTTTCGCGGCTCAACTAGGCACTTCGCGCAACCATCCGTACCGACCGAAGGTCGCTGGAGCCAAGATGCGCTGTTTGCAGGGAACGGCTTCGTCCAGCGCCTCATTCGAAGTTCGACGTCTCGGTCAGTCCAGTAGTGTCCACTCTGCTTTGCACAAAACGGCGGAACAAAGCCCCCTACGAGCTGTTGCGCAGGGCTCCAGCAAAGGCGAGTCATTTGGGGAGTCCTTGACTACGACTCCCGACGCTGCCCGCCTGGAACGCTAGAGCGCCTCCGTGTGCCCTACGCAACGTTGCCTCGCACGGGTCCAGTGCTCGGCTGTGCTGTATGTGCTCAGACGCCAGGCACAGCAGGCGTCGCGTCCAAGGGTCCTCCCCGAGACCTCTGTAGCGTTTAAAGCTCAGTTTACCGAAGCGAAACAGACTTCGCAGCGATGGTGCCTATAACAGTGTTCAAAGAGACGCGTTTCCACCGTACCTGCAACGAGGTCGCATCCGACAACCTCCGTACATCCAGGGGAGTACTGACAAGCGCCTCCGTGTGCCGCACCGCGTCCCTAGCGTCGCGGCGATTTCTTTCGATGACAATGCGTTTCCGTGGATCAGGGATCCCGGCTTGCGGGATGGATGGGTATTGGCATTCGGGAGAGTTTCGATAATGCAGTGCAATACTCCCGAGTTCCATGACCTGTTCTCGGGTACACCGGTCGTTTTGTGGATTCTATTGTGCGCGGAGCAGCTGCATTACTGCACCCGCCTTGGTGCCTAAACCGCATGAGCACATGCATCATGGTGAAAGAGCGGCTTTGCGGTACCAGTGGGAGCGTTGGATCGAGGCGCTGGATCCATCAGTAACAAGGCAGTGCCTGACGCAAAAGGGCGTCTTGCGAGCAACGCTCTCGCAGTGTATTCGCAAATGATGGCCTCGGTCACCGGCACTGCATGTCTTCGCGCGTTTGCAGCCGGTGAATATGCATGGAAATGGATGAGCGCGTATCTATCGATTTCTGGTGGGCCGAAACGTACACCATTTTCAGGGTACTCATCTATGCAGGCTTTCCAGTATATTCTGAGAAGCTTTACAACGGGCGTGTTCTAGGTTTATGCTTTTGAGGTCATTAGGGAGCACGGAGTATCTAACACCCATTTGCAGAGCGGGAGGAGCGGAACGTGGTGCACCTGTGTGTGTGTGTGTGCAGCTTTCGCCATTGGATCGAGATTTGTCGTTGCACCCAGATACGTAGCGCTGCTGCAGCGTTCTCTTTGATGACGTTAGGCGAATTCGCGCATCACGAGCGTGCTACTTATACCTGGAATCTCGTTGGCGGTGAACGACTTGTGCGCCGGCCGCGTCACTAACGCACTTTGCTGCTGCAGAACGTCACCTATACGCGCAGACGCTGCCTCCTCCTTGAATCTCTGGTCTATTTGCAGGAGTGACTCGGCGCGCTTGCTGCTCAGCACGCGTCGCTGGTGTCCGCCTCAACGATGCAGAAAGGACGCAGTTTGGACACTTCCTCTGACGTCTGAACACCGAGCGCTCTATCGAGGCACCATGGATCGCGGTCAAGCGCAACAGCTGCTTTCAGCATGTCATCGAGCGCACGGACTGCTTCTCTCATGCTATGTTCATTCGGGTACATGAACGTTGTGTGCACTTCATCCAAGTGTGGAGTGTGCGGACTGCTTCTCTCATGCTATGATCATTCGGGTACATGAACGTTGTGTGCACTTCATCCAAGTGTGGAGTGTACGGACTGCTCGTCGCAACCTGTGATCATTCGGGTATGTGAACATTGCGGCTACGTCATCCAAGTCAGCCCATCCGTGTCCATGACCGACTGCTTGTGCGACTGTGACGAAGTCCGCCGCTGCGAACGCCTCCTCAGCTGGCACGACGCAAGACTTCACTCACGGGTGCGGCATCATGAACACGATCTCTGGATACCCATTCGGACTAGGCATATGAACGTCCGGGAGCGCGTTGATCACGCCGCACCTCATCTTCAAGTTCCATCTAAAATCAACAGCACTACCAACAACCATACTTTTCTTCAGTAGTACTGGATCGTTCATTCGATCCTTTATGTGTGTCGAGCCTGGGATGAGCGTCGGTGGCACCCAGCCCCACTGGATCGGCGCAATGGACGACGACGACGACCGCAGCCTTCATCCACGCGCTTTCGCGAACGGCACGTCGTCGGCCTGCTCCGCAACACGGGCTCGTACACGTACGCCTTCTGGTGAGCATGGACGTTTCAGCTATCGCAGAATCTGTACGTCGGAAACTGGATGAGCGGATCCCTCGTGCAGAATGGACGGAAGAGGAGCGCACCTGGTACAAAGAAGATAAGAAACGGCGAAAGGAGGCGGAGGCAGCCCTGAAAAAGCACGTCGATCTCGAGGGAAACGTTCCGTCGCCCAGTGAAGAAGCGGTTCTCTCTGCGCAGCTAGAGTCCCTAAAAATGGACGCTGACGCGCCCGCGTTTGGCCGCTATACGTTAAAGGCGCTGACGACGAGCTCTGGTGGCGATGACTCTGTGCGACGCACCTGGGTAGAGGCTGGAACGCTGGGTGTCGCACATCCGGCGTGTGCCACGAACCAGGAGGTCTGGTTGAGGGGACGTGTTCAGACCGTGCGCGCCCAGGGCTCCAAGGTGGCCTTCTTGGTGCTTCGTCACCAGTACGCCACTGTGCAAGTAGTTCTCGTGGCTGACTCAGTACCATCCGTAACCCGTGACATGGTTCGCTGGCTGGCACGCTCCGGGGAAGTGACCCCCGAAAGCGTTGTGGATATCTGCGGCATCTTGGTGCCTGCACAGGTCAAGTCGTGCACACAGAACGATGTCGAAGTTCACGCCCGACGCATTTATCTAGTGAGCCGGGCGCGAGTCCCGCTTCCGTTTGAAATCGCTGACGCTAGCAGGAGGGCGGATGAAGATGGCCCCCATGTACACCGGGACACTCGACTAGACCACCGTTTTATGGATTTGCGAGTTCCAGCGCACCAGGCGATTTTGCGTTTGCAGTCCGGAGTTTCGACGCTATTTCGTGAATGGCTCGTTGCACATGGATTTACGGAAATCCATACGCCCAAAATCATCGGTGGATCCAGCGAGGGTGGCGCAGAGGTATTCCGTCTACGCTACTTCGACGAAAATGCGTGTCTATCGCAATCGCCCCAGCTGTACAAGCAAATGGCGATTTGCGGAGACATGCGTCGAGTATTCGAAGTAGGGCCAGTCTTTCGAGCGGAGAACTCAAATACTTACCGCCACCTTACCGAATTTGTAGGTCTTGATATTGAAATGGAGATCCAGGAAAGCTATCATGAGATCCTGGACGTCCTCGAACAACTCTTTCAGCACATTTTCGAAGGTCTGGAGCAGCGCTTTGGGGCGGAGCTTTCTAGCATCCAGCGCCAATATCCGTTTCAACCGCTCCGTTATAAGCGAGGTCGCGGTCTCCGCTTAACCCATCGCCAGGCAGTGGACCTGTTACGTGAGCACGGCGAGCAAGTCGACGATCTGGTCGACTTTACCAGCGAGCAGGAAAAGGCACTCGGCGAAATCGTGAGCAAGGAGTTTCAAACGGACTTTTATGTGATTGACCGGTTCCCCGCAAAGTGCCGTCCTTTTTATACAATGCCTTCGCCCGACGACTCGCGGTACAGCAACGCTTTCGATGTTTTCATGCGGGGCGAGGAAATCGTCTCGGGTGCACAGCGTATCCATGACGTCGACCTGCTCCGACAACGCATCACCGAGAAAGGCCTCGACCCCGCCACCTTGCAGAGCTACGTTGAAGCTTTTCAGTATGGAGTTTTTCCCCATGGCGGTGCTGGGATCGGTCTAGAAAGGGTGGTCATGCTGTACCTAGGAATCGGAAACATTCGAGAGTGTTCGATGTTTCCTCGTGATCCGAAGCGCCTCTATCCTTGAACGAGCTGAATGTCACACTTGGATACGTCCGAGCGCACCCCGATTGGTGAGGCATTCGTGTGTGCAGTCTGGATGCGGTGCAGGAAGCGCTTTAAACGTACCGCTGTTCGAATATGCGGTCACTGTCATCGACTCGGAATGTAGCGCTGCCGTTGATAGCACGGATCGTTACAGCGTTTAGCGCGATTGCTTCGCTTGACGTTCAAAGCCGTCCCACAGAAAACAGTGCTAATTCGAAGATCGCAGGCACAGGAGAGGAAGCTTTTCAGAGCGTGCGCGAGAAGAGCAAATTCTGCCTAGATTGATTCCAGTCCTTGTCGTGGTAGAGTCTCGAATAGCGCACGGACTGCTGTGCACATTGTGTCCACAAGCAACGCTTCATAAAAGCCGAGTCAGTTCCGAGCACCTCACTCGCACGTATTGTGCGTGAGGTGGTTATCAGCGCGTTGGGCCAAGTTGAAAAGTCTGGCGGAGGTCGCTCGACTCCATGGGGTCAGGGGTTTTCGTGGCCGTCCATGTCCACCACTGCAGGTACCCGTGCAACGCCGCATTGCATAGACATTGATTGTTCCGGTTTTGTGATGTTACATGGAACGTTCCAGTAGAACGGTACGAGTACACGGGCCGCTTCAAGGTGAAGGGAATCACCGCTTACCGACGAGTTTGGTCCGTGGCCAACTGAGTGAACGGGTGCCGCACACTGCACGCGTGTTCAGCGTCATGTGCCCTGTAGTACGGCACTGTGCAGACTTGAGCGCATGTGTGCAGTTTTTATCCAGTGCCGAAGTTTGAACGTCTCCACTACGAGCTCGGTGGTGCGCGAAACCGCACCGTTGAGAAGCTGGTGCTTCCTGCCCTGCGGCGAGCTGCCTTCATCTACTTGATACAAGTACTATGCTGCTGTCGAGTACAGCTTTATGGATGATTGGAAGAGAGGAGCTTATTTCTTTCAAATGGACTCGTTAATCGTACTACGTGACAAGTACAGTGAGGTTCTCGATGAGCTTGTCAGCAAGTTGGCAAGAGACGACATTGCGTATTCGCTTCCTTGTTAGAATAGCAGCCCGCATTGCTGCGTTCACTTGTCCCATGGACACAGGAAGATCGGAAACTTGAAGCTTGCGTGATTTAAGCGCGTGAAATGTTAGCAAAGGAGAAGTGTGGATGCTTGTACGTATACATTGGGTAATGATATCGGTTATGTAACGAACGCTGATTCGTATGCGTCGTGAATGAACTCGATTCCTTTGCCGTAGCGAATACCAGCGGCAAATACTCTATGGAGATACTCGGAAAACAAGACCAAGCATCGTAAACCTACACATCGATCCACAAGCGCTTGTCGCTGCATTTGGCATGTCGAGGCTGTGCATCTGAAAATTTCCGAAAGACATCGACAAGGCAGAAAAAGAGCGAGCACTTCAGTGTCCCATGTCAGGTTGACGTGGGTGTAGCGCACCTTCATATAATAAGGTAATCTTTGTTCCAGTCGCTGATAAACCAGAGACACCTGCGCTCATGAGAGAATCGAGTGAGCGACTTGGTAGCCCTCAATGACTATGAGCGATTTTTTGCGTATCGTATGGTTTTTACGGAACAAGAACCCCGCTGCCGATCATATGATTGACGCATTGTCGTTCTGCGGATCGTTGGTCTCCACGAGAAACACGCGGAAACCGGGATACGTGCACAGGTGCAGTGTTTCACCATGGCGGCCGAAAGTTGAGCCCACAACGAGCTCTATACGCTACTGTGTTTCAATCGCTCGTTCTGGCTCCGTGATGACCTCTGAGAAAAGCGCAACTGGTGCGGCTGACCGAGCCCGCGCGTCGCTGCCACAGCTGCTCCACCAAGCCAAAATTCTCCGAGCTGCAACCAGTGAAGCGGAGCGCGTATCCGAGCAACAGCTCCAAGAGCAGTTAGCAATATTCTACGAGCAAGTTCCGAAAGATTTCGCTCGAGTTCAAGAGGCGTTGCGGCTCCTCCTCCAAAGTCGGAGCGAGTTCTTCGCACTGCTTACTTTAGCCAAAACACAGGCAGAACGTTTATTCTCGGACACGACGGAGCTGCGACGGTTCGATGGACACTTGCGCAAGGTAGAAACGGCGTTGAAACTAGTGGAAGACTTGTTGGCCCTCCGGCAGACAGCACAGACGCTGCAGAAGCTCCTTCAAGCGCCGGACGTTGATACTGAGCGAGCAGCTGCGCTTATCGCCGAGTTTCACGCTCGCTTGCAGCAGTCTGCGTTCCATTCTCAAATGGACCTCTTCGGTTCCGCTGAAGTAGCTGCACTACAGCAGCAAGTCGAAGAAGCTCGACATCAACTGCGTGCGCTCGTTGTGTATCAAGCTGAACAGGTACTCAGCAGCGCAGCTTCAGCACCAGAGGTGCCTGCGACATCCGAGCACCCAATGCAGGCTCACATCATGCGTCTGCATGCGCTGGGATATGTAGACGACGCTCGACGGCTGCTGGTACAGCACACCAAAGCGCAGGCACTCTCTCGCATGAGCCAAAGGACGGCATCAGCGCTTGAACCAGAGACAGCGCACTTGGAGGAACTGACCGCGCTCTACGAGGCGATTGCGGAGACCATCGCGTATACGGAGCGTTCCGCGCAACGCTTCGATTCGGATGATGGAAAAGTCATTCTTGCCCTAGAAGAACTAGCGAATGAACTAGGGGCTGATATACTACAGCGTTTCTGCGATGCAACCAAGCTCGCCGAACGATGCCGTCAGCTGAACCGCCGTCGAGAGGCGAATGTCAAAGCAGCAACGGAGTCTGTGTATCGCTCACATGCGGGTCCTGTTTTCGATATAGAGTACGCACCGCTGAGCAATATGGCTGCAATCGGGGACTCACGAACCGGAGCTACCGCGCATGATTTCGATATGACTCGGGAGCAAAGCGAAACGAATGAACTTGAAGCGCTTCTGGAACAGATTGTGGTCATGAGCCGTCGCACGGCCATGTTTCGCCATTTCATGATGACTCGTCTGGGACTCGGAAATGATTTTGAACAGGAGCGTCGGCGTGAGGGTGCTCTTTACCTCAAAATGCAGGAGGTCATGGGGATGTACGTGCTTCTGGAGCGGGCTCTCCTGGACAGCGAATGGAAGCTTGCGCAACGCCTGGAAGCGCTACCCGCCTCGGGGTCTGCCGGTGAGCCTCCAGCAGCCTCGTCGGAGACAGTCTCGCGAGCGATCGACTACACGTTCTACGCGATCAAACGCATCATCGGTCGATCGTTGCAGGCATTCGATCCGGACGCTTTGTGTGCATCGCTGAACCACGTGCAGGCGCTGCTCGCCGGACCGCTCCTTGAACATCTTCGCCGAAGCCTTCCAACGCATGCCGCGTTGCCCAGTGTCTTCCCGTCGGCGCAAATGGTGTTCGGATCCAGTTTCAGAGCTGAAGAGCTTGAAGGTTTGATCAAGGTGGCGAATGATGCACGCACCAGCGGAAGCTACCTGCGACACTTGGTAACAGTCAGTGTGTCTCGGGGACTAGCGGAACAGCAGCTGCCCCGCTCGGCGGCGCTAACAGCAATCATTTCTGATTTAGAAACGACCATCGAGGAGTTACGATGCGTAGCGAGTCAAGGTGTCCGACGAATCTTTCAGACACTCGTTTCAAATGTTCTGGAGCAAGCTGCGACACACGCTGAGCGCCTACTTCTGGGCGCTTCGCCGACTTCTGGAGCATCCAATGGCTCGCCGTATCTCGTCTCCGAATCCAGCTTTCAACCAGGCCCGAGTGCTTTTGTTACCGAACTATTCGAGCAGATGTACCGTGGCGGCTTGGACAGGATCCTCGCGCAGTTAGAGCCCGAAAACACCGCTGAACTTGTCTGCCTCGTTTCCGAATGGACACGGGATCGTCTGGATCAGGCGATACGCAGCCGTTCGCTGTCCATGAATGCGCTGGGCGGTCTCATATTCGATGCCGATGTGCGTTACCTAGTGAACCGATTCGCGGGCCTGGTGCTGGAGACCCAGCGCGCCAATATACGCGCTATTTTTCGGCCGCTCTTCCACATGGCGTTGGTGTTGACAGTTGATCGACCCGCCGAAGTCCTAGATCTCTGGGAACAAATTCGAGAGACGCAGAGTCCGGACCGTGTCCGACAACTCCTACGGATGCGGGTTGAATTTCGTGCAGAAACTATCGCGTCTCTAGAGCTCCCGACGTAAACCAAGAGGCTACAGTGCGTTGCGAATGCATGGCTTGCGGGCGCACGCTCCACTGGTACTATCCTTGGCGAAGCTCGTTTTCAGCGATTCCATGGCCACTAGTCGACGCGGTGGTATCGAATATGTGGCAAGTGCCGAGACACACGACAAGAAACACGACCATTGGGAAACGCGTTCGGCAGACGCGAGCCTTTCCTGGCAATCACCCACGGGCACCGTTTCGATAGACGTGTTGGAGACGACGTCGGGTGTCGACCCTGTCGGCGCGCGGGCTAGCGACGTCCGAAGCAGCAACACGCTTTTTAGCGGACAGTCAGTTTTTGTTCATGGGCATTGCAGGCGCTGTGCGGTGGTATGTTCATGGGCCTCGCTGAGACGCAACGTCGATCCCGAATCGATGCCTGGTGTCTGGAATGAGGCTTCAACTCGTGCGTTCACTAGACAGGTTTCGATATGCTCCAAAAGTGATATTCTACATGCTCGATATGATCTAGAGAACAGCGTACGTTGAAGATGCCTCGTATCACGAGTATATCGGCAACACACTTGGAATGTATTGCAGCTTTGTGATTCATTCAAAACACGGTCAGCAAAGCGAGAAAAGATTTCACGACTACGGAGTGTATATACGCATCCACTCGCAGACGCCTCTCAGGTTTTTTTGAACGGCCGCCTGTTATCGGTATCAGTTTATCCTTTTGCAGATTGAGAGCCTCAGACGCTAATCTACACAGATGGATCGCGTCAGCTCAGCGGGTCTCGGCTTCAACAACGCACAACATCTGATACGAAAGGCAGTGTTGAATTCTCGGTTCATGAACTCCATGCGTCTATTACTTCTGATGGAACTCACCGTTTCAAGGAATCCTCGAACTCGTGCCTTCTGTGCCGTTTGTTGCAGAGTCAGCTCTCAGAACTTTTCGATCGCCAAAGCGCGCCGATGTCTTCTCTTCATCTCGACTTTTTGAAGTGTACGCCCCGGCGCATCCATTAGGTTTCTTATTTTTGAAAATGAATGCACTTTTTATGCTCATTGTGAAAACCTTCCTGGAGCGAGAAGGATTTGCGGAAGAAACACAAAGCAAGGGGAATGGTGAGACGTCACATTGTCCAATCGAAGTTTGTCGGTAGGCTTCAGGGGAAAAGTCTGCAATGATTCGAAAAAGTGGTTGTTGCTGCTGTATAAGCCTTCTGGACGCGCGAAACTTAGGCTGCCAGATGAGTCCACTGCAGCTAGAACAGATGATGATGTCGTCGTTCTCCACGAATTCGATCGCATATACAACGGATTCCTTCTCCGCGAATACCCATATACGCTCCGACCGTTTCGTCTGGAGCAAATCTCATCGACTGAGAAAAAACGACGTCCCTGTGCTTCATACGGATGGCGACGTTCGAGGAACGTCAAAGCACCGATTTCCGTCCAAGATGGCCGTGGGTAAACTAGGAATCTTTTTTCGCGACTGAATCCCAACGTACTCAGGCCCGCACAAACGAGCTGTTTGCAAACCTAGGCCGGAGTAGAGCATCAGTCCTCTTTTTCAACCTTCCAAGGTAGATGAAGAGGTACGTTTCGTGGATGGCGTCGATCCCGAGCTGAAGAACCTCATCGCCGTCACCCTAGATGTATGTAAAATAGACGGTGGTAATGACGCTCAGTCAAGCAGATGAAACTGCTCAACTGTCCCAGGGTTCTATATTATCGAGAGCCGGGCATGACAGACGCCAGGAGGCATTGCAACAAGTGGAACGACAGCGTCAGAGCCCTTCTCGACACCCTGAGCGCCGTATTGAGCAGAGTCTGATGCTTTGAATGCTTCTCTCAGAGAGTACATGAGAACGCGCTGGGCAGTCACCAACAAATG
>Ga0078972_1003150_pt1 | contig 50438 bp, 60 predicted proteins | sample YelNatPaOPGAMG01_FD_67568 | JGI IMG/M metagenome (GOLD analysis project Ga0078972, IMG submission 67568) | Hot spring thermophilic microbial communities from Obsidian Pool, Yellowstone National Park, USA - OP-RAMG-01 (SPADES assembly) (version 2) | ecosystem: Environmental > Aquatic > Thermal...
GTGAGGAAAGTACGCCACAACGGTGAAATAAAGTGGAAAGGGAAATTGATTTATGTTTCAGAAGCTCTTGCTGGGGAGCCAATAGCACTGAAGCGAAAGGACGAACACCTCTGGGAAATCAGGTTCAGTTTCTATCCTTTAGGTGTTCTCAATGAATTAGTCGGGAGAATTATACCTTTACCAGGTAAGCAGAGGAGAGAACTGTTACCTATGTGCCCGGTCTAAAGTGTAACCTATGTCCCCGGTTGAACAGTGAGGGGTCTTCACTCTCACCCTCACCTTAGTCCTCTCCCGTCAAGGGAGAGGGGAGAAGGTGTCCTCTCTCCCCTCTGCGGGAGAGAGTTAGAGTGAGGGGGAAATGTACTGGACACCGCACAACAATTTCTTGACAAAAAGACGAGTCGCTGGTATACTTCCCTCGAACAAGTTCTCGACCGAGCGCTCGGTCGAATAAATTCAGCGGACTTCTGAAGCATGCACCGCTGTATAGCAAGCGAAAATATTAAGTACTTTGAAAGGGAGGACAGTCCAAAAGGCGTGAGAATTGAAAAAAGTCGAAGAATCTGTACTACGTTTTAAACAGGAGGTGCAAGCAATTATGAGACAAAAGAGAGTTTTGCCCATAGCGATAGTATTTTTTATGGTAGCGGCGCTGATAGCCAGTTTGATGGGCACCGGCGGCTGTGCCAAGACCAAAGAGGTTGCAGAATCGGGAGAAAGACCACTCTACGGTGGGACGCTGAATATGGCATTGATGGCTGACCCTTCCGGTTTTGATGACGCTGTACGGACACACTCATCGGTCTACCCACTTAAGCTCACCCACGAAGAGCTATGGGAAGGCGATTGGACGAAAGGAAATGCCGGTGGGTACGGCACAGGCGAATGCGATTGGTTCCTGGGTGCCAATAACCGCCTCGAGCATAAGGCTGGGGCTTTAGCCGAAAGCTGGGAGATCCAGGACAAGGATACTGTGGTCTTCCATCTGCGCAAGGGCGTCCACTGGCACAACAAGCCACCGACCAACGGACGCGAAGTTACTGCTGAAGACGTCGTCTTCTCCTGGAATCGGCAGTGTACAGCCACTGCAGCCTATATACGCACTGCATACCCCAAACTGTGTGCTACAGCGGAAGTCTCCGCGCCCGATCCTTATACAGTGGTGTTCAAATTCAACGACCCGAACCAGTTCGCAAACTGGTTTACCATGTCGGAGTACTGGTACGTCTATCCCAAGGACGCTATCGAAGAGTTCGGCAACATGATGGACTGGAAAAACAACATCGGTAGCGGACCATTCACCATCACCGATTATGTAGCTGGAAATATGGTCACGTTTGCCCGCAATCCCAACTACTGGGGCAAAAACCCCATCGGTCCCGGCAAAGGCGACCAGCTACCATACGTGGATGAGGTGAAGATGTTTGTAATTCCCGACGACTCCACCCGCTATGCTGCCTTCCGGACCGGTCAGATCGACATATTGACCTGCGACTGGGAAGCAGCGCCGGAGTTCCTTGCTATGCCACAGCTAAAGTATGTCCGCTATCTCCCCACCGGCTACAACGTGATCTACATGAGGACGGACAAGAAAGATAGCCCCTACGCCAGCAGGAAAGTCCGACAGGCACTCATGCTGGCTATAGACCACAAGAAGATACTCAATGAGTACTACGGCGGGGAAGGGGCGTTGCTAATCTGGCCGATGACATATATGAAAGAGTATGCCGACGTTTATGTGCCATTAGAGCAGTTGCCGAAGTCCGTCCAGGAGCAGTTTGAGTACAATCCGGAAAAGGCAAAACAGCTTTTGGCTGAAGCCGGCTATCCTAACGGTTTTAAGACCAAAGTAATCTGCTATATGACCAGGTACCAGACGGACGTCCTGAGCATGGTCAAAGACATGTGGGCAAAAGTGGGAGTGGAACTGGAGATCGAGCCCAAAGACTACGGGACCTGGCTTTCTATCTGCGTCAGAAGGAGCTATGATGATATGCTCATGGGCACATACGCCGGCGCCAATTCCTACATCGTAGGAGTAAACTGGTCTGGATCAGGCATGAATAACGGAAGCTACATAGACGACCCGGTGCTCAATGATACCCGTGACAAGATCATGGCGGCATTTCCTAACGAAGCTGAAGCCGACCGCATCTACCGTGACATGGTGCCATACCTGTTAGACCAAGCTTACGTGATACAGCTACCCATGCACTACCTTTACAGGTTCTGGTGGCCCTGGGTGAAAAACTACAGCGGTGAAATGTCAGTGGGCTTCTGGAACGAGTACAATTTCGTCAAATATGTGTGGATAGACCAGCAGATGAAGAGCTCGATGCTGGGCAAATAGGCAATTGAGGAATAGTTTGGCTAGACGAAGACCCTTAATTTTTCGAAGGCTAATCAACTGAAAATATGTAATAAACACTCAACCAGAATACAGTGAATAAAAGCGGGGACTGCTTATCATGCCTTACAGCATGGAGTCCCCGCTTCGCATAACGGCGGTTATTAATGGACTTCAGGTTCGGAGCTCGGTTGATTTAAAATATAACGATAGACCAGGAATCAGGCTTAGGTGATATGTAACTTAAAAGGAGGAGATTATGGAGAAAAAAGTTATTATCACAGCGGCTCTGGCGGGGTCGGGCGTTTTTAAGAACCAGAACCCAGCAGTCCCCTATACGCCTGCAGAATTCGCCGAGGAAGCCCACAGGGCATATAAATCTGGCGCCGCCATGGTCCATGTCCATGCCCGTGAGCCGGAAAGCGGGCTGCCGACCTCCAACGTGGAAGCTGTAAGAGCGGTCTATGACGCCATTAAACAGAAGACCCCCGAACTGATCGTTCAGATAACATCTTCAGTAGGACGGACTTTTGAAGACAGGATGGCCCCTATCATCGCCCTGAGACCCGAGTCCGCATCCCTGAACACCAATACCATGAACTTCAGTTATTTAGATAGAAAAACTGGACAGATCGTTTTCGATAGCGTCTTCACCAATACTTTCACCATGCTTCAGGACTTCGGCAAGAAAATGGAAGAACTGGGAGTAAAGCCCGAAATAGAAATATATGATGTCGGCGGTCTTGACAACTGGCTGCTTATCTCCAAGCAGGGGTTCTTCAGCGAACCTTACAATTTCGATTTCGTCTGGAGCGTTGTCGGCGGTCAGAAATTCAGACCCATTATCTTTGCCAGTCTGGTGCAAATGCTGCCACCGAACTCAAACTTCACCACCTGTGGCGTAGGCATCGACCAATTCCCGGCAATCACTCAGTCCTGCCTGCTGGGTGGACATATGCGCGTTGGTCTTGAGGACAATATCCGCTTGCCCAATGGCGAGCTTGCCAAGGGGAGCTGGGAGCAGGTAGAGTGGGCAGTTAAGATAGCGGCATGCCTGGGAAGGGAACCAGCCACACCCGATGAGGCAAGGAAAATACTGGGCTTAAGAAAAGCCGCCGACTCGAAGAAATAAGAGGCAGAGTAATCTCGTTTAGCCTTTTGCGCCAGACTACAAACAGCAACCGCTGTCAAGGCGTAACACTAGATGGCGGTCTCTTTTTGACGATCGAAACCGCCATTTCGGCACATAAGTCTGCGTACTCCTGTAAGGTGTAGGCGCCAGCAAAAAACCAGCCCTTCAATACCCACATCTGACATAGCGTTTGGATGCTGATGGCGTCAACCTCCGGGGTGCTTGTGCAAAATTCACCCCGCTTGCAGCCCTCTCTAATTATCTCCTCAAACAACCTGCTCACCCGGCGTTCGATCTCGAAGACACGCTCTAAGTCCTCCTGTATAACAGCTTGCGCTGTATGGAACCAGAAGTGTACCAGTTCTTTTCTCCTATCGACTCCATATAAAAATTCACCCACCGCCTGTCTCAAAACTTTTTCCGCTGATGTGGTACGAAGTTTCCGCTCGTATTTCTTTTCCCACCCATCGATATCGCTCATATGAATATCGATGAAAATTTTTATGAAGTCCTTCTTGGAACGAATATAATAATAAAGCGTACCAACGCTGATGTTGCATGCCCGGGCGATCTCCTTTGTAGTGGTCTCGGCGTAGCCTTTTTGACGGAACAGCCTGGCGGCAACAGCGGAGATCTCTTGTAGCCTATTATTGCCTCCAACCTTGCTTTTTACTAAAGTTGCCATCGTTTTTGTTCTTTAATCTACTCTCCAGGCGCTAATTATAGCAGATTTTGTATCATTGCCCCCAATCGGGCATACTCGCGCAGTATATTTGTGGCAAATGAACCCTTTCCCGATTTTATTCTGATGTTTTAGTTTGACCCACATAGATTGCCTAGCCTATAATAAATAAGGTGCTGGCTTTGGGCCAGAAAGCGTAGCAGGTAGTGATTTGCAGCACATAAGCCAGGTGTCCATAGACAAAGCTAGTCACCTTATGAGAGACAGCTTGCGATATCTACAAAGTAGCTCTGGTACTCGAAGTCTTTTTTCTTTCTCCGGTTCAACGGATGTTTTCCGCAGTTTGTTCATAGCCCCACAGGCACTTCGGGGGAGGGCTCTTATTGTTTAGGTTTTCGCTTGTACCGCGGGAGAAGAAGTTTTTCGTGCTCTTCGAACAGAGTGCGCAGAATGCCCTCAAGACCGCCCGTCAGCTTCAAGACATGTTGCAAACGTGGGAGGATATCCGGGAAAGGGTCAGCGTTATAACTGCGCTGGAACACGAGGGAGATGCCATCACCCATCAGATTGCCGCCGAATTGCATCGCACCTTCGTCACGCCGTTCGACCGTGAGGATATCGCTATGCTGGCGAACTCGCTCGATGATATAACCGATTTTATCCACTCAGCGGCGGATGCTATGTCCCTTTACAGTATTGAGCGCCCTACCGAAAAGGCGAAGGAGATGGTCGATGTGGCTGTCGAGGCGATAACCGAGGTAGGAAAGGCGGTCTCTGAAATAGAGGGGCGGATCGACAAAGATAAATTGCTCAAATATTGTGTGGAGATAAACCGGCTGGAGAATGTGGGTGACACTCTGTACCGCTCAGCCATGGCTGAGCTTTTTGCCAACTGTGGGGATTTTGCCCATGTTATCAAATGGCGCGAGATCTACGAAGACATCGAAAACGCCATTGATAGGTGCGAGGACGTAGCCAATATCCTGGAGGGTGTAGCCCTTAAGTACGCTTGAAATTTTTAAAGCTGGAACTGCCAAAAACACCTACCACCGGAGTCGAGCAGGATAACCTGTGGAGATAAGTGCTTCGCTCATCATAGCACTGATGCTGGTGCTTGCTGCTGAGTTCGTCAACGGCTGGACGGACGCCCCCAATGCCATTGCCACTGTGGTCTCCACACGCGTGCTGTCACCGTATCAGGCGATAATCATGGCTGCGGTGATGAATATTTTAGGAGCACTGGCTACCGGCACTGCGGTAGCGGTCACCATCGGCAAAGGGATTGTCCAGCCAGAGGCTATCTGTCTGAGCACTGTAGCCGCCGGCATGATGGCAATAGTGGTCTGGAGCACCATAGCCTGGTGGTTTGGTCTGCCCACCAGCGAGACGCATGCTCTGGTAGCAGGTCTGGCAGGGGCAGGACTTGCCTACGCTGGTCCTTCTGTCCTACTCTGGGAGGGCTGGCGTAAGGTGCTTATAGGCTTGGGGCTATCAACCATAGTCGGGTTCATCTTAGGCTACGTGGTGATGAGCATCATCTACCGGCTCCTCTCCCGTGTCACCATGACCAGGGTGAGGCAGGTCTTCGGGCGTTTGCAGGTACTCTCTGCAGCTTTTATGGCTTTTAGCCACGGTAGCAACGACGGACAGAAATTCATGGGAGCCTTCTCCCTAGCCCTGTTCCTCGGCGGGGTTCTACCTCAAGTGCATGTGCCCATCTGGGTGATTTTCATATGTGGCACTGTCATGGGATTGGGCACCAGCTTTGGCGGCTGGCGGATTATAAGGACCATGGGCTTTCGCCTCACCAAACTTGAACCGGTGAACGGCTTTGCCGCCGAGAGTTCCGCCAGCATGGCAATTCTACTGGCTTCATTTACTGGGGTGCCCTTGAGCACCACGCAGACTATAAACATGGCTATAGTGGGGGTAGGGTCTACCCGACGGTTTTCAGCGGTAAGGTGGGGTGTCACCAACGAGATCGTTATGGCATGGCTACTCACCTTTCCAGTTGGTGGAATACTTGGCTACCTGTTCGGGCTGGCTCTTAAACCGGTGTTCGCATGATTTTTTATCATTTCTTGTTGCAAACCTATAGCCTTAATGCATGATGGTGTGTATAATTAGAGCCATCAGTCGATAGCGATTGCGGTCAAGAGGCTTAAGTAGAGAGGGATAAAGGACAAATGGCAATGAGCGCTGACTTCAAAGAACGTTTTGAGGAGATACACAATGATATACAGGAAATGGCTGGGCTGGTGACCAGAGCGGTCAGCCGCTCAGTAGAGGCATTGAAGAACCGCGACCTCAAGCTGGCACACAAGGTAATTGCCGATGATGTGGTAGTAAACAAAAAACGATTTGCTATCGAAGACAAGTGTATCGAGATAATGGGGTCGCAGCTCCTGCCCACAGGCGACCTTCGCGATATGGTCTCCGTGCTCAGCATCGTTACTGAACTGGAGAGGATCGGCGACTACGCCGAGGGCATTGCTAAGATAGTGGTGATGATCGGTGATGAGCCACCCTTAAAGCCTCTGATAGATATCCCCCGGATGGCAGAGCTTACCGTGGAAATGATCGAAAAGAGTATCCAGGCTTTTCGCACACGGGATGTAGCCTTGGCGAAGCATGTGGTCACTATGGACAACGTGGTGGACGGGCTTTACGACCAGGTGTTCCGCGAACTGCTTACCTTCATGATGGTGGACCCGAAGACGATAAACCGTGCCACTCGGCTTATCTGGGTAGCACATAACCTGGAGCGTGCTGCCGATAGGGTGACCAATATCTGCGAGCGGGTGGTATTCACCGTCAGCGGCAAGATGGAAGACTTGGAAGTCTCCAAGTACTAATTCAGGTCAGCAACTTTCAACCTCATTTTCGATTCCCTCGCACCGCCGAACGAAGCAGTCTGCCAGCGGTGGTAGCATGCTCTTATCTTACCTTCAAGCCCTACCAGCTACTTTGTTTGAAAGACAAAAGCTGGTAAAGATGATAAAATAGCCCAAATGCTTGTGGAGAGTGACCGCATGATCGAAGAAATTCTACCCAACCTCTATCGCATCGAAGTGCCTTTGCCCCGAAGCCCGTTGAAGGCTTTGAACTCGTACATAATTAAGGGGAACGACAGGTTTCTGATCATTGATACGGCGTTTAACCGTGAGGAATGCTGGCAGCCGACGATATCTGCACTGCGTGAGCTGGATGTGGACTTGACCAAGACCGATTTCTTTATCACCCACCTGCACGCCGACCACTCGGGACTGGTGGGTAGACTGGCAACCCCGACATCCAAGGTCTATTACAGCGAAGTGGAGGCTTCGATTATCGGGGGTGGTATCGGTGAGGGCGAAGCCCACGGGCATTGGAGAGATATGGAGCAATATTACTCAGCCAACGGTTTTCCTGCTGAGGAACTCAGTATAGCATTGCAGGGACACCCCGGGCGCCGCTACAGCTCAAGGCAGTCTATTAAGATAAACGCCGTGCGCGATGGGGAGAGTATTAAGATCGGCGACTACAAATTTAAAGGTGTACTGACTGCCGGTCACACGCCAGGGCATATGTGCCTCTATGAACCTGAGAAGAAGGTCTTAATCGCTGGCGACCATCTGCTTATCGACATCACCCCTAATATCACCACCTGGCTGGAGCTGGAGAACTCGCTGAAAAGCTACCTGCAGAACCTGGAGAAAGTATATGCCCTCGACGTGGGGCTGGTGCTCCCAGGTCACCGCCGTCTGTGGAACGACCACCGCAAGCGAATCAGAGAGCTTCAAGAGCACCACCGTAACCGGCTGGCAGAGGCTGTAGCGGCTCTGGAAAGCGGACCTAAAACCGCCTGGGAAGTTGCCCCATACATCACCTGGGATATAGAAGCTGATTCCTGGGAGGACTTCCCCACGGTGCAGAAGTTCTTTGCTGTCGGCGAGACGCTTGCCCACCTCAATTATCTCGAGGGCGAGGGCAAGGTAAGGCGGGAGACCAGGAACGGCAAAATCTTCTATTCACTGATATAGTCCTACAGGAGGTGTAGCATGGACGTTCTGGAAGCTATAAGAGGCAGGCGCAGTATCAGAAAATATCGCCCCGAGCCTATTCCCGAAGAGGTGTTGCAGACCGTGCTTGAAGCCGGGCGCTGGGCACCTTCGTGGGCAAACACCCAGTGCTGGAGGTTCGTGATAGTCAGGGACGCAGCCACGAAAGCTAAACTGGCGGAGACGCTTAGAGGAACCAGGGCGGGCAGACCTAATCCGGCAACCGATGCCGTACGCAGTGCACCGGTGGTGATAGCCGCCTGCGCCGAGAAAGGACTATCCGGCTTTTATCGTGATGAGAGCGGGCAGAGCCTGCCCGCCACAGACAAGGGCGACTACTGGTACATGTTCGATGTCGCTCTAGCTATGCAGAATATGTGTCTCATGGCGTATGCTCTGGGGCTGGGCACGGTCCATACCGGGTTGCTCGATGCTGCGGAAGCTGCCAGGATACTGGGCTTGCCGCAGAATATGGTGCTAGTAGAACTCCTGCCTTTAGGTTATCCCGATGAGGCACCGGCACCGCGCCCCAGAAAAGAGCTTGGTGAAATCGTCTTTTACGAGCACTATCCCCGGACCGCTGCGGAGAGGCTATGAGGTACCGTAGCTGGGGTAATGATAGCCTGATGCCGGTGCTGGCGATCATCATCACCTGCTTTATACTTTATCTGGCGACCGTCATTGCCAATTTCTTCGGTTACAGCCTGATAGGCTACCTTGGAATGCGACCGGCAAGCCTGCTGACTCAACCGTGGACGATTGTGACCAGCCTCTTCATGCACGGTGGCATCTGGCACCTGTTAGCCAATATGCTGACCCTGTACTTTTTTGGCACTTTTCTGCAGAGGCTTGTTGGGTCCGGAACATTTCTACTGATTTACTTTATCGGCGGCATAGTGGGAAATGTACTCTTCATCCTCCTGGGACCGCCTTTTGCTGTAGTGGTGGGTGCTTCAGGTGCCATATTCGCCCTTGGCGGGACCCTGGCTGTGCTGGTGCCGATGTCCCGCGTCTACATATTCCCCATCCCGGTCCCCATGCCTTTATGGGTGGCGGTCATCGGAGGTTTTCTCATCCTCTCCTTCGCTCCAGGCATAGCCTGGCAGGGGCACCTCGGCGGACTGATTACCGGCGTAATCGCCGGGTTCATCCTGCGGCGCCGCAGGCGCTTTCTACTGCTCTGACAACAGGTCTATGAAGTGCCAGCCTTATTCCAGACATGACCTCGAGCGACTTCTTTCCAGCCTTGCCGAGACCAGCGGGGCACTGACCATCTATGTCGAGCCGTCGCTGTTTCCCGATTTTGTCCTCAACTTAAAACTCGAGCCCTGCTGGGAGGGGCTGGTGAATGAAGTAAAGGTGGTCATCACTGATGACACTGTGTTACGCGCTGCACAGCGTTATGGCACCGGGGCTGCTATCTTCTGGAGCGAGGGTGCCGGTAGATACCTGATATTGCCCCCTTTCACACTGACAGAAAGCCGCGCTTTCACCGGGGTCCCCGATGTCTCCACCCTTCAAGCGATGCTGGCGAAAAGATTTGTCCTCGGTGTGGTGCTGGTCGCATGGGGCTCCTATGCTCTGGGGGTGTTTGATGGCGGCAGGCTGGTGGAATGGAAGACCGGCACGGGATACATCCACAAGAAGCACCGCAAAGGCGGCAGGAGCGAGAAAAGGTTTGCCCGCAGGACGGAGGAGCAGAAAAAGGACTTTCTCAGGAGGGTAGCAAACCGCATTGACGAAAGGTTCAGCAGCGCCAGTCTGGACCACATCTTCTTCGGCGGCAACCGGCTTATACTCAAACCCCTTGTCCGGGAGTGCCATTATTTGCAGACAAACGCTAATAAGCTGTCATCAAGGCTACTGGAGACCAGATATGCGGACAGGGAGACATTGCTCCGGAGTTACAGAGAGATAACCACATCCCTGGTGTTCTCTTTCTGATGCTGTGCTCTGCCGATTACTAGCCCGTGAGGCGGTGGATAATCGTCTGGTAGAATTCTTCGGGGTCTTTCCCCAGGGACAATTTTTCCATAGGGCACATGTCCTTCTTATCGGCTGCGGTGATAAATGGGACGATTTGTTCTAAGTAATATTCGATGCCATACTCTTGGAATGCTTCCGCGGCAAGTCTGCTCCCCAGAGGGCTGAACACAGCACTGGACCTAGCCTTGACACAGAGGAGCGCTGCTGCCCGCCCCACTATCTTGTCGAAGATAACCACATCTGCATAATTGTCAGCAAGCGTGCGGACATATTCCAGCAACGGCAACAGCCTGTCCTCAGTGGAATTGAACACCAGACTATGGTCTTTATACACTCTCAAGGTATCGGGGCTAGCCATGAAATGAGCGTATAACTGCTGGTAACCGCTGCTGGTCGGATTCGCTATCACTTGGTTAAGACCTCGACAACCTTGTCAGCAAGCTCCTTGCTCTTTGGGTCATCGGTGACAAGCTGGACCTGCTCCGGCGAACTTACTCCCAGCCCCAGTTCCACAGCCCTGGCGATCTGCTCCTGCTCAAATACCCGTCCTTTACTCACCTCTGGTGTGGTGCCCAAAAGACGCAGGACAGCCACCCCCACAGCGTCTATAGCAATGCGGTCATTACCAGCTATTATCACATTGGCTTTGACCCGCGTGCCCCTGTCAGGACCGCCATCCACGAAGGCATCCACACCGTCGAGGACGATTAAATCGGGCGTGTAGGCGGTGTTGATTTCAGCGATCATTTTTCTCATGTGCGGAGAACTGTGTAGTTCTCCCATATACGGATAGCCCTTACCAGCTACCATTCCCACCGCGTTTTTCAGCGACAGAGTGAAGTGCCCGCCATAAGCATGTGTCTTCAGACAACAAGTCTGGACTATGGATTCTGCCTCCAGGTAAATCTTCGGGAATAGAAAACCGTCCTTCCAGTGGCTATCTTCAGGACGAAACTGGACCCAGCCGCTCTCGTCCATCTCTTCCAGATTAAGGATGTCGAAGCCCAGCTCTTTAGCTAGCTCAAAAATACCCTTCTTCTTCATCACCTCCCGGGTAGGCTCGAAAGGTCCACAGCGCTCAGCCAGGGTGATTCCAGCGGCGCCCATCTCTTTGAGGGTCAGCACCAAAGCGCGCAGCGTATCGTTGTGGGTGGAGCCCGGGGCAGGGTCAGCAGTATTGAAGTTCGGCTTGAGCACCACAGACTTGCCCTTCACCGGGTTGTGCTGGAGGAGCGAGATAGCCTTCTTAACTCCTTCTGAGCGGTATTCAGTACATACCAGGCTCACTTTCGTCATCGGCTTCCCCCTGAATTCCCCTTCCTCGTCCTGCCACCGCGGTCATCATACTACATTATAGCTTACAGCCACCGCTGCCACCAAAATCTAGTCCGGTAACCAGGTTCGTTCAGATAAATAGCTGACGCATGCAGCATACAGCAGAAAGATCCTCTCTCCACTTGCAGGAGAAAGCCACCTCCACCTTAGTCCTCTCTTCTCTCACACGAGAGGCTGGGATTACAGAAAGGAGAATCTGCTGGAATAATATCCTCTCTCCCCTTGCGGGACAGAGCTACTTCCATCTTAGTCCTCTCTCCTCTCCGCGGTAGAGAGCTACCTTTTTGTCCTCTCTCCTCGCGGGAGAGAGCTAGAGTGAGGGGGTTCTCACCCTCACCTTTATCCTCTCCCGTCAAGGGAGAGGAGAGAACTGTTACCTATGTGCCCGGTCTAAAGTGTAACCTATGTCCCCGGTTGAACGTTGTTTATCCCTCTCCCCTCGCGGGAGAGGTTAGGTGAGGGGGCTAATTAGCCGTTTTCCGCCCTGAAAACAGCAAGAACCTGTCTCACCAATGTACTGGACGAGTACAGATGCTTGACAGACTGATACCTCGTATGGCAAAGTACTGCCAGTGAAGGGGGTGATGATGAAAAAAGTAGCTGTGGTCACCGATAGTACCTGCTGTTTGCCGCAAGAGATAGTCAAGGAGTATGACATAAATGTAGTGCCTCTGTACATAGTATACGAGGGTAAGAGTTACCGGGATGGCGTTGATATCACGGCACAGGAGGTGTACCGGATTATGCGCCGCAGGGAGGACCTGCCTACCACAGCCACAGCCGCGGTGGGCGATTTTCTGGAAGTCTTCCATAATCTGGCTGAAAAGGCGGAGAGCATACTCTGCATCACGCTGACCAGCATACTCAGCAAGACCTTCGAGGCGGCAACTGCAGCAAAGAGCATTGCCAGGGAACAGTTCCCGCGAACCGTGATCGAGGTATTCGATAGTCGGGCGGTGGGTGGTGCCCTGGGTTTCATGGTTACCGAGGCGGCTAAGGTGGCTAAAGCAGGCGGCACGCTTGCAGCAGCTCAGGAGGCAGCGAAGAAGCTCATGGGCAAGGTGAAGCTGTACGCCATGCTCGACACCCTGTACTATCTCGCCCGCCTGGGGCGCATCGGGAAGGCGGCTGCCTGGGCAGGGGCGTTGCTGGATATGAAGCCTATTTTGCAGCATTCCCCGGCACATGACGAGGCAATGCCTGTAGCCCGCCCCAGGACCAAACAGAAGGCTATCGAACAGCTCCTGCGAATACTGAAAAAGGATATAGGCGGTCTTCGGGTCCACATCAATATCCACCACGCCGATGAAATGGAAGAGGCGAAAAGGCTGGTGGAGAGGGTGGGCAAAGAGGTTGATTGCGCGGAGGTCTATATCACCGAGTTCACCCCGTTGATGGGTGTCCATACCGGACCCGGGGTTCTCGGTTTTTCCTTCTACGCCGATTAGAGTAGAATAGCCCCGAATAAACCATCAGGGAGGTATGACCATGGGACTAATCACGCCTGAGCAGTATAAAGAAAGTCTTAAAGATGGCAGGGTTGTCTATTACGAAGGGGAGAAGGTTGCCGATGTGACCACGCACCCGGCTTTGAAGGTCTGTGTGGAGTCTGCGGCGCTCGATTATGAGATGGCGGAGATGCCGGAATACCGTGACCTGGCTGTGGCTTATCATCCTAAGACGGGTGAGCCGATAAGCCGTTATTATTACACCCCGCAGAATGCGGAGGACCTGCTGAAGCGCCATGAGCTAATGGTCACGGCTACGCGATTGGGCAGAGGGGTAATACCCTTCATCCACGATATCGGCGCCGACGCACTCAACGCAGTCAACATCACCGCCAACATGATGGGCAAGAGCGAGTATATTGAACGCGCCGAGGAGTTTCGGTACTACTTGCAGAAGAATGACCTCAGCGTCGCCTGTGCCATGACCGACGTGAAGGGTGATAGGATGCTAAGACCGTCCTCGCCTCAGCAAGCCCATCCCGACTATTATGTCAGGGTGGTGGACAGGGACAGCAAGGGCATCGTGGTCAGAGGTGCCAAGGCGCACATTACCGCAGCAGCCTACTGCAAAGAACTGTTTGTTATCCCCTGCCGCAATATGACTGAGGAGGACAGGGACTATGCCGTTGCTTTCGCTATCCCGGCTAATACCAAGGGGGTTGTCCAGATATGCCACCCCATAGCCTGGCGGCAGAGCCCGCTGGACTTTCCGGTGGATTTGCCTATCAGGAACCACACCGATTCCCTCATCATCTTCGATGACGTCTTCGTCCCCTGGGAAAGGGTGTTCCTCTGTGGCGAATGGCAGTACGCCATGCCGCTGGTGTATAACTTTGCCTACCTTCATCGGCACACTGCTGCCAGCTACAGAATACCCATGTCCGAGGCGATGGTCGGCGTAGCGCAGGCGATAGCCGAATACAATGGCATCGATAGGGTGCCACATGTCAGGGAGAAAATAACCAATCTGGTCATCTATGTGGACATGCTAAAATCGCTGGCGCGTGCTTCCTGCATAGACTATGTCACCCACGGTGGCATTCCGATACCCAACCCGGTGATCACCAATATCGCCAAGTACCACTTCGCAGAAAACCTGCATGCCTGCATAAAGGCGATACAGGATATTGCCGGTGGTCTGTTGATAACCGCACCCACATACAAAGACTTTCAGAACCCCGAGACCAGGGGGTACATTGAGAAATACCTCGGTGGTAAGGCGGGTGCCACCGCGGAGAAGCGCTTGAGGATGCTGCAGCTTATCCGCAGGTTGGCAGGCTTTGAGACAGAGGTGCTGGCAGTGCACGCTGAGGGCTCCCTTCAGGCACAACGCATGACCATATATGCCGAGTCTTACCCACAGGTCCAGGAATATAAGAAGTGGGCAGAAGTGGCTGCGGGTATCAAGGACTAGCCGCTGAAAGCCCTGTTTTAGCCGCGCACCTTGCCTCTGGCAAGCGAGGCAAAGATGCCGAGGAAGCAGAGGGCGGCAAAAACGATGAAGGCTGTGTTCAAACTGGACAGGAAGGGGGCATAGTATTCGGGTGTTATTTGCACTCTACCTAGATAGATGACGAAGACCAGCATCACTACGCCCATACTGAAGGTCATGCCTATCTGGCGCACTGTCGCCAGCACAGCGGACGCCACCCCGTAAGACCTTCTCTCAACCGAACTCATCACTGCATTGGTGTTGGGTGAGGCGAACAGGGCGAAGCCGAAGCCGATTACCGCCAGGCTCGCTATCACAAAAGACAGGCTGGACTCTTCACCCAAAAATATGAACGGCACTAGTCCGATGGCAGAGATAGCCATGCCGATCGAGGCAACGACTCTGGGTTCCACCCTGTCAGAGAGCCTGCCCGCCAGTGGCGAGAAGACTGCCTGCAATACCGGAGAGGTAACCAAGACTATCCCTGCGATCTGCGGGCTGAAGCCTTTGATGTACTGGAGATAGAGGCTGAGGAGGAATGCCACGGCGAAGGTGGCGCTGTAGTTTATCAGCGCCGCCAGGCTGGACATGGCAAAGACAGTGTTGCGGCGGAACAGCGCAATATTGAGCACCGGGCTGTTCGTCTTCAGTTCCCACCGCACGAAGGCGGCAGCGCCTATGGCACCAATAAGGATGAGCCCGACTCCGGACACCTGAGGCAATCGGGTAAAGCCATACATCACAGCCACGAGCGAAAGACCGTAGACTGTTGAACCGACAATATCAAGCTTCTCGCCCTTTGCCTCAGCCCATTCTCCCTGCAGCTTCCACAGAATGAAAAACAGGACTATCAGCCCCAGAGGTACATTTACCCAGAAAATGCTCCTCCAGCCAAAATGCTGGGTGAGCAGTCCACCGACGAAAGGTCCAACGGATAGCCCGGTATAAACAGCGGCGGCGTTTATCCCCAGCACCCTCCCCCTCTCTTCAGGAGGAAATACCGAGGTCAGGATAGCCACGGCAGTGGAAAACAGCATCGCGCCACCTATCCCCTGGAGCACACGAAAGCCGATGAGCATGGCTGCCGAGTTTGCCAGCGCAGTCAATGCCGAGCTAACGGTGAAGGTGACCACACCGTAAGTGAACACCCGTTTTCTGCCGTAGATATCAGCTAGCCTGCCGATGGGGACGAGGGTCATGGATGACGCCAGAAGATAAGAGGTAGCCACCCAGCCGAGCAGCACCGCATCCATCATGAGTTCCTGCCCGATCGATGGTAGGGCTACATTGATGGAAGAGCCCATGACTGGCGTCAGGAACGACGCCAGTGTGGTCGCCAGCAAAGCCGCCAACCTGCTCTGCGGTCTTCGAGGACTTGATTCGATATCCTTGGCAGGCATAAACTTGGTGAATTTTACCATTTTAACGGGGAAAATCAAAAAGGCTGTAGTGACAAAAGGCAGCTCGTGGTGTATCCTAATAATTGATAGTCCCCGGAAAGGCATATCCCGATGAAACGCTCGGCTGATGCTTATCTCGACATCGAGACCACAGGGCTGTCCCCCTTCTATGACTATATAACCGTTGTCGGCGTCCTGCGTTGCAACGGTAACAGCGCTGAGCTGGTACAACTGGTGGGCGATGCCGTGACCAGGGGTAACCTCATCACCGCACTCGGCGGCGTGAAGACCATCTATACCTACAACGGGAGCAGGTTCGATTTGCCCTTTATCAGCATCTCCCTGGGTATCAATCTGTCGACTCAATACCGTCACCACGATTTAATGTATGACTGCTGGGCTTGCAATCTTTATGGCGGGCTTAAAGCGGTGGAAAGGCAACTGGGCATCCCCAGACAGTTAGAAGGGGTAAACGGCTATGAGGCGGTGCGCCTGTGGTGGAGCTATCTCAGAGGCGGCAACGAAGATGCCCTGAAAACGTTGCTGGAATATAACCGCGAAGATGTGATGAATTTGAAAGTGTTGCGAGAGAAGTTGTGCAGATGGCGGTGATATCTTTGCTTGCTGATTCTTAACTGACAAGAACCGACTTTTGCACCTTTGTAATTTATCAGTTAACACAGCAGACACAAGGAGGAGCAGTTTAGGCTGGTCCTGCTTGGAGAGACAGATGACACACAGCAGAAAGGTACTCTCTCCCCTCCGCGGGAGAGAGTTGCCTTCCTTTGTCCTCTCTCCCCTTGCGGGAGAGAGTCAGAGTGAGGGGTCTTCACTTTCACCCTCACCTTAGTCCTCTCCCGTCAAGGGAGAGGAAAAAGTCTCTCTCCCCTTGCGGGAGAGAGTCAGAGTGAGGGGTCTTCACTTTCACCCTCACCTTACTCCTCTCCCATCGAGGGAGAGGATAAAGTCCTCTCTCCCCTTGCGGGAGAGAGTTAGAGTGAGGGGGCAATAAGAACATGTGTCACTAACGTACCTGGACAAGTACAAACACTTGTCACAGGGTAGTTCGTCAGCTATAATATCGCCGAATCTGATACAGAAAGGGGGTGACGCTATGGTTGTCCTGCATCGGCGGGTATGATTCCAGCCGGTAGCGGTGCACGTTGTGCACCACCGGAAAGCCGCGGCACAGGAAGCCAGCAACGCCACCCCGACCACACATCCCGCCTGAAATTCCTCTTGCGGGCACCCCGCGTTGTGTGGGCTCCTGTGTACACGGAGACTATAACACAACGAAGGAGGTGCTAAGTTTAAATGTCTGCTATCTCTCGTTTCCTTACGTCCCGCTGGGGACCAGTCCTCACCGGCGCAGTGGTTGGTATCCTGGCGCCCGTCCTGGTGAAGCTGGGCAACCCGGGTAATATGGGGCTGTGCATGGTGTGCTTTACCAGAGATATCGCCGGGGCGCTGGGGCTGCACCGCGCTGCGGTGGTACAGTATATCCGCCCGGAGATAATCGGGCTGTTCTTCGGCGCCCTTATCGGCGCACTCGCCTTCGGGGAGTTTAAGCCACGTACCGGCTCCGCCCCGATGGTGCGCTTTCTGCTGGGTATGTTCGCCACCTTCGGCGCCCTGGTCTTCCTGGGCTGCCCCTGGCGTGCCTATCTGAGGCTGGCAGGGGGCGACTGGAATGCCATCTTTGCTATACTGGGGCTTATCGCCGGCATCGGTATCGGCATCGGCTTTCTCAAGATCGGGTACAGTCTGGGGCGTAACCATCCGGCACCGAAGGCTATGGGCTGGGTGATGCCGGCGGTGATGCTCGCCCTGCTGGCACTGCTGCTATTAGCCCCGCAGTTCGGGCGTGACGCCTCAGGCAACCCCACCGGTCCCATCTTCTTTTCAGAAAAGGGACCGGGTAGCCAGCATGCGCCCATCATTATCGCCATAATAGTCGGTCTGGTTATCGGCTTTTTTGCCCAGAGAAGCCGCTTCTGCACCGTGGGCGCCATCCGCGATGTCATCCTGCTGCGCGATTCACATCTGCTGAACGGTATTCTGGCGTTCATCATCCTCGCCTTCATCACCAACCTGATACTGGGACAGTTCCATCCCGGCTTTGCCAATCAACCGGTGGCTCACACTAACGCCCTGTTCAATTTCGGCGGTATGGTACTGGCAGGGCTGGCTTTCACCCTGGCAGGAGGTTGTCCCGGTAGACAGCTCTTTCTTTCCGGCGAAGGCGACGGCGATGCCGCCATGTTCGTCTTCGGCATGATCGTAGGTGCCGGCTTCAGCCATAATTTCAGCGCCGCTGCCACGCCGAATGGACCTTCCGCCTTCAGCGCGCTCACCGTAATCGTAGGGCTGGTGGTCTGCATTATCATTGGCTTCACCATGCGAGAAAGAAAAGCTTAGGAGGTAATTAGATGAGCGAAATTCTTGATGCACGCGGACTGGCTTGCCCGCAGCCAGCAATGCTCGCCCGTCAGGCGTTGCAGAAGCTGGGGAAGGGCACTCTGGAGGTGCTGGTCGATTCGCCCACAGCACGGGAAAACGTTTCCCGCCTGGCAAAAAACGCTGGCTGGAAGGTGGAGGTGCAGCAACAGCCGGACGGAAGTGTTAAACTGGTATTGAACAAATGATCTATCTCGACAACGCCGCCACCTCCTGGCCCAAACCGCCAGAGGTGCTGAAAGCCATGACCGACTCTCTGGAACGCTCCGGGGGCAACCCGGGGCGTTCCGGACACCGGCTGTCTATCGAAGCCGCTATGGTGGTATATGAGACGAGGGAGGAGATAGCCAGCTTTTTTAATTCCGGCGACTCCATGGGCGTAATATTCACCAGCAATGCCACCCACGCCCTCAACCTCGCCATCTACGGGACCCTTCGCCCCGGCGACCGTGTGGTCACTACCTCGATGGAACACAACTCTGTAATGAGACCATTGCGTGACCTGGAGAAAAAAGGTGTGGGACTAAAAGTCGTGCCCTGCGCCCGAGACGGTACGCTAGACCTGTCAGAAATGGCAAAGGCGATAACCCCGGGCACAAGGCTGGTGGTCAGCGTTTTCGCCAGTAATGTGGTGGGCACCATTATGCCAATAGCTGAAATAGCAAGCATAGCACACAAAGCCGGTGCTTTGCTTCTGGTGGATGCCGCTCAAGCCGCCGGCGCTTTGCCCATAGATATGCAGGAGATGGGCATCGACCTGCTTGCCTTCACCGGTCACAAGGCGCTCCTCGGTGCACCGGGCAGCGGCGGGCTGGTGGTCAGGAGCGGGGTGGACACGTCCGGGATAACCCCTTTGATGCGCGGCGGCACTGGCAGCCAGTCAGAACTGGAAGAGCACCCCCATTTCCTGCCCGATAAATTCGAAAGCGGTACGCCAAATCTGGTGGGCATCGCCAGCCTGCAGGCAGGGATAAGATGGCTCAAACAACGGGGCATAGATGCCATCCGCTGGCAGGAGAAAGAACTGACCCATGAGCTTCTGGAGGGGCTGTGCAATATACCGGGAACCAAGACCTACGGCACGCTCGACCCGGAAAGATGCGTCGCCATAGTCTCGTTCACCGCCGAGGGTAAGACGGTCTCGGAGATCGGGCTCAGGCTGGACGAGGAGCACGATGTGCTGGTACGAGTGGGACTGCATTGTGCGCCCGCAGCCCACAGGACCATCGGTTCCTTTCCCCAGGGCACAGTGAGGCTGGCGCCAGGGGCATTCACCACCCGGGATGAAGTCCACGCGGCAGTTAAAGCCATCGCTACGGTGGTCAGCTCATGAACTACGGCATCGTGCTGTTCCATACCACGGCTTCCGCCATGCAGGCACAAAAGCTCCTTACGAAGGCAGGGCTAAAGGGCAAACTGGTCCCCACCCCGCGCCAGTTCTCCAGCGACTGCGGCATCGCCCTGCGCTTCGATTGGGAACAGAGAGAACAAGTGGAGTCTTCGCTTAAGTCCGGCAAGGTGGACATCGCCGCCGTCCACCGGCTGTGAGCACGAAATAGACAAGGAAAGGGACAAGGCTGACCGCGTCAGTCTTACCGTTTGGTGTACTGTGGTGCTTTGCGGGCGCGCTTGAGACCGTACTTCTTGCGCTCTTTCACCCGGGCATCGCGGGTGAGCAGCCCGGCATACCGCAATAGCGGCTTGAAATTTTCATTATATGCCACCAGAGCCCTGGCGATGCCGTGGCGAATGGCATCCGCCCAGGCACCGATGCCACCACCCTCCACCTTCACCTCGACATCGAACTTACCCGTTGTCTCGGTAACCGTGAAGGGCTGCTGGATGGTGCGCTGGTGTGCCATTCGGGTGAACAACTCCTCATATGGCTTGCCGTTTATCAGGATGCGACCTGAACCGCCGGGAAATAGCTTCACCTGCGCTATAGCGCACTTGCGCTTGCCTGTGCCGCGGGCATAAGTCTGTGTGGTCATCTGGTCTTGTCCTCCTTAGCTGCTCTGGCACTGGCTACCTGCGCCTGATGAGGATGGTTTTCGCCGGCATAGACCTTGAGTTTCTTAAACATGGCTCTGCCTAAATCGGTGTCCGGTAGCATGCCTTTGACCGCATGTTCGATCACCCGCGTAGGGTGAGTAGCCAGCATTTCTCTAAAAGTCACCGCCCTTAGTCCACCGGGATAGCCTGAATGCCTGTAGTAAATTTTTTCCCCGGCTTTCTTACCGGTGACCCTCACCTTTGCCGCATTGATAACGATGACATAGTCGCCGGCGTCAAGATACGGGGCATATATCGGCTTGTGTTTACCCATAAGCAATTTAGCCACCTGGGCAGCCAGCCTGCCCAGGGTCTGCCCTGCGGCATCTATCACATGCCACTGTCGTTCTATATCACAAGCTCTAGTTGCGTACGTCTTCAATTTTCCATCTCCAGAGTATAAGGATAATCCACCTTCATTAAGTATAGACCATGGGCTGGCGCCGTTGGTCCTGCCAGACCCAGTCTCTTTGCCTCCATTACCTGCCTGAATTCCTCCACCCCTATCTTACCCAGCGCCACCCTTATCAGCAGCCCCACCGTATTGCGTACCTGGTGGGGCAGGAAGGAGTTAGCCCGCATATAAAGAGCGACTAACTCCCTCTTCCTCTCAACCTTAGCCTCGTAAACGGTGCGCACTGTACTCTTGAATCTTCCCAGCGCAGCACCGAAAGAGGCGAAATCATGCTCCCCTGTTAACAGCGCACATGCCTCGTTCATTAAGTCCACATCCAGTTTCTGGGGCACAAAATAGGCGTAGCCTTCCCACAAAGGCGACCGCGCGGGGCTGTTGAGTACCTTATATTGGTACTCGCGACTTATGGCATCGCGCCGGACATCGAACTTCATATCCACCCGACATGCACCCTTGACAGCTATATCTCGTGGCAGGTAGAAATTCAATGCCCGAACGAGCACCCGTGGTGGCAGTGCCGAGCGTGTCTTGAAGCTCACCACCTGCCCCCTGGCATGCACACCGCTATCGGTACGGCTGGCAGCAATCACACGGCTTACCTCTCCGGTGACCTTGTGTATGGCTTTCTCCAGTTCGTCCTGTATAGTAGGGACACCAGACTGCCACTGGAAGCCGCAATAATTCCTGCCGTCATACTCCACGAGCAGCACGATTTTGTTATTGTTAAAGAGCGACACCAGCTACCTTCAAAGCAATGTAACGCTTATACTCTAGCGTCACTGCTCACTCCACCATTTCAAGCTGCACCAATGGCGCTCCATCCCCTACGCGTTGTCTCAGTTTGATGATTCGGGTGTACCCACCGGGGCGCTCCTTAAATCTCGGCGCCAGCTCATTAAATAGCTTTTCCACAAGTTTCTTATCGGTGATAAACGCCAGAGCGCGGCGCCGCGAGGCTAAGCTGCCTTCCTTGCCCAGCGTTATCATCTTCTCCGCGAGACCGCGTACCTCTTTAGCTTTCGCCTCTGTGGTCACAATTTTCTCATAACGGATAAGGTCGGATACCAGGTTGCGATATAAAGCCCACCTTTGCTCTGTGGTACGACTGAACCTTCTTCCAGCTACTGCATGTCTCATTTATATCTCATCCTTCGTCAGTTTCAACAGCCGCCTCTTCCTGTGACACCGACGATGCTTTTTGTCGTCCTCTTCTCTTCCCTTTGCCCTCCATCACCAGGGGAATGCCAAGCTGCTCTAAAGCCACCTGCACCTCCTCCCGCGATTTTACCCCGAACCCGGGGAGAGAGGTCAGTTTGTCCAGACCCTTCTCCAGCACCTGCCCCACCGTGGTGATACCACCCCTTCTCAGGCTGTTATAAGTATGTGTAGACAGAGGCAATTGGTCCAGAGGCATGAGGTACTGCTCAGGCGGTATAATGCGCTGCCAGACCACCTCTGCCCCCTCCTGTACCACCGCCTTCACCAGCTCCCGGAAACAGTTGAATTGCTCCACCAGAATGGTAGCACTCTGGCTAAGGGCTTCCAGCGGTGACAGAGTACCATCCGTCCATATCTCCAGTATCAATTTCTCCAGCGTGCTTCCTTCCCTGGCACTGCTGGGCTCAACCGAGAAATTCGCCCGCCGCACCGGTGAAAAAATGGCATCTACGGGAATGGCACCCGCAGGGAGGTTGTCGGTCGACTTCGCCGGCACGTAACCCCTGCCGACCTCGATATTGAACTCAATCATTAACTTCGCTTCAGCAGAATCCAGAGTGGCTAAATGGAGCTCGGGATTGACTATCTCGAAGTCAGCCGGCGTTTGAATATCACCAGCACAAACCTCTCCTTCGCCTTGTACTTCCAGCCTTGCCCTTCCGGCTGATTGCCCGGCATGACGGAAGCGGATTGCTTTGACATTGAGCAAGAACTCAATTACATCTTCTTTCATATGTGGTATGGTAGAGAACTCATGCTGAATGCCTTCTATCCAGACCCAGGTAACAGCAGCACCGGGTAATGAACTGAGCAGTACCCTGCGCAAACTGTTTCCCAGAGTAGTGCCAAAGCCCCTCTCCAACGGCTCAGCAACAAAGCGCCCGTATGTCTCAGTGCTTTCTACACATTCTACTTTTGGCAACGCTAGCCCTGCCACAGCACCTCCTTACTAACGCGAGTAGTATTCAACAATTGACTTTGTATCAAATTTGACCTGAATATCCTCAGCAGTGGGCATGCTGACCACTTTAGCCATAAACTTCTGTTTATCGAACGATAGCCAGCCTGGCACGGCAACATCGCCGGCAGTCTGCGATATAATCTTATAGTACTCACTCCGTTTGCTGGACTCACGCCAGGTGATAACATCGCCGGGTCTTACTAAATATGAAGGGATATTGGTCTTGCGCCCATTCACAAGGATATGACCGTGGCGCACGATCTGTCTTGCCTGTGCCCTGGAACTGGCAAAGCCCAGCCGATAGACCACATTATCGAGGCGTCTTTCCAGCAAAATCAGGAGGTTATCACCTGTGATCCCGGGAAGCCTCTCAGCCTCAGCGAAGACCTTGCGGAACTGGCGCTCCAGAAGCCCGTAAGTGTATCGGGCTTTCTGCTTCTCCAGCAATTGCAGCCCGCGCTCAGACTTTCTGGGACGCCGTTTCGCCGTAGCAATGTACCCCGGGGGCACACTCCTGCGCTCCAGAGTACACTTCGAGGTGTAGCACCTGTCGCCTTTGAGCATCAGTTTATCGCCAACACGACGACATAACCGACAAGCGGCTCCCGTATAACGTGCCATGCTTAGACCCGCCTCCTTTTCCGAGGTCGACAGCCGTTATGCGGAACCGGCGTGACATCTTTAATCGCAGTCACCATGATCCCCGCAGCCTGGATAGCACGAATCGCCGCCTCACGCCCGCTACCCGGACCTTTTACCAGGACCTCCACCTGACGCAGACCGTGTTCCTTGGCTTTCTGGGCAGCCTGCTGTGCCGCCAATTGCGCAGCATAGGGAGTGCCCTTGCGCGAGCCTTTGAACCCCGACGTACCTGAACTGCTCCAGGCAACAACATTCCCTTTATCATCGGTCAGAGTCACAATGGTATTATTAAATGTGGACTGAATGTAAGCCTTACCCTGACTTACCTGCTTGCGCTCTCGTCTTCGACCACTGCTCCTACCTTTTTGGGGCATGATTTATCTTACTCCTTTATTTCTTCGCTAGTCCGCGCCTCTGTCCGCGACCGGCTACCGTCTTTCGCGGTCCGCGTTTAGTCCGCGCGTTTGTCCGCGTCCGCTGACCGTGGACTGGCAACCCACGGCGATGTCTGATACCCCGATAACAACCGATTTCGATCAGCCTTTTGATATTGAGGTTGACCTCCTTACGCAGTTCACCTTCTACCGAGTATTCCTTATCAATTATCTCGCGTATGCGGCTGATCTCCTGCTCCCTGAGGTCTTTTACCTTGGTATCAGGGTTCACACCAGCAGCCTGCAAGACCTTGTGGCTCAGTGTTGGTCCAATGCCATGAATATACTGGAGCGAAATAGCAACCTTCTTATCACTAGGAATATCGACGCCAGCAATTCGTGCCATTCTATCACCTTCTCCTCTGGTTTATCCTTGCCTCTGTTTATGTTTGGGGTTCTGGCAAATAACACGCACCACCCCATGGCGCCGGATAATTTTGCACTTATCGCAACGACGCTTCACAGATGACCTGACCTTCATATCTAATCACCAACCTTCAGCAGTCAAAAAACCTCTACATAATATAACTTTATCGCCATTGTGTCAAAATCGCATGAAAGCAACTTCATTTGAGTCGATAGGTTATCCTCCCACGGGACAGGTCGTACGGGGAAAGCTCCACCAGAACCCTGTCCTGCGGTAGAATGCGGACATAGTTTTTCCTGATCCGCCCCGACACATGGGCTAGAACCAAATGCCCATTAGCCAGTTCAACCCGAAATGTCGCATTCGGCAACGATTCGATTACCACGCCTTCTACCTCTATGCTCTCTTTCTTAGGCATACAACACAATTATACCAGAGTGAGTATTTCCGCCTCATCATCGGTAATGGCAATAGTGTGCTCGAAATGTGCTGCCAAGCTGCCATCAGCGGTAAGGACCGTCCAGCGGTTGGAGGCAAGCCGTGTCCGCCAATCACCTGCAGTCACCATCGGCTCCACAGCCAGGCTCATACCTTTTTGAAGCAGATGCCCCTCTCCAGGCGAGCCGTAGTTAGGCACCAGAGGGTCTTCATGCAAACTCCTGCCGATCCCATGCCCAGAGTACTCACGGACTACCGAGAAACCTTTCCCTTCGGCATAGCTCTGGATAGCAACAGAAATATCGCCTATGTGAGCACCGGCACGGGCTGCCTTTATCCCAACCATCAAAGCAGTCTGGGTCACAGCTATCAGTTCCTCAGCCTGGGGGCTGATCTTGCCCACCCCTACCGTAATGGCGGCATCACCATGAAAACCGTTCACCATAGCGCCAAAATCCAGAGAGACGATGTCACCGTCTTCAATCTCTCGTTCACCGGGTATACCATGTACAATCTCGTCATTCACCGAAACGCAAAGGTGTGCCGGGAACCCCCGGTAACCCTTAAACGAAGCCTTAGCCCCGTATTTTGCCACCTCTTTCATGGCTATCGCATCAAGATACCGTGTTTTTATGCCGGGCTTTACCTCTTCCCTCAACCTTTGCAGGACAGCAGCCACCACCCTGCCAGCCTGACGCATCAGCGCTATCTCCTGCGGGGACTTTATAATTATCACCGTCGCTTATCTTCCCGTTCACTTCTTCAGAACACCAATTATCGCCTCAGTCACCTCCTCGATTCCGAGCTTACCATCAACGCGGACAAGCTTACCCTGAGCCTGGTAATAGTCCAGAAGTGGCACGGTCTGACCAAAATAGACCTTGAGCCGTTCCCTCACCGTCTCCACATTATCATCGGGGCGCTGGTAAAGTTCACCCCCACACCTGTCACACACGCCTGCGACCTTTGGCGGTGAGGTTATCTCGTGATAAGGTGCCTGACATTTGCGGCACACCCAGCGCCCGCCCAAACGCTTCAACAGCTCCTCTTCCGGCACCTCGATATATACCACCTTGTCCAGGGCTTTGCCCATTCCTGCCAGAATCCTGTCCAGCGCCTGTGCCTGAGCAAGAGTGCGCGGAAAACCATCAAAAATACAGCCCCCCTGACAGTCTGGCTCTATAAGACGCTCCGAGATTAGCTGTATCGTCACCTCGTCAGGCACCAACACCCCTTTCTCCATATAACCTTTGACCTTTTCTCCGAGTTTAGTGCCCTTTTCCACCGCCTCCCGGAACAGGTCGCCAGAAGCCAGGTGAGCCAGTGACAACCTTTTGGAAATAATAGCAGCTTGGGTCCCTTTGCCAGCTCCGGGAGCACCGAGAAAGACCAGGAACATGTGTCTACCTACCTCAAAAAGCCCTCGTAACGGCGCATTGTAAGCTGGGCTTCTATTTGCTTCATAGTGTCCAGAGCGACGCCCACGACGATGAGCAGTCCGGTACTGGATATGGTGAGCACAGCAACATCGGTGATGCTACGGATAAAGAAAGGCAGCACCGCTACCGTAGCCAGAAACAGAGCACCACCCCAGGTTATGCGGGTGATCACATTGTTTAGATATTCGGTCGTCGGCTTCCCGGGGCGGACACCGGGAATAAAGCCGCCCTGGCGCTGCAGCGTCCGTGCCAGGTCCATCTGCTCAAATATCACCATGGTGTAGAAAAAGGTAAAGGCTACCACCATCACAAAGTATAGCACCCAGTAAAATAAACCCCGAGGGAGAGGAGCATTGGGGTTAAACCAGTTCACGATGGTGTTGGCAAAATTGGGCTCCGCACCAGTGGGGCTGGCAAAATAGCTAGCTATGGTCCCGGGGAAGATCATCAGTGAGATGGCAAAGATAAGCGGTATCATTCCGGCGGAATTCACTCGCAGCGGGATGTGGGTAGAACCAGTCTGCCGGTACATCCGTGCGCCGCGGAAAGCAGTCCGCGCATACTGGACCGGAATACGACGGTGCGCCTCAGTAAAAATAACTATGAAAGCTATGGTGGCTAACCCCAGAAGAACGAAGGCAATAAGCCCCATGATATTTTCTCTAACTATTAGACCTCGTCCCACCATCTCAGGAAGTCTGGCTACGATGCCTCCGAAGATGATGATAGACACACCGTTGCCGATACCACGCTCTGTGATCAGTTCGCCTAACCAGACAAGGAACAGAGTCCCGGCGGTCAGTGATATCACCATGGCGAAGGTAGCCAGCGTTGTAGCCTCACTTACCACACCCTGGCTTCTGAGCAAGTTTATCTGTGCGTAGCCCTGCAGGGCAGCAAGGGGCACAGTCAGCCAGTGTGTAATCTGGTTAATCCTCTGCCTGCCAGTTTCGCCCTCCTGGGATAGAGCGCGCAGCGCAGGTATAACCGGAACAAGTAACTGCATGACGATCGAAGCAGTTATATAAGGGTATACCCCCATCGCTGCTACGCTGAAATTCCGCATGGCTCCCCCGGTGAACAGGTCGAGCATGCCCAGGAGCTGGTTTCGCTCAAATAGCTCGCGCATCGCCCTGACATCCAGCCCGGGCATGGGGATGTGGGCTACAAAGCGGAACACCACAAGCATGGCAAAAGTGAAGATAAGCCGACGCCTCAAATCAGGCAGAGAAAAGGCATCGATCATTGCCTGGATAAGGCGAGGTCTTGTCCCTACCTGTTGCATGGTCAGACACTCTCCACTTTACCGCCAACAGCCAGTATCTTCCTCTCTGCGGAAGCAGAAAACTTGCTAGCCCTCACCACCAGAGGACGGTCGATAACACCTTCACCCAGGACTTTGACCGGCCGCCCTTTGTGCTTTACCAGTCCGGCATTAAAAAGGACCTGTGGGGTCACCTCTGCGTTAGGAGGGAATGTCTTCAACTGCCCCACGTTGACTATCTCATATTCAGTCTTAAAAATGTTGGTGAAACCGCGCTTACGCGGGAGGCGTTTAATCAGTGGCAACTGCCCACCTTCAAAACCAAGGCGTACTCCTCCACCTGAGCGCGACTTCTGCCCCTTACAGCCACGTCCCGAGTAGCTACCGTGACCGCTACCGTCGCCGCGCCCGACACGCTTTCTCTTACGCCTGGCACCAGCAGGTGGTCTTAACTCATGCTGCATCATTTTCGATCACTTCCATTTTGACTAAATGTTGGACTTTCGCCACCATACCTCTTATAGAAGGCGAATCGCTATGCTCCACCGTCTCATGAAGTCGGTGAAATCCAAGAGCCCTTAATGTACGCCTCTGGTCTTTCTTGTAACCGATGTCACTTTTTACCCAGGTAAGCCTTAGCTTAGCCACTCGACTTCGTCCCCTTTGCTGCAGTTTCTCCCTTACGCTGGACTACAACCTCTTCAGGATATCTGAGGTTTGCCAGAGCCACAATCGTAGCCCTGACCGTATTTATAGGGTTGGAACAGCCCAGTGATTTGCTCAAAACATCTTTTACACCCGCGGCTTCGAGCACCGCACGCACCCCACCGCCAGCAATCACACCCGTACCGGGTACCGCCGGCTTAAGTAGTACCTCCGCTGCCCCATACTTAGCCCGGATCTCGTGTGGTATCGTAGTACCTGCCATAGCTATCTTCATCAATTCTTTCCGGGCTGCAGCTCCAGCTTTACGCACAGCTTCAGGGACCTCCCTGGCTTTCCCGATACCAGCCCCCACATGGCCTTTGCCATCCCCGACCACTACCAGAGCACGGAAATGAAGACGCTTGCCCCCTTTGACCACTTTGGTAACGCGATTCAGTGCTACCAGCTTTTCAGTCAACTCGAGTTCACTGGTGTCAACTCTAGATTTATTTTCAGGTATTTTGGTCACTGCCTTCATAAGGTAAACCTCAAAAACTTAGTCCAGCCTTTCGGGCAGCTTCTGCCAGGGCTTTCACCCTCCCGTGATACTTGTAACCGCCGCGGTCAAAAGCCACCTGTTTGATACCGCCGTTAAGCGCCCTCCGGGCTAATAATGTACCCACCATCTCGGCAACTTCAGTCTTCTTCTTTCCCGCCACCACATCCCGTATCTCCGGATCGAGGCTGCTGGCTGAGGCTAGAGTATGTCCGATAGAATCATCGATAACCTGGGCATAAATATGGTTTAAACTCCTGAAAACACAAAGCCTCGGTCTAGATTGTGTACCGCTCAACCTCGACCTGATACGAGCATGGCGCCTTTTGCGTGCCAGTCTAAAACTCAATCCAGCCATTGCATTATCCTACGCTTTCGCCGCTGCCTTACCAGCCTTACCGGGCTTGAGACGGACTTTTTCACCCAGATATCTAATACCCTTCCCTTTATAAGCATCAGGCGGTCTAATAGCTCTGAGTTCAGCTGCAGTCCTCCCTACCAGCTCCTTATCAGTCCCGATAACGCGGATCCGGTTTGTTCCCTCAACCATAAGCTCTATCCCCGGCGGCGGCACAAAGTCCACCGGATGGCTGAAACCTACCTGAAGGGATAGTTTATTTCCGACCTTCTGTGCTCGATACCCAACACCGCTCAACTCTAGAGTCTTCTCAAAGCCCTTGGTCACCCCCTCCACCATGTTAGCCAGCAATGTACGGGTCAACCCGTGCAGCGCCCGGTGGTTTCTATTATCGCTTGGTCTGCTCACCACCAGCTTGCCATCTTCCAGGGTAATGGATATATCAGGGTGAAAGGTGCGGGACAGCTTGCCCTTGCTACCTTCAACCGTCACCTCATTGCCCTTAATGGTGACTTTGACATCTCTGGGCACCGGAATCGGCATCTTACCTATGCGTGACACAGTACTCCTCCCCGGCATTTACCACACATAACATAGCAACTCTCCTCCCAGTTTTCGACGCCAGGCTTCCTGTCCGGTCATCAACCCCTTAGATGTGGACAGGATGGCGATACCCAGACCTCCGTATACGCGGGGAATCTCACCCCGTCCTACATATACCCTGAGCCCGGGCTTGCTTACTCGCTCCAAACCCATAATAGCCGGCTGCCCATCTATATATTTCAAAGTGATTTTTATCACCCTCTGCGGTTTGCCCCTCAAGAGAGCATAGTCGGCTACGAAACCCTCTTCCTTTAAGACTTTAGCTATGGACAGCTTCATCTTTGAGGCTGGAACGAGTACACTATCATGCCGTGCAATGAGGGCATTCCGGATCCGTGTTAACATGTCAGCAATCGGGTCATTGACCATAAATATGCGCCTCCGCTGCTTCTATCACCAACTTGACTTCCTCACCCCCGGGATCTCGCCTCTCAAAGCCAACTGCCTGAAACAGATACGACACAAGCCAAACTGTCGTATAAAGGCACGTGGTCGACCACACAGTTGACACCGGTTACGGTGCTGCACTCTGTACTTCGGTGGTCGCTTGGATTTGAGAATCTTCGACAATTTCGCCATTTTTAAATGAACCTCATTCCTTTCTAAAAGGCATACCCAGACATTCAAGCAGGTACCTGCCCTCTTCTCGGCTGGTCGCAGTGGTGATGATGCTTATCTCCAGACCTCTCAGTTTGTCAACCTTATCATACTCGATCTCAGGGAAAACGACCTGCTCTTTGAGCCCTAGCGTATAGTTACCAGCCCCGTCGAACGAGTCACGCGGGACTCCCTGAAAGTCACGCACCCGTGGCAGGACCACGCTGACCAGCTTATCGAAGAAATCGTACATCCTCCTACCACGCAAGGTCACCATCATCCCGACAGGCATGCCAGCCCTGATCTTAAAAGCAGCAATCGACCTCTTGGCGCGCGTTATCACCGGGTGCTGCCCAGAGATCGTTGCCAGGTCCTTCTCAGCAGCCTCTAGGACTTTAGGGTTTTGCACCGCCTCTCCTAAGCCAATGTTCAACACGATCTTGCTGAGCCGCGGTACCTGCATCACATTCTCATAGCCAAACTTGTCCATCAGTTTGGGCACTACCTCAGTTACATACTTTTCTTTCAAACGAGACATCTCTCAGATATACCGTTCAATCAATCACTTCGTCACAGGCGCGACAGACTCGCACCTTCCTGCCATCGCTGAGAAAGCGAAAACCAACCCGGGTTGGCTTATTACACTTACTACAAATCAGCATGACATTGGAAACATGGATCGGCGCCTCCAGCTCGATAATGCCAGCTTGTCTGGCTACTCCACGAGCCCGGGAATGGCGCTTTATCATGTTCACACCCTCGACTATCACCTTCCGGTCCCTGGGCATAGCTTTTCTTATCTTGCCCTTCTTCCCTCTATCCTTGCCGGCAATTACCAGCACCGTGTCATTCTTTCTAATCTTCATGTTCACAAGACCTCTGGTGCCAGAGAAATTATCTTAATGAAATTTCTGTCCCGTAGCTCTCTGGCTACCGGACCAAAAATACGGGTACCCCGCGGATTATTCCTGTCATCCAGGATAACAGCCGCATTTTCATCAAACCTGACATATGAGCCGTCCCGGCGATGGTACTGTCTGGCGACACGGACAACCACAGCCCTGACTACATCTCCTTTCTTGACTACCCCACCGGGAATGGCACGCTTCACTGTAGCCACGATAACATCGCCAACGGTGGCATACCTCCGTCGTGTGCCACCGGGGACATTGATACACATGATCTGCCTGGCACCTGTATTATCAGCTACTTTCAGTCTGGTATAAGGTTGAATCATCCCTCAGTTCTTTAAGATAACGCTCAAGTGACCTCTTTAGGCTCTACTTCGACCGCTTCCCTGTGCTGGACTATTTCCACCACGCGCCACCGCTTTTCCTTGGAAAGCGGGCGTGTTTCCATTATCTTGACCACATCTCCAATTCGGCACTTCTCGCCTTCGTCGTGTGCCTTGAACCTAGCCCGACGCTTTATCACCTTTTTGTATAAAGGATGACGCACCAGACTCTCCACCTGCACCACCACCGTCTTGTCCATCTTATCGCTTACAACCGTACCTATTCTTACCTTCCGCTTGCCTGCCATAACTATCTTATACTTAGCTCCCTTTCTCTCAATACAGTCTTAATCCTAGCTATCCTTTTCTTCACCTTTATCAGTTCACGGTTGTTAGCCAGCTGTCGCGTTGCCAGACGAAACCTCAAGTTGAACAGCTCCTGATGGGCTTCCTCAAGCTTCTTGACCAACTCTTCACTGCTCAAAGCACGTATCTCCTGAATTTTCATCCTATACCTCTTGTTTAACACCCTCTTTAACTACAAACCTGGTGGCAATGGGTAACTTGTAAGACGCCAGATGTAGTGCTTCACGAGCCATATCTTCTTTGATGCCACTGACCTCAAACAGCATTCGCCCCGGCTTGACCACAGTCACCCAGTGGTCTGGGGCACCTTTGCCACTACCCATTCGTGTCTCAGCCGGCTTCTTGGTCACAGGCTTGTCGGGAAAAACACGTATCCACATGCGACCACCACGACGCAGGTAGCGCACGATAACACGGCGAGCAGCCTCAATCTGCCTCGCCGTCACCCAGGCACCTTCGACCGCTTGAAGTCCAAACTCGCCGAAGACAATGGTGTTCCCGGCTTGTGCCTTACCTCTTAAATGTCCCCTCTGGGTCTTACGATACTTCACTCGTTTCGGCTGCAACAAGTTCTCTACTTACCTCCGGTGTAATATCGCCTTTATATATCCAGACCTTTATCCCTATGTTGCCCAAGGTTGTCTTAGCCTCAGCAAAACCGTAATCGATATCAGCACAAAGTTTATGCAATGGCAACTGCCCCTGAAGGGTGGTCTCGCGACGAGCGATTTCCACACCTCCCAACCTGCCGGCACAGCTAATCTTTATGCCTTTAGCTCCAGCCTGCATCGTCCGAAAAGCCGCTTGCTTCATAGCCCTCCGAAAAGCCATCCGTCGCTCAATTTGGTCAGCTATAGCCCTTGCCACCAACGCAGCTTCCAGCTCAGGTTGCTCTGTTTCCTTAATGGACAGCCGCACCCTTTTGCCGCATATTTCCTCAAGGTGCGCCTTCAATTCCTCAGCACGCTGTCCTCCTCTACCGATAACAATACCAGGGCGGGCAGAATACAAAGTCACCATTATTTCATTTCCAGAGCGTTCAATCTCCACCCGGGCAACACCGCCATCGGCACACTTCTCTGCTATCACCTGGCGGAGCTTCAAGTCCTCCTGCAAAAATTCAGTATAGTGTTTTTCGGTATACCACCTGGCATGCCACCCGCGGATGATGCCGATCCTGAAACCATAAGGGTGTACTTTATGTCCCACTTTCCTCCTCCTCAACAAAAACTCTGATATGCGTTGACCGCTTCAAAATAGGGCTCACCCGCCCTCTAGCTTGAGGACGGAACCTCTTTAGCCTGTGCCCTTCGTTGGCAAAAACCTCAGTAATTCTAAGCACTGCCGGTTCCATCTGAAAATTGTTTTCCGCGTTTGCCGCTGCTGACTTGATCACCCTGGCAACAGCCCGCGCCGCCGGTGTGGGCAAAAATCTGAGGATTGCCAGCGCCTCATCCACCTTCCTGCCGCGCACTATGTTTACAACCCGCCTCACCTTTTGCGGCGAAATGCGCACATCTTTAGCTTCAGCTTTTACCTTCATGACTGTAACCCGGTCACTACTTCTTCTTAGCTTGTACTGTCACCTGAGCTTTGGCAGTGTGACCACGGAACGTCCTGGTCAGTGCAAACTCCCCTAGCTTATGTCCCACCATATTCTCCGTAATGAATATGGGCACATGTCGCCGTCCATCATACACAGCGACCGTGTGACCTATCATCTCCGGCAATATAGTAGAACCCCGTGACCATGTCTTTATCACCGCCTTCCCGCCTGAGCGGTTAAGCGCTTCTATTTTCTTGAGCAATTTGGGGTCACAATATGGACCTTTTTTCGATGAACGTGACATCCGTCCTTTAACACCTCAAAACCTAATCTTACTACTTTCGCCGTTTCACAATCAACCTATCGGAAGCTTTCTTCAAGCGCGTTTTCTGCCCCAGTGCTGGCTTACCCCAGGGTGTCTTCGGCGCCATCCCTCTGGGCGCCCGTCCCTCACCACCGCCATGGGGATGGTCACGCGGCGTCATCGCCGTGCCACGCACCTCAGGGCGCCTGCCCAGCCATCTGGTGCGCCCTGCCTTTCCCAGCTTTACACCCCTGTGCTCGATATTGCCCACCTGTCCTATAGTTGCCATGCAGGTAGACAAAAAACGACGTATCTCACCGGATGGCAAACGGACAAGCGTGTACTTGTCTTCCTTGCCCAGGATCTGGGCGGCTGCACCAGCACTGCGTACTATTTGACCGCCCTTCCCCGGTTCGAGTTCAAGGTTATGTATCAAAGTGCCATCTGGCATGGAGCCCAGCGGCAGAGCATTCCCCGGCTTGATTTCGGCAGCCTCACCCGCCATAACCGTATCACCTACACCTAGCCCTAGTGGGGCAAGGATATACCTCTTATCGCCATCAGCGTAATGAATTAAAGCAATACGTGCTGAGCGGTTAGGGTCGTATTCAATAGCAACCACTTTCCCCGGGACACCAAGTTTGTCCCTCTTAAAATCGATAATGCGCAAGCGGCGCTTAGCACCACCACCTCGATGGCGCACAGTAATTACACCCCGGTTATTACGCCCCGCCTTTTTCTTTAAAGGCAACAAAAGGGACTTCTCAGGCACAGTCTTGGTTATCTCGTCAAAAGTAGCGCTGACCATGCCCCGCCTACCGGGTGATGTTGGACGAAATGTTTTTAGCCCCAAAGTATCTCCTTATTCCTTTATGGATGTCGCCGTTGCCATCGCGTCTTTTTAAGCAGCTTGCGATGTTTATGCTTCGCCATCTTCTTTTTTCGCTTTTTTATAACTGAACCCAATTTGCTTCCCCGGTGTGAACTTTTTAGACGCCTTCAAAAAACTCTATTTTTTGCCCCGGGACCAGAGTGACCACAGCCTTTTTCCAGCCCGGAGTCATTACCTGCCGTCTGCCAAATCTCCTCATTTTACCCGGCACATTTATGATATTAACTTTAATTACATCGACTTTAAACGCAGCCTCCACTGCCTCTTTTACCTGGCGCTTGCTCGCTCCCTTTGCTATCTCAAAAGCGTACCTGTTCTGCTCCTTGAGAGCAGTCATCTTCTCGGAGATTATCGGGCGTCGTAATACTTCGTAAGTGTGCATATCAATAACACTGCTCAGATTTTACTTAGCACTTGTTACCACTTCACTTTTAGGTCTCGCACCCCATAAGCCCTCGACCACTCGCACTGCGCCTACAGGCATTATCAAGTACCTGTAAGATAACAGGTCAGCGACATTAAGTAGCGACGCCGGCATAGTCTTCACATCGGGCAGATTACGAGCCGACTTGACCACCTTGTCGTCTACCTGACTGGTAGCAATAATTGCTGAGTCATCGATCCCCAGCGCTGCCAGGATATTGGCTATCTCCCTGGTCTTCGGGCTTTCAAGTTCAAGCTTATCCAATACTATCAATTGTCCATTGCCAGCTTTTGCCGACAGTACACATCTTAGAGCTAAACGGCGTACTTTCTTGGGCACGTCCCTGCGGTAGCTCCTGGGATGGGGTCCAAAAACAACTCCCCCACCCCTTAGAATGGGTGAGGCTGCATCGCCACGGCGCGCCCTTCCTGTGTGCTTCTGTGGGTACAGCTTCCTGCCGCTGGCACTGACCTCACCCCGCGTTTTAGTATCTGCAGTCCCCTGACGCCTGTTGGCTAGCTGTGCCACCAGCACCTGGTGCACCACAGCCTCATTGAAAGGCTCACCAAAAACATCGTCCCTTAATTCTATCTCGCCCACTACCTTGCCACTTGTATTATGAATTTTGAGTTGCACTTTAACTACCCTTGACAGCCTTTCTAATAAGCAACAGCCCGTTCCTGCCACCGGGTACCGCCCCCTTCACCAGCAGAACATTCCGGGCAGAATCTACGTCCACTATCTCGAGATTGCGCACTGTCACCCTGTCATCGCCCATATGCCCCGCCATACGAGTACCCTTGAGAACGCGTCCTGGAAATGTGGTAGCACCGACCGAGCCGGGCGCCCGATGTCTATCCGATTGCCCATGTGTCTTGGGACCACCGGCAAAATGATGACGCTTCACCACGCCGGCGAAGCCTTTGCCCTTTGATGTACCAATGACATCGACCAAATCACCGGGCTTAAATATATCAACATCGACTTTCTGCCCCAATTTAAAGCTGCTGACATCTTCGACGCGGAATTCACGAAGATATTTGAACAGCCCTACCCCTTTAAGGTGTCCTTTTTGCGGGGAATTCAGCCGCTTTGCTTCACCAAAACCCAACTGGACAGCATTGTAGCCGTCCTTCTCCTCAGTCTTTATCTGAGTCACAAAACAAGGACCGGCTTCGATAACCGTCACCACTGTTTCGCCGTTATCCCGAAACAACTGGGTCATGCCTATTTTTTTGCCGATCATCCCTGGAATCATTTCCTGAAAGACCCTACAATCTGATGTCGATCTCCACTCCAGAGGGCAGCTGGAGCTGAGTTAATGCGTCTATGGTCTTCGATGTAGGCTCTAAAATATCAATAAGACGCTTATGGGTACGGATTTCAAATTGCTCTCTCGAGTCCTTATCAATGTGAGGAGACCTTATCACACAGAACTTACGGATCTGCGTGGGCAAAGGTACAGGTCCAGCTACAATAGCACCTGTCCGCTCTACAGTCTCTACAATCTGCACCACGGACTGGTCTACGAGTCTATGGTCATACCCTTTAACTTTAATCCGTATCCTCTGCTTGGGCATATTTATACGCCTCGCACCTTAATCATCGCCTGCTCGCTCAAACCAGGTGGGAGTTCTTTATAGCAGTGGAACTGCAGAGAATAACTCGCCCTGCCCTGGGTCAGCGACCGCAACACGGTAGCATAGCCGAAGGTCTCGGCCAGAGGAATCAGCGCCCTTACGGTGCATGTTTCGCCATGAGTCTCAATGCCCTCGATGTTCCCCCGTCTGGCATTGAGGTCACCGATAACGTCACCCAGAAATTGCGCCGGCATTACCACTTCAAGCTTCATAATCGGCTCCAGCAACACTGGCTTAGCCTTTCTCACACCATCCTTCACGGCTATAGAACCAGCCATCTTAAAAGCCAGGTCGGAGGAGTCCACCTCGTGGAAACTCCCGTCAAACAGGGTAACCTTTATGTCTATTATCGGATAACCAGCTATAACGCCGCTCTCCAGCGCCTCTCTAACACCGTCTTCTACAGCCGGGACATACTCTTTGGGTATTGCACCGCCCCTGAGTCGGTCGACAAATCTGAAGCCGCTACCCCTCTCGCCAGGTTCCAGTTTCAACCATACATGCCCGTACTGACCCCGACCACCAAACTGCTTAATAAACCTGCCTTCAACCTCCACAGGAACTGTTATCGTCTCCTTATAAGCCACCTGAGGCTTGCCCACTCTTGCCATAACATTAAATTCACGACGCATCCGGTCCATCAACACTTCAAGGTGCAACTCTCCCATACCGGAGATAATCGTTTGCCCCGTCTCCTGGTCAGCCCGAACTTTAAAAGTAGGGTCCTCTTCAGCAAGTTTATTCAGGGCTTCGCTCAGCCTGTTCTGGTCAGCCTTGCTTTTCGGTTCCACAACCATAGAAAGCACTGGCTCGGGGAAACGGATAGCCTCAAGCAATACCGGACTCGTCGGGTCGCACAGTGTATCGCCGGTGAAAGTGTTTTTAAGTCCCACGGTAGCAGCAATGCTACCGGTATCAGCCACTTCGATCTCCTCCCGGTGATTGGCGTGCATGCGTATCAGCCTGCCAATGCGCTCCTTCTGTCCCCTCGTAGCATTTAGCACCTGCATCCCCGTCGTCACCATTCCTGAATAGACTCTGAAATAGACCAGCCTCCCCATGAAGGGGTCTGTCACTACTTTGAAAGCCAGAGCCGAAAACGGTGCCTCATCGCTCACCTCCCTGACATCCTCTTCACCGGTCCGTAAGTCAGTGACCCGCACTGGTGGTATGTCCAGAGGCGATGGCAGGTAACTTACTATAGCATCCAGCAGCGGCTGGACACCTTTGTTCTTCAAGGCGCTGCCACAAAGCACTGGCACAATCCTGTTAGCCACGGTGAGCCTTCTTATAGCAGCTTTTATCTGGGCTGGCAGGATCTCTTTCTCTTCAAGATAAAGCAACATCAACTGGTCGTCATTCTCAGCCAGTTTTTCAACCATTAAATGACGGTGCTCGGTGAACTCCTCTCTGACATCATCAGGGACCGGCATCTCCACAGGAGAGGCTTCAGCGTCTTCGGGAAACAGCCAGGCTTTCTCTTCAATCAAATCGATGATACCACGAAACTGGTCTTCCCTACCCCAGGGCAGCTGCACAGGCAGAGCTTTGGCCCTGAGCCTCTCGCCTATCATGCTTACAGTACGATTGAAATCGGCACCCGTCCTGTCCATCTTGTTAATAAAGCATATCCGCGGCACCTGATACCTATCAGCCTGTCTCCATACCGTCTCCGACTGGGCTTCCACCCCGGCAACAGCATCGAAGACCACCACACCACCATCTAGCACCCGGAGGCTCCGCTCCACCTCGGCAGTGAAATCCACATGCCCCGGGGTATCGATGATATTTATACGGTGTTCTTGCCAGTAACAGGTGGTAGCTGCTGCAGTGATTGTGATACCTCGTTCTCGTTCCTGCTCCATCCAGTCCATGACTGCAGTCCCCTCATCCACCTCTCCAATCTTATAAGTCCGCCCTGTATAGAACAGGATTCTTTCGGTAACCGTGGTCTTCCCGGCATCGATATGTGCAATGATGCCTATATTCCGCACCTTGTCCAGAGGAAAAGTCCGGTTCATCACACTGCCAACAACCGCCTTTTTAGTCTGTTGAACCACCTTAGTCTGCGATAATGTTACCATCGGTAGTGAGCAAAAGCTTTGTTCGCCTCAGCCATCTTGTGAGTGTCTTGTCGCTTCTTTATGGTTGCCCCTTGACCTTGAGAGGCGTCTATTATCTCGGTAGCTAATTTCTGTGCCATTGACTTGCCACTACGCTCACGAGCAAAGCCTATCAGCCACCGCATAGCTATAGACAGCCCCTGCTCCGGCCCCACCTCTACCGGAACCTGATAGGTAGCACCGCCAACACGGCGCGACTTTACATGGAGTAGAGGTGTAGCGTTCTTAATTGCCTGCTCCAAAACCGGTAACGGCTCTGTATGTAACCGCTCACGCACAAGGTCAAGAGCAGTATATACGATTCTTTCAGCAGTAGCCTTTTTCCCGTCTTTCATCACCTTGTTAATAAGCTTGGCTACAAGCACACTGCCGTACTTAGCATCAGGAAGCAGTTCCCGCTTTATTACCTCACCTCGTCTTGGCATTCAGGCGTCACTCCTCAGCGATTTTCGTTGCTTTAGGTTGTTTGGTTCCGTACCTGCTCCGTCCCTGCCGCCGTCCCTCCACTCCAGCAGCATCCAGAGCACCACGGATGATATGATAACGGACTCCCGGCAGGTCTTTTACTCTGCCGCCTCGAACAAGGACAACAGAGTGTTCCTGGAGGTTGTGACCCTCGCCCGGGATATATGCCGTAACTTCAACCCCGTTAGTTAGACGGACGCGGGCTATCTTACGTAAAGCTGAGTTCGGCTTTTTGGGTGTCATGGTCTTCACCTGCACGCACACGCCACGCTTCTGCGGCGAGCCGACACCATAGACCACCTTGTTCTTCAAGGCATTATAAGCAATATTCAATGCCGGCGCCTTGGTGCGCTTGACCACCTTTCGCCGCCCTTTCCGCACTAACTGATTAATAGTCGGCATACCATTCTCCTCGGATAAACATTACCACAATAACAATGTTCTAAACAAGTAAAAAGCCACCTAGTTGTCTACCGGTCTACTTCCCAAAAGGTCTGCGTCCCGGTTCAACTAGCCGGCTTACTCAGGTTTTTACACCCAAACTAATGGCTAGTAGACGCTAAGGTAAAAACTATAGCAGACTATTTAACAATTGTCAATAACGGGACAAGGAATCGCCGTCAATCAAATCACGCCACTTCGGCACTAGACCTCGCCATCACTTTCATAACTTTCATTTGGTAGCTCATCAAAATGAACTAAGCACAGTATCAGGGACCTTTTCCCAGGCTTGTCGCTCCTCATCATAAGGTGTTTCTACCAGCCCGCACCGCTTGCCCAATACCATCGTTTCTCTCCGTTCACTGTAGACTGCCCAGTTGCCCAGACTCTGGCAACCGGGGGCGCCGCTTCGGGCAAACGCAGTCCATGCGTCCTGCATGGTATTCGATAGGTTTCGAGCCTCCTCGCCAGAACCGGTGAAATTATCATCCAGGGTGCCAAAAACAAACCCCAGCTCCAGAGCGTGGCATGAGCCCAGCGCACCTTGCCTCAATGGCGACACCCAATCAAACAGGTACATATAGCTAGGTTGCTTACGGTCCCGATGAGCTTCTGTAAGCCGAATTGCCGGGATGCGGAAAAGTCTATCTGATTGAATAGCGATAAACAAATCGGCTGGTGTAGCCGGCTGACCGCGTCTGCTGCGAGCCTTGCGGTAGGCTTCTACGAGTCCAGAAACGTCTCCCACCGGTATCAGCCGCTGGCATCGCCGCAACAACCTAGCCTCGTCCAACTGTGCTAAACCTCGGTCCATAAGAGCAAATAGCTTCCATTCATCAAGGTTGGTGCCCACCATGATGGGCACGTTGTCTGCCGAACCATTAGCAACAGCCCGCAGTGGCATTTCCGGAAGTACTGAGCCATCGACCACCGGTCTTAGCGGCAGGTCACCCAGCCCCAACTTCGGGTCACGCGCCCTGACACCAAGCTCCTTATAAGCCTGTAAAAGTTGCTCCGTAGTGAGCGACCATAGTTTTTCCGCCTCGTCAGGTTTCACACTCAGGATATCCAGAAACATATTAGCTACCTTCGCAGCGCGCTCCATCGAGTTCACGTGGTGCGCCGCACCGCTTTGCAAGATAGCCCGGTGGAAAAGCCCCTTCGCCCCCGGCATCGCTAGCAACGCCCCCACGCTCATAGCACCTGCTGACTCGCCAAAAATAGTCACGTTGCCAGGGTCGCCCCCGAAGCGCGAGATATTGTCCCGTACCCACTGCAGAGCAAACACCTGGTCGAGCAGCCCTTCGTTGCCCGTTGCCGGGATTCTACCTCTGGTCACCTCCTTCAGGTTAATAAAGCCGAAAACATTAAGCCGGTAGTTAATGGTGACCACCACCACATCGCCTCGAGTCGCCAGGCGGCGCCCATTATATATTAGCCAGGAACCGGAGCCGGTGGTGAAACCACCACCGTGGATCCAGACCATCACCGGGCGTTTGGCATTGTCCAGACCCGGCGTCCAGATATTGAGATAAAGACAGTCCTCGCTCTGTGGCTGCTCCTCAGGCGGGTTCAGCAAAGAGATCTCCATAGGCACCTGCGGGCAGGTCGGCCCAAAGGTCACCGCTGATCGCACGCCAGCCCATGGTTTAAGTGGCTCCGGTGGCAACCAGCGCTTCTTGCCCACCGGCGGCGCTGCAAAAGGCACACCCCGAAAAACATATAGTCCCTTTCTAAAAACACCTTCGATTTTCCCAGACGTGGTCTCGGCAATCGCTTTTTCAGTCTCAGCCATAGCTCTCCCCCTCTAAGAAATTTCGGGCTAATTGTAGTAGCTTTTACTCATAGCGTCAATCGGCACTACAACAGCATAAAAATAGGGGAAGCCCGCCAGCCGATGAGCGGGCTTCCCCGTTTCTTCCAGACGCGGGCTACACCGTCTTACTACTTACCCATCATCGATTGCTTCAGTTCCTGGTCTATCCAGATGTATTTGCCATAGTTGTACGCGTTGTAGTAGCCCATCGAGGCCTCGCCGCTATAGTTCTTCACCCAGGGCCACCAGAAGCGGTAATAATACGGTCCCGGCATCGGTATGACGTAGACCTGCTCCAGGAGGTAGGGCAGCATATCGCGGTGTATTTTGTCCACCGTAACCTCATCGGGGTATGCTGCCATCATATCGTCACGTGCCTTGTTCAGCACCGGGTCATTTACATAGCTGCCATTGTACATGCCCGGTCCTGTGAAGTTTATCGCCTTGAAATAGGTACCGATGCCAGAGTTACTGCCCTGGAACATCTCATCATATGCCCTTCTCACAAAGACGCTGAGCCAACTGCTGTAGTCCTTGGGCTCGATTTCCACCTGCACACCCACCTTTGACCACATGTCCACCATCATCTGCAGGACATCCATGACCAGGCGGGTGTTGTAGGCTATTACCTTGGTCTTAAAGCCATTGGGATAGCCAGCCTCAGCCAGGAGCTGTTTTGCCTTCTCAGGGTTGTAACTATACAGCTCCTGCACCGATTTCGGCATCTGGTCCATTGACACATAAGCACCGGCATACTCTTTGACATAGATAATAGGCCACTTGACGGCAATACCATCTCCATTAAAGTATTTATCCACTATCCCCTTGTAATCGATAGCCAGCGACAAAGCCTGCCGTACCCTCTTATCAGCAAAAGGCGAGTCCTTCTTGTCCGTCCTCATAAAAATGCAGTAGGTAGCGTCTTCGCTGTACCTTATGTGCTTTAATTGTGGCATGCGCAGGAACTCCTGTGCCATCTCAGACTCAACACCGCTGGCTATGTCGATTTGTCCGGTGCGGAAAGCGGCATAAAATGAAGACTCATCAGGCAGGACCAAAAACTTGAAGCCGTCGAGGTAGGGCAACTGGTCGCCTTTCCCCGGACCAATGGGGTTCTTCTCCCAGTAAGAGGGGTTGCGCGTCAGCGTGACCACGCTCCCGGGCACGAATTCGGTGAGCATGAATGGACCGGTGCCAATGCTGTTTTTCCAGTCATTCAAATTGCCGAACTGCTCCACCGCATCTTTGGGAAATATGCACATGTAATCTGGTATCATGGTGATGACATCGCCGAAGTACTCCGGCTTGCATTTAACCACCACGGTATAGGGGTCGGGTGCGGTTATCTCCGTGGTCTCAGCCGCTTTGGGGTATGTTTGCTTGAAGTAAGCTGTGGGGGCAGTGCACTGGCGCTTGAGGGAGAAGACGACATCCTCGGCGGTAAGCTCCCTGCCATTGGTCGGCGGCTTGTTGTGCCACTTTACACCTTTGCGCAGATGGAAGATTATGGTGTCCTTACCTTGTATCTCCCAGCTTTCGGCCAGACTCCCTGCCTTGTGCTCCAGACGGTTCAGCCCACCGCCGACGAACCAGTCACACTCTCCGGTGCCATAACCACCGGCTCTTCCCTTCGTCCAGTCGCCTGTCCAGAGCTCGTCGTTGGTTAATTTCAAGGTGGTACAATAGGCGTGACCCCGCACCACATCGTCGAAGGCAGGTGGGTCAGCGGCGAGCCTCGTAGTGAGCACGCCACCGTAGACCGGCTTTTCCTTCTCTACAGTAATCGCTTCCCTACCGCCTCTGGCACAGCTACTGGTTATCAACCCCGCAACCAGTGCTACCACCAAGATTGATACTACCGCTATCTTCTTTATCATTCCCATGTACTCCTTTCTATCGTTAATTTCCCATTCATCTTGATGCGCTTCGCCAGTGCTTTGAGTCCTTTACCCTGATAGTCCCATGGCTGTTACCCCCTTAATATTTCTTTAAGAACAACTGTGATTAACCACAAGTTCACAAATGACTATGCCTGGTAACACTGGTAACAATAGATTACCCGGCTTGAATAGCGAAGTTGTTGCCCCTTCTTAGCCTTCATAAACTACCACACAAAATTTGCCGCCACTTCTAAAGGGGTCAGAAGCCAACAGGTCATAAGGGGAATACGTAGAAGTACACTCTCCGTGCTATTGTACGCACTTACTGACATCCCACCCCTGAAAACCGGCAACTTTGAATTACTCTAACAGATGTGTGCCGCTCTGTCAAGATGGCGCTGTGCGGAGTCCAGGACGAAAAATGGTCAATTAGTCCCCTCACCTAGCCTCTCCCGCAAGGGGAGAGGGATTTTAGCCTCCTCACACAGGAAGCCCTCTTCACCCACCTTATCCCAGAAAAAGGAGAGGGATTTTCCCTATCTCTCCTTATCCCTTGAGAAGAGAGGGGCTTTCTATATTTCTCCTCTGATGGGAGAGGTACTCCATCTTTATCCTCTCCCTCGACGGGGAGAGGTACTCCACTTTCATCCTCTCTCTTGATGAGTAAGGTACTCCATCTTTATCCTCTCCCTTGATGGGAGAGGAGATAAGGTGAGGGTGAGAACCCCCTCACTCTAACTCTCTCCCGCAGAGGGGAGAGAGGACAAAGTTGAGGGTGAAATTCGGAGAGATAAAGCAGCTAGTGCCTTTCCCACCGCGCTATGTCCTGCGCGTGCCACCCATCTATACTGAACGAACTCAGATGGTGCCGTAAACTGGTGGAGCGATTTGACGGCTGGATGTTCGTATGATATCATTCCTTCGTGCCCTCCTGTGCTAACAAGCCTCGGGCACGCAGCTAACCTGAGTGGATAGAAAGGAGCAAAATATGATCTCGTTCAACCCGACCGAAGAGCAACAGATGATAGTCAATATGGTGAAGCAGTTCGCCACCGATGAGATGCGCAAGATCTATCGTGAGTGCGATGAGGGTGGCGAGATACCACAAAGGGTCATCGACACCGCCTGGGGGCTGGGGCTGGTCTCCAGTTGCATCCCCGAGGCGTACGGTGGCGCCGGTGGTGAGCGCTCGGTGCTCACCGGTACGCTCATCGCTGAGGAACTAGCCTGGGGCGACCTGGCTATAGCAATGCACATTTTGTGCCCCTCTTTGTTCGTCCTTCCCATCCTCGAAATGGGCACCGAGGAGCAGAAGAAAAAATATTTGCCCTTGTTTTGCGGCGATAAGTTCACCCCAGCCACTGCAGCATTAATCGAACCCAGATTCAACTTCGATCCCAATGAATTGCTCACCACCGCCAGAAGGGATGGTAATAGTTACCTCCTTAATGGTGAAAAGTGCTATGTGCCTCTCGCTGCCGAAGCAGAAGCGATCCTGGTGTATGCCGCAGAGAACGGACAGACCCAGGGCTTTATCGTGGAAAAGGGGATGCCAGGGCTGGAGATAAAGGAGCGGGAGAAGAATATGGGCATCAAAGCACTGGCTACCTACGAAGTAGCCTTAAAAGACTGCCGCGTACCTAAAGAGAACCGCCTGGGCGGCGACGGTGGCTGCGATTTCAATCGCCTGCTCAATTGCTCCAGGGTAGCTCTGGCAGCGATGGCAGTAGGGGTAGCCAGGGCAGCTTTTGAATATTCCCGTGATTATGCCAAGACACGCGTCGCCTTCGGCGAGCCCATAGCTTCAAGGCAAGCCATCGCTTTTATGATTGCTGAGATGGCTATCGAGATAGACGCCACCAGGCTGATGGCATGGGAAGCTGCCTGGCTGCTGGATAAGAAACAGGAGGCAACCAGAGAGTCCTCTCTGGTAAAAATCTACGCCGATGATATGGTGCTAACCACTACCGACAGAGGAGTACAGATCCTTGGAGGTCATGGTTACATCCGAGAACATCCGGTGGAACTCTGGTTCCGCAATGGTCGAGGTTTTGCCACCTTCGATGGCATGGCAATGGTGTAACAAAGGAGGTACCGAAATGATAGACTTCGAACTTTCAGCCGAGGATAAAGCAACAATTGAAGCCGCGCATAAATTCGCTGAAGAATTCATGCGCCCCATCAGCCGCTACTACGATGAGCACGAGCACGAAGAGCCCGATGAATTCATCCAAAAGTCGATGGGCTTGAGGTCACAGGGTGGTGTGTTCGGTCTGGGAGTGGCTGCAGCACTGAGGGTCGAGGAGTTCTGCTGGGGCGATGCCGGTCTGATGTTGGCAATGCCGGGACCAGGCCTCGGTGGGGCTGCCGTCTTCGCTTCAGGCACGAGAGAGCAGATAGGGCGTTTTCTCACACGCTACGGTGAGGACCAGCCATGCTGGGGCGCCATGGCGATGACCGAGCCCCACTGCGGCTCGGATACCGCTGCCATCAATACCACCGCTGTCCGCGAGGGCGATGAGTGGGTAATTAATGGCGAAAAGATCTTTGTTACTGCTGGCAAGAGGGCAATGGAGAAGTCCAAAGGGCTTACCGTCGTCTGGGCAACGGTGGACAAAACGGCTGGCAGAGCCGGCATGAAACCCTTCGTCGTCGAAGCCGGTACCCCAGGAGTGAAAGTCGAGAAACAGGAGAAAAAGCTCGGTATCAGGGCTAGCGATACTGTCACCCTGGTATTTGATAACTGCCGCATTCCTTTTGAGAACATTCTGGGCAGCCCTGAAGTAAGAAAAGTTGACAAGACAGACACCGCCGGCTTCAAAAAAGCAATGGCGACTTTCGACGCCACCCGCCCCATCATCGCCGCCATGGCGATTGGCGTCGCCAGAGCAGCTCTCGACTTCGTCAAAGAGACACTGCAAAAAGAGGGTATCGAAATCCGTTACGGGTTGCCCCGACAGAAGCTCACCGCCCTGGAGCGGGATGTTATGGAGATGGAATCTCAATACAAAGCAGCCAAGATGCTGATGCTCCGGGCAGTATGGATGATGAGCCAGCTTCAGCCCAATAACCTCGAGTCTTCCATGGCTAAGGTAAAAGCCGGGCTTGCTGCCACCAAAATCACCCAGAAAGCTGTGGAAATCTTAGGACCTCTGGGCTATTCCAGAAAATGCCTGGTGGAAAAGTGGATGCGTGACGCCAAGATAAACGACATCTTCGAGGGCACCGGACAGATAAACATGCTGGTGGTAGCACGCCGTATCCTCGATTTCACCAGGGAACAGCTCAAATAGCCGGAGCCTTCTGGCTGCAAGCAGAGTCTGAAAGGATGATACCTAGTCCAGCCCTAGGGCGGGCACTTAGCACATATAGAACGGAACAGGGTGGTGCTCAAATAGCGGTCGCCTCTATCCGGTAGTATGACCACAATGGTACCGGAGCGCATCTTTTTCGCCAGTCGCAAGGCTCCAGCCACCGCAGCCCCGCTCGACATACCTACGAACAACCCCTCTTTTACTGCCAGAAGCCTGGTAGTCTCAAAAGCCTCTTCGTCTTCAACCACCACCTTGTCGTCGCACAACTCCGGTCGGTAAATCCTGGGTACAATAGCCTCGCTCAAGTTCTTTAGACCCTGAATGGCGTGACCTAGAGTGGGCTCAACAGCCACTATCTTCGCCTCCGGCTTTTTCCTTCTGAGATACTTAGCCACCCCCATCAGCGTCCCCGTCGTCCCGATACCAGCTACAAAGACATCTACTTCACCGTTCGTCTGTGAAAATATCTCCGGACCTGTGGTCTCATAATGGGCTAGCACATTGTTCTCGTTATCGAACTGGTTGGGCATGTAGTACTTCTCCGGCTCCTGTTCCACCAGTTCCCACGCTCTCCTGATAGCCCCGTCGGTGCCCTCATCACCTGGCGTCAGTACTACCTCCGCCCCGAAAGCCGATAAAGTGCGCTGCCTCTCCACGCTCACGCACTCTGGCATGAACAGTTTCACCTTATATCCCCTGGCAGCCCCTATCATCGCCAAAGCAATACCCATATTCCCCGAGGTCGGCTCGACTATCGTCTTATCCGGCGTGAGTTCCCCGCTTGCCTCCGCCTTCATTATCATGTAATAAGCCGGACGGTCTTTGACCGAGCCGCCGGGGTTTGCCCCCTCGAACTTTCCTAAAATGCGGACCTTCGGGTTACCGTTCAGGCTAGTCAATTCCACCAGCGGGGTATTGCCAATGGCATTGAACAAGTTGAATTTACTAACTGCAGTTTTCACACTTACTCTGTTTCTCAAATCTTTCGCCATGCTCCTGGTGAACCTCTTATTGTGACAGGGCACCCAAAGTTTACGACAAACAAGGTCAACATATCAAGCTGAACGCTCACCCAGGACCAGCCCCTGCCCTTGGTTATGAAAGAAGATACACCGTCTTCCCTGCCAGACTACGCCGCTGAAAGCTTGACTGCAGCGTATATCGTAAAGGCGACGATAGCAACCAATATGACCACGCCCATAGCTATCGCCAGCTTAACCCTGCCCACCCGGGCACCCAAAAAATCACCGAACAGCATCGCCACCGCCACGCCGATAACTATCTCCACTATCGTAATGGCACTTTTCAGTTCAGGCATATTCCTTTGCCTCCTTAATTACAGTAATTATACTACAACGCCTTCCAGTAGCAAGCCCTTTACCGCGACTACCACCTTTTGCTATCATCATAGCACCCATGGCTATCAAGCTAGGCTTCCTCGGTGCTGCTCGCAGTGTCACCGGTTCCTGTTACCTCCTCGAAATAGCCAACACAAAACTGCTGGTGGACTGCGGACTTTACCAGGAAAGACCGCTAAGGGAGCGCAACTGGACACCCTTGCCGGTCCCGCCACATAGCATAGACGCCGTCCTTTTGACCCATGCCCATCTCGACCACTGCGGACTTCTGCCCAAGCTGGTGCGCGAGGGCTTACGTGTTCCTGTGTACTGCACTCCAGCCACCAAAGAGATTACCGAAATCATGCTTCTGGACTCAGCCGCCCTGCAGGAGGAAGATGCCGAGTTCAAAAGGCTGCGCCACCAGAAAGAAAAGAGAAGGGGTCCTTACCCCGAGATACCACTCTACACAGTAAAAGATGCCCAAGACGCCATTCCTCTGCTCACCCCTGTGGACTACGAGAAGACCTTCCAGATAGGCGATAGTATCTCAGCCACTTTTTACGATGCCGGACATGTCCTGGGCTCAGCAATGATACAGATAAAAGTGCACCAAAACGGGGAGCAACGACAACTGATATTCTCCGGCGATATCGGCAGACGGAACAAGCCCATCCTGCACGACCCCACTGTCTTTCACGAGGCAGACTACGTAATTATGGAATCTACCTACGGCGACAGAAAGCTCGAGACCCCGGAAGAAGCAGCAAATAGACTGGCTGAAGTGATAAACAGCACTGCCAGAGCCGGGGGTAATATAGTTATCCCCAGCTTCGCCTTAGAACGCGCTCAAGAGATGCTTTTCTATTTAAACAAGTTTCTTATGGAAGACCGCATCCCCCACCTTTTAGTATTCTTCGATAGCCCTATGGCAATGAGCATCAATGAGGTGTTCGCACACCACGCCGAACTTTTTGATGAAGAAATGAAGCAACTACTAAAGCAAAACAGGTCGCCCTTCGATTTTCCAGGGCTGAAGTTGATAAGAACAATTGATGAATCTAAAGCAATAAACCACATCAGTGGCACTGTTATCATCATCGCTGGCTCGGGAATGTGCACCGGTGGTAGGATAAAACACCACCTGACCACCAACATCTCCAGGAAAGAGAGCACTATCCTCTTCGTCGGCTATCAAGCTGTGGGAACACTAGGTAGAGAAATCGTCGATGGGGCTAAAAAAGTGAGGATACTGGGACACCGCTATAAGGTGAAGGCTAAGATAGTCCAGATAGAGGGCTTCTCAGCACATGCCGATAAGAACGAATTACTAAGATGGGCACTGAATTTCCATAGACCTCCCCGGCAACTCTTCCTCACTCACGGCGAATCACAGTCTGCCGACCACCTCGCCACCCTGCTGCGTGATCAGACCGGCTGGAATATCACCGTCCCTGAATACCGCCAGGAATTCTTGCTTACCTAGGCACCTCATTTAGCCACCGCCCGCCTGCCCACGATCTCGTGCCTGATATACCACCGCTCCACAGTGGTCGCCACTTCCTCAGGTGTATCGCACACCCGCACAAGATTGAAGTCCTCCTCTGAAACAAACCCCCGTGCCAGCGTTACCGTCCGCAGCCAGTCGAGAAAGCCCTTCCAGTAGCCGCCGTCATACAGTATCACCGGGAAGGGCTTTATCTTGTGCGTCTGCATCAGATTGAGCACCTCGGTTAGTTCATCCAGTGTACCGATACCACCGGGCATAATGACAAACGCAGTGGCATATTTCACCAGCATCACCTTGCGTACGAAGAAATGCCTGAATGTCAATGCTTTAGTAGTGTAGGGGTTACACGGCTGCTCCTCGGGCAAATCTATGTTCAGCCCAATGGATGCCACCCCGGCTTCCAGTGCCCCTTTATTGGCTGCCTCCATCACGCCGGGACCACCCCCGGTTATTATGGAAAAGCCCATCTCCCCAAGTCGCCTTGCCACCTCCGCTACCTGTGAATAAAGCTCGTCATCGGGCTTCAGCCGTGCTGACCCGTAGATAGTGACCGCCGGCTCGATGCCGGCAAGAGCATCAAAACCGGCGACGAACTCCCCGATGATGCGGAACATCCGCCAGGCTTCTTCCTTTACCAGTTCATTGATTTCATACTCGTACGGCATGCTACCCTCCACAACACAGATATTACCACATACCGTTCGAGACCGCTAACTTACTTGGTGCTGTGCCAAGACATGGTATCCACTCCAGGGGCCCAGCTCAACAGCCACTTTATCCAGCATTATGGGGATAACAAACCTTATTTTATCATCAATTTCTGGAAGCCGGGTCTTTA
>Ga0078972_1003151_pt1 | contig 50437 bp, 38 predicted proteins | sample YelNatPaOPGAMG01_FD_67568 | JGI IMG/M metagenome (GOLD analysis project Ga0078972, IMG submission 67568) | Hot spring thermophilic microbial communities from Obsidian Pool, Yellowstone National Park, USA - OP-RAMG-01 (SPADES assembly) (version 2) | ecosystem: Environmental > Aquatic > Thermal...
TGACGATGGCCTGCCGGTTTTCTGCTGGGAAGTTAATATCCAGCCGGTTGTAAAAATGTGGTCCAACCTTGCTGAACAGGTATTCCAGCAACTGTGCTGGCGATTTGCCGGTTTTAATCATGAAATCCAGGAAATACAGCCCTGCCAGAATTGCATCTCTCTCCGGGACATGGCCGCGGAAACCGTACCCGCCGCTTTCTTCCCCACCGATCAGGGCGTTTCTGGAGATCATCTCCGGAGCTACATATTTAAAGCCGACCGGGGTTTCGATGACCGGAACATTGTAAATTTCTCCCAGCCGATAAAGCATGCTGGTTGAGGTAACGGTTTTGATTATGGCACCTCTTAATCCCCGGACTTCCAGCAGGTAGAGCGCCAGCAGGGCAAAAACCTGCAACTGGGTGATAAAATTCCCTTTTTCGTCGATTATTCCAATGCGGTCGGCATCGCCATCGGTGGCGAGCCCAATGCTGGCTGATTCCCTGCGTACCTTTTCAGTCAGCTCTTTGAGGTTCACGGCAATCGGTTCGGGGTTAATTCCCGGGAAGATGGGATTTCTTTCCCCGTGAATTTCTTCAACTGAAATTGTGCCACCTGCCAGCAGTCTTTTAAAGAGTCCGGAACCGGCTCCATACATGGAATCCACCACGATTTTCATTTCACTCTGCTGCAAAAGCCGCATATCCACGAATTCCTTCATGCGCTTTAAATACAGGGTATCAAAGTCCACCAATTCGATCCTGCCCGATTTCAGGGCTTCGGCAAGCGGCATTCTCCTGACTTCTCCCGCTGTGAAGATACGGGCAATATTATTCTCGACTTCATTGATCATATCTTCAGGAGCACTTGCTCCATCCATGGATTTGATCTTAAATCCGTTGTAACGTGCGGGGTTATGACTTGCAGTGATAACGATCGCTGCACCGGCACCTCTGGCTGTTACCGCGAAGCTGACTTCCGGGGTGGGAATTGCTTTGGAACTTAAAAAAACCCTGATCCCGCTGGCTGCCGCTACTTCGGCACAGGCAGCTGCGAAATCCTCGGAAGCAAAGCGAGTATCATAGCCAATAACGAGCCCTCTATCAGCCAGATTATGGTTGATGAGGTAATCTGCTACTGCCTGTGCGCAGATACGCACATTATCAAAGGTGAAGTCCTGGGCAATTACCGCCCGCCAGCCATCAGTTCCAAATTTGATGGGATTGGTTTTCATTTCGCCACCCTTCAGGCTATTTTTTTAAAGCTTGTTGAATTTCAAAAGCCTCTTTGCGCAGTATATCTGCCTTATCGGTATGTTCCCAGGGCAGATCAATATCAGTACGTCCAAAATGTCCGTAAGCGGCAGTCTGCCGGTAGATCGGACGGCGCAGGTTTAAACTGCGGATAATCGCCTCCGGTCTCAGATCGAAGTGCTTTTTTATCAATTCCATGATGACTTCATTATCAACCTTGTTTGTTTCAAAAGTCTCTATCGAGACGGACAACGGGCGGGCTACACCGATTACGTACGCAATCTGGATTTCACAGCGATCTGCCAGCCCGGCGGCCACCACGTTTTTGGCAATGTAGCGTCCCATGTAGGCGGCCGAGCGATCAACCTTGGTCGGGTCTTTGCCAGAAAATGCGCCGCCTCCGTGGCGTGCCATTCCCCCGTAGGTATCCACCAGAATTTTCCTGCCGGTGAATCCGGTATCTGAAACCGGACCACCCACCACGAATCTGCCGGTGGCGTTGACGAAATAGCGAGTATCGGTGGTGAGATATCGTGCTGGGATTACCGGTTTGACTACATGTTCGATGATATCCCGCGTGATTTGCTCATGGGTCACATCCGGGTCATGCTGGGCACCGATTACCACGCTGGTCACCCGGCTGGGTAGCCCGTAATGGTATTCAACCGTAACCTGGGTCTTACCATCCGGACGTAGATAATTCAGGATTTTTTTCTTTCTGACTTCAGCCAGACGCATCGCCAGCTTGTGTGAAAGACTGACTGGCAGAGGCATCAGTTCCGGCGTTTCATTGCAGGCGAAGCCGATCATCATGCCCTGATCGCCGGCACCGGTGTGGTCCAGTTCATCCTGGCTGAGGGAAGCTTTAACCTCATAAGCCCTGCTGACTCCCAGATCAATGTCCGGTGACTGCTTACTGATAGAAACCAGCACTCCGCAGGATTTGTACTCAAAGCCATATTCAGGATCGGTATAGCCGATTTCTCTGACCGTGTTTCTAACGATCTCCGGTATTTCTACATAGGTTTTGGTGGTAATCTCTCCCATCACGATTACCAGACCGTTGGTTACAGCAGTTTCGCAGGCTACTCTGGCATAAGGGTCATTCCTGATAATTGCGTCCAGAATTGCATCCGAAATCTGGTCGCAGATTTTATCTGGATGCCCTTCAGTAACCGATTCCGAAGTGAATAGATATTTCGCTGAACTCGAAAAACAATTAGCCAAATTTTCCTCCTTTAAGTCCCTTGCTCCCAGCTGGCAAGGTACTGCACCTGCTCAGGTGTCAGTGTATCAATACTAATCCCCATGGAATTGAGTTTTAGCCTGGCGATTTCCCGATCAATTTCATCAGGTACTGGATAAACTCCGGGTTCGATGCCGCCCCTCTTTTTAAAAAGGAATTCCAGGCTCAATGCCTGATTGGCGAAGCTCATATCCATCACACTGGCTGGATGACCTTCCGCAGCTACCAGGTTGATCAACCTGCCTTCTCCCAGCAGGTATAGATGCCGCCCATCTTTCAGCGTGTATTCCTCTACGTAGGTGCGTATCTTGCGTTTGTTGATGGCAAGGGTTTCCAGTGCCGGGATATTGATTTCCACATTAAAGTGCCCGCTGTTAGCCAGAATGGCACCATCTTTCATCACCAGAAAATGTTCCTTATCAATCACATTGATATCACCGGTCAGGGTGACGAAAACGTCCCCGATTCTGGCAGCCTGTGCTATGGGCATAACTTCGTAACCATCCATGACAGCTTCCAGTGCTTTGAGGGGATCCACTTCTGTTACGATTACCTGGGAGCCCATGCCTCTGGCACGCATGGCAACTCCGCGACCGCACCAGCCGTATCCGCAGACCACCACTTTTTTACCAGCCCAGAGAATATTGGTTGCCCGGGTGATACCATCCAGAGTACTTTGCCCGGTGCCGTAGCGGTTATCAAAGAAATGCTTGGTCAATGCATCATTAACAGCGATAATCGGGTATTTCAATGCTCCGGCTTTTGCCATGCTCCGCAGCCGGATCACACCGGTGGTGGTCTCTTCCGTACCGCCGATGACGTTTTTGATCAGGTCGCTCTGTCTGGTGTGCAGGGTGGTTACCAGGTCTGCTCCATCATCCATGGTTAGCTGGGGCGCCTGCTCCAGTGCCATTTCGATATGTCTGTAATAGGTCTTTTCATCCTCACCTTTGATGGCAGCCACAGGTATGCCGTATTCAACGAGTGCTGCGGCAACGTCATCCTGAGTGCTTAACGGGTTTGAAGCGCAAAGTACCAGCTCCGCCCCGCCGGCCTGCAGGGTAAGAGCCAGGTTTCCGGTCTCGGAGGTGATATGCAGGCAGCCGGATATCCTGATTCCTTTGAGCGGCTTTTCCCGGCTGAATCGCTCACGGATTAATCTGAGTACGGGCATTTCCCTGGCAGCCCATTCAATTCGCTGTTTCCCCACGACAGCGAGGTTCGGATCCTTGATATCGTAGTTCTTTGTTGAAACCATGATTGCGTGCTCCTCGCTTAATGCCTATTATATTATAATCACTTTGACTTTTTTGAATAGTTACGGGTTCAGTCTCTATCCTCAAAATATAACCTAATTATAACAGAAACACATATCTGTATCTGATTGACTGCTCCTTTCCCCGAATGCTGTTTCATCGTCAAACAAACCTGCTTACCACGGCATTTACCTGTTCATTTAACGGGGCAGATGCGTCTAAAACCAGATGGTTCTCCATGGGGATTTCGTCTACCGCGTCAAATTTCTGTTTCTGTGGATGATAGATCTCCCAGCGTCCGTCCGAAACGGATGTCCCCTTTAAACGTTCATTCAGCCTTTGCTGGATTGATTCTTCATCCAGATTTAGTTCGATTGCCAGAAATTCTGCATTTTCAGTTTTTGCCAGTTCCATGGCTCTGATACGCTCCGCGCGGTTGATAAATGAGGCATCCAGTATGACGGAGTCTCCGGTATTCAGGATGGCTTTCGCTTCAGTGAAAAGCCTGTCGTAAGTGCGGCGGGTAAATTCCGGTGAATAAATTCCCGCATCCGCCGCCTCAAAACGGTGTTCGGTCGGTGGAATGCCAGCCAGTTGCTTACGGACAACATCGGACGAAATAATCGTCAGTCCAAGCCTTTTTGCCAGTGCATTTGCCAGGGTTGTCTTACCCGTACCTACCAGACCGATGGTAATCAATATCAGGGGTTTACTCCGGGTATAAGAACCGGCAAGATCAAAATAGCTTCTGGCATCTTCAAGGGCACGCTGCTGTTCTGTACCGGTAATATAAGGGTCATCGTATTTAAAGCAACTGACTTTTCCCCGGACATAAGCCCGGTAGCACTTATAAAATTTCAGTATCTCCCTGATCTGGTAGTCCTGGCTGTGTTCAACATAGGCATTGATAAAAGCCCGTGAGAGATCAGCCCGTCCGTAGTGATCCAGGTCCATCGCCAGGAAGGCTATCTCTGAAGCTACATCACAGTAGCGGAACCGGTCGTTGAATTCAATACAATCGAAAACGCAGATCCCGTCTTCAAAACAGATATGACCGGCGTGGAGATCTCCATGACAATCCCGGATTCTACCGCCGGAAACCCGCTGGTTGAAGATTCTGGCCTTGGACTGCAGGGTGAGTTCAGTAAATTCCTTAATCTGCCTGAACTGCTGTGCTGTGATGGTTTTCCCAATATATTTTTCCGTCTGTGTGAAATTCTCATCGGCATTGACCCTGATTGCAGCGATTGTGCCCATTGCGCTGATCTGAGGTCCGGTTTGTGCCCGGGTATGAAATTCAACAAGTCTGATCGCCAGCGGAAGAAGCATCTCGGGTGAGACCTGGTTATGCTCAAGAAGTGCGCTCAGCATGCGTTCTTGTGGCAGTTTGCGCATTTTGACCGCATATTCGAGTATTTCGCCATCCCCTCCCAGAGATATGCCGGATGGCGTACGCACCACCGGTAATACTGCCAGATAAGCCTTTTCGCAGAGCCTGCGGTTCAGCCTTAATTCCTGTTCGCAAAAAAACCGTCTTTGCTCCAGAGTTGTGTAATCCAGATAACCCAGATTAACCGGTTTTTTGATTTTGTATGCATATTCACCAGCCAGAAATACGAAGGACATCTGCGTTTGAACCAGTTTAATTTCTGCCGGTTGCTCGGGGTAAATCCCGGGATTGAGAAGAGCCTGAACAACTTCCGGTAGCTGGCTGGTCATCTTTAATTCCTCCGCTTGATTTTTTATCGCTGGAATGCTGCGAGCCAATAGCGAATCTCCGTCAGGATCTGGGTGTGATTATTACGTGTAACAAATAATAATTTTACCTGAGGTTTCTGTTTTATAATATCCGCCCAGGGATCGGATTTCAGCATGATTGTGCCCAGCACCTTTTGCTGGCTTTCCAGGATATCCAGAACAATTTGCCTGAATTTATCCGAAAAAATTTCCATTTTACCGATTTCGTCAATCACGATAACTTTACCTTCTCTGCAAGCTCTTTGCAGGGCAGGAATACCCGTCTCTTCAAGTGCCCGGATATCCACCCCGTATTTACTGACCCGACAGGGGCTTTTAATATCAACGTGAGCCAGTACGGCGCTTTCTCCGGTCAGGGTAACCAGACGGAAGCCCTGCCTGATACCGCCGGTGCTTATTTCTTCTGTATAAAAACCATCAGCCTTATCCTTCAGGTCATTAACTACCTGGCGGATAAGGCTGGTTTTTCCTGTACCGGGTTTGCCAGTGAGAAGATATGCTGAGTGCATCAACAAAAAGCTCAGGCTCCAGAAGATCTGGATTTAGAAGCAGATGCCCTTGCTGCTGCCCTTTTTTCTTTGGCTTTTCTGGCTTTAATGCGATGCTTTTTTAATACTTCTCTCTTTTTCCGATTCATAGGCGTTCCTCCGGAAATCAGGTTTTACTTGATATTGCAGGCTTGTGCACCAAGATCAAAGGCTTTCATGTTGGCATCCACAGCTTTTGCCGGCACCCTTTCTTTAATCACTTCTTTAACGGTTTCAACTTTAATGGGAATTTTACCGCAACCCATGGCAGCCCCCAGCATAACCACGTTGGTAGCCTGCCTGCTACCGGCTTTTTCAGCTAAATCGGTTGCATCAAGTGTGATGATATTGGGCGTTACCATCTTTAATCTGGCGATGATCTGGTCTATTTCAGGATAGGTGCTTTTACCCATTGAAACGGTTGCTGGAATGATCTTGCGGGTGTTCAAAATAACGGTGGTGTTCTTATTCAGGTACTGGATATTCCGCAATGCCTCACTGGGTTCCACTGCAACCAGGACATCACATTTACCATCGGTGGTAAGAGGTGCATAAACCTCATCTCCCAGCCGGATATTGCTGAAAACTGAACCTCCTCTTTGTGCCATACCAAGTACCTCAGAACCCCTGACCCTGAAACCCTCCCTGACGGCAGCATTCCCCAGGATTTCACTCATCAGGACTACACCCTGCCCGCCGACGCCGGCGATAATAATGTTGAGCTCTTTCACTGCTGTTACCATTATTTTGCTCCTACCTGTTTTATTGCACCGCTCGGACAAACCTGAGCGCAGAGTCCACAGCCATCGCATTGCGAGGCATCGATGGCGACGTGGTCGTTTTCAATGACGATCGCCGGACAACCAAGCGAATTTACGCATAACCGGCAATCCGTGCAGGCATCCAGATCAACTGCATACAGTACAGTCTTGAGACCTTTTTGCCTTCTTTCCCTTTGAGCCAGTATAGCGCATAGTCCGCGGGAGACCACAACTGCCGGTCCGTCGAACCGGATGGCTTTTTCAAGCACTTCCACGGTTTTCTTGAGATCAAAGCAATTTACAACTTCCACGAATTTAACACCGCAGGCACGGGCAACCTCTTCGATCTTGATCCCTTCCTGTCCGTTTCCCGGAGCACCCGGATGCGGCTGGAATCCGGTCATGGAAGTGGCTGAGTTGTCCAGTACTACAAATACGGCTCTGGTCTTATTGAACACGGCGTTAATCAGCGGTGGTATGCCTGAATGGAAGAAGGTTGAATCGCCCAGATGTCCCACCACCGGCCCGGGATGGGCTTTGGCGATTCCATCGGCAATTCCGAATCCGGAACCCATGCAGAGTGCCGTGTCATAAGCATTTAGAGGAGGATAAACTCCAAGACTGTAACAACCGATATCACCGGTCAAAACCCTTTCGCCGAGTTCTTTTCTGACCTTACGCACAGCCACATTGATGGCGTGGAAGGAAGCACGATGCGGGCAGCCGGCACACATGGTGGGTGGCCTCTCCGGCAGAAAACTGGCAGTTTCCTTAATAGTATTATCAATCAGGGCAAAATCAACCGGCGCTTTTGTTCCGGTTAACTGCATGATGGCTTCGGTAGCCTTTCGGGTGGAAAGTTCGAGTCTCACCGGAACCATGTCCTTGCCATGAATCTTGACCGCTATTCCTGCTTCCTGGGCGATGATTTTCACGTGGTTCTCAACAAAAGGTTCCAGCTCCTCAATAACCAGAACTTCCAGCACGGAGGATATCAACTGCTTAACCAGTTTCTCCGGCAACGGAAAAACTGTACCGATTTTCAGCACTGAAACCTTATCTTCCAGTCCCAGCCAGCGCAGGGCTTCCATGGCATATCCGTACGAAATGCCGCTGGCGATGATGCCGTATTTTGCGCCGTTAACCAGCTTCAACTGGTTGTAGGGCATGCTATCAACATCGGCTTTAATCCTGGCCAGCCTCTCGATCATCAATACCCGGTTTTTGCGCGCCCAGGCAGGCATGCAGATAAACTGCTGGTTTCCCTTTTTGAATTCGCCCTTTCTCTTTTCTTTGGGCAGAGGCCCAAGTTTAACATCTCCCCGTGCGTGACTCAACCTGGTGACCGAACGCACCATAAATATCTGTCCGTAGTATTCGGAGAGACGGAAAGCATCAAATACCATGTCTTTGGCTTCCTGCGGTGACGAAGGCTCCAGCACCGGCATGTAAGCCTGTTCCGCGATGTAACGGTTATCCTGTTCGTTCTGAGAACTCCATTGCCCGGGGTCATCGGCATCTACCACAACCATGCCGCCGTAGGTGCCCATGTAGGTAGCTGACATTAACGAGTCGTGGGCAACATTCAATCCGACATGCTTGCAGGCTGTCATGGCACGAACACCGGTCATCGAAGCACCATACGCTACTTCAAAAGCCACTTTTTCATTCACCGACCATTCACCGTAGAACCCCAGCTCTTTAGCGGCATTGATTAAAGTTTCGCTGATCTCACTGGAAGGCGTTCCTGGATAGGCGGCCATCACCTGGACTCCTGCCTCGATTGCTCCCCGTGCAATCGCTTCGTTGCCCAGCATAAACATGCTTTTCCCGGGGGCATCTGAAGTGATGGTGAGTTTTTCCACTGCTTGCATTAAAATTCCTCCATCCTATTTAGTCGCAATATTTAAAGATTTTTCTAAAAGCTCCTTGCGCCGGTAGTAATTTATCTGCTCGTTAATTGCCTGGGCTGCCTTATCCACTGATGGGAAAAATGCTACCCTTTCTTCAATTGCCCGGCTGCGCAGGTGGGCAACCTCCCTCCAGAACCAGTGATCAAGGTCTTTTTCTCCGAGCGGGCGTTCGCTGAAGATCAGGAAAAATGGCTTTTCGGTTTGTTTCGGCAGCTTCAAATAACCTTCTACGGTCGAAGTAATCCAGTCCACAAAGGTTTCTCTATTATAGGGATGATCATCCGCCGCAACATTGGCACAAATGAAATCGAAATTGGGGTCTTTAGCCATTTCAAGCAGTAAAGCGGGGACGGTATATGCGTCACCGGGAACTACGATCGAACGATCGGCCGGATTGTCCAGACAATCCCAGAGTATAGCTCCCCGCCTCCGGAATTCTTCGCGGATATATTGTGGTAGAGGTACGACTTCAAACCCGTTGTCTTCCCATTCGTCACAGGAAACGGTGTTACGTCCTCCTCCGCTGCCGCCTGTTCCCAGCCTGCGCCCGGTGATCGGTCTTAGCAGGCTAAAAGCCACTGCCATATTGACCAGATCATCAATATCCCTCACGGGAATACCTCCAGCTTGCCGGATAGCAGTGGCCCAGACCGCTGTTGAACCAGCCAGGGAGGCGGTATGTGACATGGTGGCTCTGGCACCGGCCTTGCTTAAACCGCCCTTGCAAACGATGAAGGGTTTCCTTGCCGTGGCATAGCGTACCAGATCCAGAAATTCCCTTCCATCACCTCTGAGCCCTTCAATGAAAGCAATGATAACCTTTGTCTTGGGGTCGTCTGCCAGATATTTCAACAAATCCATTTCATTGATATCTAGCGCATTACCATAGCTGACAAGTTTACTGAATTTCAGACCTCTCAAGGCACCATAGCGGGCGACATCGGTGGAACTACCACCACTCTGGATAAGAGCACCCACATCCCCCGGCTCTTTTGAGAAATCTGCACAGAAGCTGAAACCGGACTCCGGGCAGTAAACACCCATGCAGTTTGGGCCGAGCAGGCGGATACCATATTGTTGAGCCTTGTTTTTAATTTCTGCTTCCAGTGCTTTGGCTTCAGCCCTGCCCGTTTCGGAACCGCGAGCTGAAAAAATATGGATGGATTTGACTCCCTTTTTGGCTGCGCTGTCCAGGAAAGCCGGCATGTTTTCCAGACCGATACAGTAAATAACGTGATCCACATTGTCCGGGATCGCCTCGATATGGGGGTAGGCTTTGAACCCCATGATTTCGGGATTCTTTAAATGAATAGGGTAGATTTTGCCCTGATATTTAAAATTGATAAGGTGCTGCATGAAATCATAACCGCGGGAACTCGGGTTATTGGATGCTCCCATAACTGCTACCGATTTCGGATAGAACAGGCAATCCAGCTCTCCCAGATTGGATTTCCTGGGCGGTGGCGCTGAAATAGAAATTTCCTCCGTGATAATTCTGGCATCCACTGCGATTGCGCCCTCGGGATAAGCAAAAACAGGATTCAGGTCGAGTTCTTTGATCTGAGGGTTTGCCATAATAAAACCAGAAAGTTTGAGTAACATGGAACGCAGGGCTTTGATATCCACTGGCGGTTGTCCGCGAAATCCAGTGAGCAGCTTATAGCCTTTAATCTGGCTGATCATTTCATCAGCATCGAGCTCACTGATGGGCAGTACACGGAAAGAAACGTCTTTGATAATCTCGACGAACACTCCACCCAGCCCGAACATCAGCACCGGACCGAATTGTGGATCACGGGTCATACCGATGATGACTTCCGTTCCGTAGGGAGCCATATGCTGAACGGCTATACCCGTAATTCTGGCTCCGGGTACCTTTTGCTTGACGCTGGTTAAAATTTCATCATAGGCTTTTTCAACCTGTTCGGGTGTATTCAGATTAACCTTAACTCCGCCGGCGTCGCTCTTGTGCACTACATCCGGAGAAACAATTTTCAAAACTACCGGGAATCCCAGTTTTTGACTCAGTAAAGCAACCTCTTCCCGGGAGGTTGCCAACTGAGTATCTGTAACATCGATTCCGGCTTCCTTGAGGAGTTTTTTTGCCTCGACTTCATTGAGTAGCAACTCGTTGTACCCCCTGTTGTGTCTATATTTATCAGCCAAGCCGTTTCCTGGCATGTGGCAGATTCTCTGAATCCCGCTCTGGTCACCAGTTTCATAAACTAGCACCTTAAAACAACCATGTCAAACTCTTATACGCACAAATTTACACGAAAATACCTCATAGCGAAAATAGATGTTGCCTTAAGCGGGGGAACCGCTATGAGAAGAATTGATTTCGTGTTACAAGAGGGGCAAACATACTATAATAAAATAATTTTAATTACAATGCCATTTTATCAGCTAAGATAGTCGCTCTGCAACCTGACCGCCTTTCAAGGTTTGACATCCCGGGGAAGGTATTATAAATTAAAGAAAATTCTGGAAAGGTACAGCCTTTTAAAGACCTTTCCAGAAAGAGTCAACCGGGATTCAGGATGATCAAAGATAAGGCGCTCTATAGGCTTTTACTCCCTCTCAATAACCTTCTTTTTCTGTCTGGATGCTGGGCTATTTTGAAGGCGAATCAGGATTTTTAAGGAGATGGATTATGCATCAGCAGGCTTTTTCGGGTGTAAAGGTACTGGAATTCTGCGATTTTGTGGCGGGACCTTATTGTGGTAAATTGCTCGCAAACCTGGGAGCTGAGGTAATTAAGGTTGAAAAACCGGGACTGGGAGATAAAGCTCGGAGCTGGGGTCCCTTTCCCCAAAATACACCTCATCCTGAGAAAAGCGGACTTTTCCTTTTCCTTAATACTAACAAGCTCAGCGTCACTCTGAATCTGGAAACTGCTACCGGCCTCAAGATTTTCCGTGAATTATTGAAATGGGCGGATATTTTGATTGAAGACCGTCCTCAAAGAGAAATGAGGCGTTTGAAACTTGGCTACAATAATATTAAGAAAATCAATCCCTCAATTGTGGTAACTTCAATTACCCCTTTTGGGCAAACAGGGCCATTTAAAGACTATAAGGGCTGTGATTTAATCAGTTCCCATGCCGGGGCAGAAGCTTTTGGCAATCCCGATGAAGGAGTCAAAGATCCGGATAAATATCCTCCACTGAAAGGTGCCAATCACGCGGCAGATTTTATGTCCGGGCTTACGGCTGCTGCCTGTACACTGGGGGCCCTAATCGGGCGGGACCATACGGGGAAAGGTCAACATATTGATCTTTCCCAGCAGGAAGCCGTAGCATCCATCGGACGCCAGCAACTGGCATACTACGCAGTTCAGGGTGAAACTCCTTCCCGGGAGTTTGGCAGAAAGAAATTTGGTGGTTTCCTTTATCCCTGCAAGGATGGATTTGTGGTCATCTGGATTGGTCCCCATTATCATCTGGTGGTGCAAATGATGGGTAATCCTGAATGGGCAAACGAGGAGATGTTTGCCAATCCATTGCTGCGCAATCAGTATATTGCTGAGCTCAACCAGTTAATCACCGCCTGGACCCTGGAACACACAACTGAGGAGATCAATGCGCTGGCTCTTCAATACGGGGTTCCCTGCTCAACTGTACGATCGGTCAGGGATCTGGTCGAGGACGAGCAACTGGCATTCAGAGAGTTCTGGCTGGATATCGAGCATCCTGTGGCTGGGACATGGAGATATCCCGGAGCTCCTTTCCGCCTCTCAGCAACACCAGCGATAATTCAACGCCCTGCTCCTCAACTGGGAGAACATAATGAAAAGGTTTTTTGTCAGATGCTCGGTTACAGTCGGGAAGACCTGGTTAGAATGAGGCAGGGAGGAATAATATAACAGGAGGGCAACCATGTCAAACCTTCCTCTTGAGAGTATCAGAGTACTGGACTTCTGCCAGATGTGGGCTGGTCCCCATGCCACCGAATGGCTATCGGTCATGGGAGCCGAGGTAATCAAGGTTGAAACCAGCCTCAGGATTGATTATATGCGTACCGTAGGTGCTCCTCCCGGTCTGGCAGGAACCGGTCCGAATGTAGGGAGTGCTTTTGCGACTCTAAATTGGGGCAAGAAAAGTATTACTTTAAATATGAACCAGCCCAGGGCGCGTGAACTGGCGAAAAGACTGGTAGCAATTTCAGATGTGGTTGCCGAAAATTTTGGTGGTTCAGTGCTTGAACGCTGGGGACTCAGCTACGCGGAAATGCGGAAGATTAAACCGGATATCATCTATTATGCCGGGTCGGGCTATGGCCGGAGCGGGCCGCATAAAGAACGTCCGGCTTATGCAGAAATAGTAGATGCCTTCACGGGAGCAACCTTCACAAATGGCTATCCGGATGGTGATCCAGCGGTTGTCGGGGTTTCTCCCTGGACGGATGGGGCTCAGGCTATCCACGGAGCGGTTGCAATTATGAGTGCACTGTATCATCGCCTGAAAACCGGTGAAGGGCAATTTATTGATGCAGCCATGATCGAAGGCAATTCCAATTTCCTCGGTGAAATGGTGATGAGCTACATTATCAACGGAGATATCGGAAAGAGAGTTGGTAACCGGAATGCTATCATGGCACCCCACGGGTGTTACCCTTGTAAAATGACCGGTGACGAGGCAGAGTGGGTAGCCATTGCTGTGGCCAATGAGAAGGAGTGGAAAACTCTTTGCCGGTTGATGGGAAACCCTGAATGGACGCGGAGACCCGAATTCAGCGATGAATTGAGTCGTTGGAAAAATCAGGATGAACTTGATCAATATCTGGCAGGCTGGACCAGACAATATGGTGCGTATGAACTGGCTGAAAAGCTGCAGAAAGCCGGGATTGCCGCGACACCTTCTCTCAGCACCAAACAATTAACGCATGATCCCCATATGCGCGCCAGAGGGTTTTTCGTTGAAACCGAACACCCGGTTCTGGGCAAGGTGCTTTTATCGGGTTTGCCGATTCATTTCAGTGATAGTCCGAAGGTAAATTACCGGTGTCCACCGTTGCTCGGTGAGCACAACGAATATGTTTTTGGCAGTTTGCTTGGTTTAACGCAGGCTGAGATAAAGCAGTTGACCGAAGAAAAAGTGCTTTATTAATCCGGTGTTTAAGTTAAGGGGGACCGTAGCGTTTGATATAGCGTTATTTTACCGAGCAGCCTGAAAATTGACAGGGATACTGGAATTTGATATTGTAGCATAAAGTACCCTTGATTCCCAAGTCTATCATGTTTGACTATCTTTAAGTGTGGGTGTTAATATAGGCTTAACCAGGGCATATTCCGTTTTTCCCCTTGCGCATTAAGTTAATGAAACAACAATACCACCATGTGGATAATATAATATCAGGAGCTAGGAAGCAGTGAAAGAAATCAGGATTCATGGACGTGGTGGGCAGGGGGCGGTAACAGCCGCAAGAATGCTGGCAAGTGCTTTCGTCATTGAAGGAAAATACGTCGCCAGTTTTCCCATGTATGGTTTTGAAAGACGTGGAGCACCTGTCCAGGCTTTTACCCGCGTGGATGATAAGCCCATCAGAGAAAAAACCCAGGTATATAATCCAGATTGCATGGTAGTGATTGATCCAACTCTTCTCAGATTACCAACTCTCTTTGCCGGTTTGAAACCGGGCGGAATCTTAATTGTAAACAGCCCAAATTTTAATACTCAGGCAGATAAAAACCTCCAGATAGCTGGCGTTGTTGATGCCACCAAAATCGCGGTGGAAGAAATCGGCAGAGATATTCCCAATACCTGTCTGCTCGGGGCATTCGCAGCCACCACGCAGTGGGTGAGCCTCGATTCAATTATTAAATGTCTATCAGAGTATTTGAGCGGTGATATGCTTCAGAGGAATATCCGCAGTTGCGAGCGGGGATATCGAGAGGTGAAAATATTAAGATGGCAATGAAGAAGTTGACGTATCCGTATGAAAGTTGCTGGTCCAATGCGGATGAACTGCTACTTTATCTGGAGACCGGTACGTGGCGGACCAGCCGTCCAAAGGTGGACAAAGAGAAATGCACCTACTGCGGGTTGTGCGCTCTTTACTGTCCACCGCAATGCATGATTGACAAAGGTGATCATTTCGAGCCCAACCTGGAATTTTGCAAGGGTTGTGGCATTTGTGCCAGAGAATGCCCCCGGAAAGCGATCACCATGGTGAGGGAGGAGTAACGTGGTCAAGCAGATGCGCAAACATGAAACAAGGGTTATCACCGGCAACGCTTGCGCGGCTTACGCTGTCAGGCTATGCCGTCCGGATGTGGTTGCTTTATACCCAATCACTCCTCAAAGTGAAGTTGTCGAGCAATTGACCCGGTTCAAAGCAGATGGGTTGCTGGATGCCGAGATGATTGAGGTTGAAGGTGAAAACTCTGCAATGAACTCGGTCACTGCTGCCTGTGTGGCCGGTGGCAGGGTGTTCACAGCAACCGCATCATATGGTCTGGCATTCATGTATGATGCAATGATGCAGACCGCTGGTTTCCGCGCCCCGGTAGTAATGGTTAATGTCAACCGAGAGATACCGGGTATTCATGCAGTTTCAGCGGGTCAGCAAGATCTGATCTCGGTTAGAGATATAGGATGGTTGCAGATTATTGTTGAGGACGATCAGGAAATCATTGATACCATTATCCAGGCTTACCGATTGGCTGAAGATTACGAAATCCAACTCCCGGTTATGATTAATTACGACGGTTATTATTTATCCTTCTCAGCGGAAGCGGTCAAGATCCCGCTGATCGAGGATGTGGATGAATATCTCTCCATCCTGAAAAAGCAGCCACAAAGGTTAAAACTGGTACCCGGCAAATCCATGGGTGCTGGTTCACACGGACTGCTGCAGACCTACACCGAATTACGCTACAAGCATATGGCGGCAATGGAGAGGGCGAAAGCCAAGTTTGATGCGATAGATAAAGAATACGGCGATTTCTTTGGCAGGTACTACGGTGGACAGATTGAAGAATACCGAACCGATGGTGCGGAGATAATTCTGGTTACCTCTGGAAGCGCTACTGGCACTGCTAAAACGGTGATTGATGCCGCTCGTGAGAATGGACAGAAAGTCGGACTGGTAAAAATCAGGATGTATCGTCCTTTCCCGAGGGAGAGGCTGACCAAGGTTCTTCAGGGCAGAAAGGCGATTGGAGTGCTGGATAGAAGTGTTGGATTCGGCTGGAACTGCGGTCCCATGTATCAGGAAGTCAGGGCGCTGACGCCGGAAATCGGGAAGGTACCGCTATTGAGTTTTATTGATGGACTGGCCAACATGGATATCACCAAACCGAATATTGAAAGGATGATCAGGGATATACAGGCTGCGGCTGAGGGTAAACCTTATCAGGAAACGACCTGGGTGTCCCTGGAGGAGTAAATAGAAACATGGTAGAAAAGGTGAAAAAACTCCCACGCGTTTTTGATTATTTTGTCGAAAAAGACCAGTTCGCCGGAGGAAATACTTTTTGTGCTGGCTGTACTGCCGAGCTCACACTCAGAACGATACCCAGGGTAATGGGTAAGGATATTGTCATGGTAGGGACACCCTGCTGCGCGGCTCCGGTGCTGCATGGGCAGAATCTGGGAGCCTGGCACAAACTGGCCTATTATGCCTGTGTCATGACCGGCGTGGCTTCCAGTGCCAGCGGGCTGTCCAGGTATTATCGCAAGTCAGGTATTGATACCACTATTGTGTGCTTCACCGGCGATGGTGATGCCAGTGATGTCGGTTTTCAGCCTTTGAGCGGAGCAGCTGAGCGCAATGAGCATATGGTTTATATCTGCTATGACAACGAGGGTTATATGAATACCGGTAACCAGCGCAGCAGTTCTACCCCGATCTATGCAGCCACTTCCACTACCCCGGTAGGAAAAAATCAGAAAGGCAAGCCGACAGTAGCAAAATACCTGCCGCTGATCATGGCCCTGCATCCTGTTTCGTACGTAGCTACTGCCACTTTGAGCCACATGGAGGACTATGCCAAAAAGCTGTTGAAAGCCAAAGAAAAAAGCAAACATGGTTTTGCTTATATCCACGTTTTTTCTCCGTGTGTGATCGGGTTCAGGATTAATTCCGATGCCGGTATCCAGGTTTGCCGCATGGCAGTACGCACCAATTATTTCCCGCTCTGGGAAATGGAGGACGGGGTTTTCCGGTTTACTCATACGGTGAGTGATCCACGGCCGGTTAAGGAATATCTGAGTATTTGTGGCAAATTCTCTCATCTCAATGAGGCTGAGATAGCGGAAGTTCAGAAAATGGTTGATGAAAGGTATTCGATTCTCAAGGCTCTGGTTGAAACCACCGCCAGAAAAGAAACGGAGAATAAACTCTGAGGTGTATTTCTAGGGGCTGTTAGCAAACAGGCAACAGCCCCTAATTTTACATAAATTATTTTCTATACTTATAACACAATATCATATATACTACGTCTTAAAGCATGCACTAAGAAACCGGGAAGAGGCAATGTACTGGTTTTCTCCATTCTACATACAGGCTAAATTAACCCTTCGCTGAGTAGGCTCCCCAGCGAGCCGAAAGATGCAGTTTTTTGGAAACTCAGCATATTCAGGTTTTTCGCTCAAATCCTGCTATTTTAGAATCTAGAACTCAACCAGATGGAGGTGAGGTTTAATATGGTAGTTACAGGAATGTCTGTTAAGGGCAATCCGGAAATTAAAGAGGATGTCTGGATACGTACAACCTGTGGCGGATGCTACGGTACCTGTGCCATCAGGGTTCACCGGGTCAATGGAGTGATTGTGAAGATTGAAGGTGAGCCCGATAACGATTTTGGCGCCCGTGGTGGTTTGTGTGCCAAGGGTGAAGCCATGATTCAGGCTCTGTATGATCCCAATCGGTACAACTATCCACTTAGAAGAACCAACCCGGAAAAAGGTCTTTTTGTGGATCCAAAATGGAAGAGGATTTCCTGGGACGAGGCTTTAACCGAGATTGCGGAACGCCTTAAGAAAATCCGCAAGGAAAATCCCAACAAGTTACTGCACGGTGGAACACCGTCCGCCGGCAGCGGTCCGGACCTGCCGCTTGGATTTGGTGTTTTTGGTGCAGTCTTTGGCACCAAAAACTGGTATATCGGAGGTGCCGGTCTCCATTGCGGGAGCGGTTCGCACATGGGTGCCGGTCTTTACCATGCGTCCTGGTCAATTGTGCCGGACTGGAAATACTGCAACTATGTGATTCAGATGGGCTCCAACAAGGGAACGGCTTCCGGTCACTCGATGGGATTTAACATGCGACTGGCTGCGGATGCTCGCGCCAGAGGGGCTAAAATCGTGGTCTTCGATCCCATTTGCAACTTTGCGGGCGGCAAGGCGACCGAATGGATACCACTGCTCCCCGGTTCAGATGGAATCGTTGCCCTGAGCATGGTCAATATCCTGTTAAATGAATTGAATGTCTATGATGTCGAATTCATAAAGAAAAAGACCAACGGACCTTATCTAATCGGACCGGATCAGCTTTACTTGAGGGACAAAGCCACAGGGAAACCTCTGATCTGGGATCCTGTTGAGAATAAAGCCAAGGTCTTCAATGATCCCTCGATCAAAGATTTTGCAATCCTGGGAAATTACACGGTAAATGGAGTGAAGTGCAGTCCAGCCTTCCAGCTGGTTAAAGACCATGTGAAACAATATACGCCGGAATGGGCAGAGCAGGAAAGTACCGTACCTGCCGCCACCATTCGCAGAATCGCCAGAGAATATGCCGAAGCAGCTCAGGTCGGTACAACGATTGAAATTGAAGGTGAAAAATTCCCATTGAGACCGGTTGCCTGTATCATGTTCCGCGGAGGGCAGGGGCATACCAATTCGGCTCACAGCTATACTGCTATGTGCCTGCTGAACGCAATTGTCGGTGCCATGGATGTACCGGGCGGTACGCTGGGCTGGCCAGCCTACGTTGGTGGTTATCCTGAAACTGGTAGATTCAAGGTGATCCCTTATCCCGATTCTCGCGATGGAATGTTAACCGCTGGTACCTTTATGGAGCATGGTCCCTGGCCTGTTCATGAGCCGAAGGTACCCAGTGATATGACCATGAAGGAACTGGTGCCGACTGCCTCATTCTCACCCCAGCCGGTGACTTCCGATTTTGATAAATACTGGAATAAGCTCGGACGTCCATATGAAATTGAGATGGCAATGATCTTCGGTGCCAACATGATACGGAGCTCACAGAGCCGCGAAATCACAGCAGAATTCTGGAAGAAAATTCCTTTCATCGTAACTTTCAATATACTGCCGAACGAATTTTGCGAGGGTTTTGCTGATATTGTATTGCCGGACTGCCATCCTCTGGAAGCTTACTGTCTGTTCTCATCACACGGTCCGTTCTTCAATCATCCGATCGGGATGGAAGGCTGGTGCTTCCCCATTCGCCAACCTGTTGTGCAGCCTGCCTACGAGCGCAGGAATAAGGTTGAGGTTCTGTGGGAGCTTGCCGACCGCATTGGTATGAGAGAAGAAATGAACCGCTATTACAATGTTTACTTCTCCAGCTTCGGTGGCGAACCTCTTATCAGCGGTGATATTAACAGTGCCCGTGGAGCGGCTCAGATCGATCCGAGCAAGGCAGTAACCCTGATCAAACCCGAAGAGAAGATCACTTACGCTGAAATGATGGACCGCGTTTTCAAGTATTATTTCGGTCCCAATCATGATCTCAAGTACTTCTCCGAAAATGGTTCGTTGCAATGGAAGAAGAAGGCCAAGGAAGCCTACTGGAGATGGCATGTTGATGTGCGCATTCCCATCTATCTCGAGCACATCGCAGAGATCAAACCCAAGGTGATGGAAGCTGCTAAACAGGCCGGTGTGGAATTACAGTGGGAGCAGTTCACCCCATTGATCAGTTACTTCAAACCACAGATCGCCAAAGAAGTGAATGACGAATATGATCTGTACAGCTTCTCTTACAGGGATATCCTGCACAACGGAACATACACCATGGAGATGCCCTGGCTGGACGAGGTCAGTCGGATGAATCCTTATACATACAACATTACCATGAATGCAGAAACTGCGAAAAAGAAAGGATTGAAAGACGGCGACCTTATCTGCCTCGAGTCACGCAGAGGGCGCAAGGTAACCGGTACGCTGAAGACCATGCAGGGGCAGCATCCCAAGACGGTAGCAATTGCCGCCTGTTCCGGAGCCTGGGCTAAGGGCGCACCAATCGCCTTCGGTAAGGGGTCTAACTACAATATCCTGCTGGAATCAGATTTCGACCATGCCTGTCCAGTTTGCTGGAGCCAGGAAACTGCCACAGCGGTGAAAGTGTATAAAGCCGATAGGCGGTACGAGTACGACGGAGTAAGGAGGTAAGCCTCAATGAGATGGGGAATGGCTATTGAACTGAAAAGATGTATCGGTTGCTATGCCTGTGTGCTGGCCTGCAAGGCAGAGCATTTCCTGCCGCCGGACATCTTCTGGAACAGGGTGTTGATCGGCGAAAAGGGTAAGTATCCTACGGTTTCTAAAATAATCCTGAGCGTAAGATGTAACCAGTGCGCCAACCCGAAATGCGTGGATGCCTGTCCCACTGGTGCTACGCAGAAAAGGGAGGACGGTATCGTCTGGATTGATGAAGATAAATGCGTTGGTTGCCGCTATTGCATGGTTGCCTGCCCTTACCAGATGCGTTCATTTTACGAGCATGAAAAGGAATATTTCCCCGGTCAGGGTCTGACCGAGCATGAGAAGATCGGGAGAATCCTGTATCCCCACCAGAAGGGCGTGGTGCAGAAATGCGTTTTCTGCAAGGAAAGAATTGATGCTGGTCTGGCGAAGGGTTTAAAACCGGGTGTTGACCGGGATGCCAGCCCGGCCTGCCAGATAATCTGCCCGACCAAGGCGATACATTTTGGTGACCTGGATGATCCCAACAGTGAAATCAACATGATTATACAGACCAAGAAGGGTCATCAATTCCATCCGGAGTTTGATACGGATCCTTCAATCTATTACATTGATTAGATAAATTAAACCATTATGGAGGGTTTGAAAAATGGATGTGAAACCTTATGAGTTTATGGTAAAGGAAACACCCGCCAGAGAATGGTCTGAAGGAATGGGGTCACTGATTGCGGTCGCCATGTTTCTGGGAGGGGTTTCCGGTGGATTATACCTGACTTCCCTGTACTTCAACAATGTCTGGGGAATGTTCATCGCCTGGATTTTTGCACTGGGAATGGGGCTTTTTGATATGGCTCACCTCAGCAAACCGTTCAGAGCCTGGAGAATAGCTTTCCGTCCGGGTTCTTCCTGGATTTCCCGCGGGTTCATCTTCGTAATTCTGTTTATCGGTGCAGCTGGTATCCAGTTGCTGATCAATCTTATGACGGGCAACCCGGCTGACATTAATCCTGCAGAGATCTTTTTCAGGGTGGTTGCCGGTATCTTCGCCTTCGGAGTCGCCATTTACAGCGGTTTCGTGGTGGGTTTTGTGAACGGGGTGAAATTCTGGAATTCCGGGATTATGCCCATTTTGTTTGTGGTAGCCGGAGTGACCGGGGGCGCCTCAGTTTTGCTTGCAACAGCAGCCTATACTTCGGCTGGCGATTTCTCCACAATACAGGCGATGGCGCGTTTTATGCTGGTCTTTTATACCATCGTCATCTTCGTGCATCTGTGGATTGCTACTTATAGTGGTCCGGTTGCCCGGGATTCTGCCAGAATGCTGGTGAAGGGCAATCTTGCTGGTATTTTCTGGGTAATCATCATATTAATCGGTGTTGTTGTACCACTGATCTTCGTCTTTACTGCCGGAGCCGATTCTCCCATCATTCTCATGCTTTCAGCCGCAATGGTTTTGCTGGGTAACCTGGCATTGCGGTATTCTATACTGAGAGCAGGCATGTACACGCCGCTCGTGCCGGAGTAAACAGAAAGTATTACTGGTTCAAGCTAAAGTTAAGGGCTGAGCGTTATCGCTCAGCCCTTGATGCTTTTCTATACGAAGACTTACTGGTTAATGGATTTTGGCCTGTAACCGGACAATTTCACCTTGCATAATTCTGGATTATTCATATTTTTGCCCTGGTCCAACAGTATAATGGAACATCGGAGCATCCATCCTCAGCATTTTAAGAGGGCAGTGTTTCATGCCTGCGGGGATATAAGCCAGGAAACTCTTGTTCAGAATGAATTGCTCGTCTTCCAGCCAGAATTCCACCTCTCCGCAGAGGTCGCTGGGATCATTCAGATTGGTACCGAAAATGGTTAAAATCTCAGGAAAAGCATGAGTATGAGGAGCGATACCAGGCATTTTCTTAGCCATTTCCGGCGTAATAACCCGCGGTCTCTGTCCGGGCATATTGGGAGACCACATCCAGGTGCATTCGGCATAGAAAGCCCCCGGAATAACTTCACCATCCATCCAGATTACGTGTTCCAGCGGCATGCGGTAGCCATCTACATAGCCCTGTCCGATTTTTTGGGGGCCTTTGTAACCAGGCATGACCACACCCTGTTTCAATTCCGTGCAGATATATTTCCCGTATTTCGATTCCGCCATTTGACTTCTCCTCTTCTTATCCCGCGCTTTAAAACCTGAATATCTTACTCCGATATCCAACAGCATTATAGCATACTTGCCTGGTTTGATTAATGTTTAACTCCTCCACCGGGCGGGCTGATAAAACTATCGCCCCAGCCTTCCTGCATCGTTCCGCATCCAAGCATGATTGCCATCTCAATAAAGGGTTTTTGAACCTTATTCCAGATCAATGGACCATGCTTCAAGCCTCTGGGAATGTACATGGCATAGCTTGTATCGAATGTCAGCAGGTCATCGCCCATTCCGAATTGCATTTCTCCACCCAGGTCTTCAGGGTTGTTCGGATCTCCGCCGATATGCAGGACGATTTCGTCATATTTTTTATGAACCATTGCTGGTATTCCGGGTTCCACCACGTCCCAGATCCAGCCGAATTCAATATAGTATTTGGCAATATTAATCTGAGTACTGCTCATGTAGGTCATGGTAGGACTCTGTCTACCCCTTTTAAAACCCCTGCCGGCTTCCCGCATCGGGCTGCGGATGACATACTGCTCATAATCAAACTTCGTCGTCTTTTTGGGTAACTCCTTCTTGGGCTCCTTTATCCCGCTCTTACCCCAGCCCTTGAAGGGGTCTCCCGTACCCAGCATCATCGCCATCTCAATATGGGGAAATTCAAACTTCTTCCAGGTCAAAGGCCCGTGGGGCGTCCCCGCCGGAATAAAGATCCCCGTGGTGGTATTGAAGGTAATCGGCTGCCCTCCAATGTAGAATTCAATCTCCGCTCCCAGCACCTGCGGTATCTCCGGATTCCCTCCCCAGTGCAGCACAATCTCATCATAGTCGTGCACGTGCTCATGGATGTGCGGATTGGGCTCCGGAACACCATAGATCCAGCCCAGCTCAATGTAATAATTCGCCTCGGGTACCTGCTTCGAACTCATGAAGGTCATCGTCGGACTCTGCCGGTTCTTGACACCCGGCCCTGCCTCATAGATCGGTTTCCTGACCGCATATTTCTCATATTGCGATTGCGCCATACCTTTCCAGCTCCTTTATTTGTTTTTCTTTTTTAACCGAACAGGGATATTTCTCTTCACAAATCTGGAATTGTTTTATAATACCATAGCATGGACGATAATATATCGTCAATGATATCCGTTATAAGCGATATGTGGTGTATTGATAATCTATATTATGTATAATAGAATAACCTTAATATGCGATGTAAGTCTAATGATTATAAATGGGGGAGCAAATGAATCAGGGTGAAAGCGAAGCTAAACCAGAAGTTGATCTGGATTTTGTATTGTGGAGGGTGCTGGATCATACCAGATTTATGATATCGCGTCTCAGAGAAAAGGAGCTGGATCAGTTTGGCATTACGCCGGAAATGGCTTATATTCTGGATATCTTGACCCAGCGTGGAGGAACAACAACCATCAATGAGATTGCTGAAATCACCGTACGCCGGCACCACTCGATTTCCACGCAAATTGCCAGGATGGCGAGACAGGGACTGGTGAAAAAAATCAAAAACAATCGAGATTTGCGGGGATACGATATTGTCATCACCGAAAAAGGACAGGAACTCTTCAAGCGGATTACCCGTAATTCAATTAAAGAGGTTTTCTCTTGCCTTTCAGTTGAGGATAAAAAGGCTCTCGATATCCGGCTCAAAGCTCTCCTGATGCATGCCTATCATTTGAATAAAAAGGAATTCAGGATCCGTTTCCATTCATAAAGCTGTTAATCCATTTGATATCTGCTGATTTCTTTATACAATTGGTTAGACCTTTATTCGATTACGCGGGAATGCAGCCATCAGTTGATTCCCGAAAATAAGCCATTTTTAAAAATTATGGCTGATCAGAACACTGTACATTTTGCGAAAAATATGGTAAATTCTTGACAAAATATATCCTGCATGATATACATATAAGACAGGCTGCCGTTGCAGGAATTTTGTATATTTTATATTTTGGTATTTTATATGGTAGGAGATGGCTTGAGGGATGCTCTGGATCCGCGTTTGCGAGGGACCCTGTAGTTCAGGATCTTAGAAATTTCCTCGATAAGTAGCTAATTCCTGTCTGTAAAAATTAATTACGTGGTGCATTTGTGAAGAAAGATAAGCTTTTTGTTATCGATATAGTCAGCTTAAATGAGTTTGATTGGATAAAAGATAAGGAGGTTTGCGGGAAAGGAAATGATGAACAATGCTGATCAAGCTGTGAACCTGATGCCCAAATCTGGATTGTGTTACGATTACCAGGAAAACGGTTGCAAAGGCAGGAAGACTGTCTGGCTGGTTCCCCATGTGATCAAGTACCGGGATGAATCCCAGGTCGTAACCTGGCGCTGCAACTGGGGCAATACCTGCGAATCACGCTGTCTTTACGCTATGACAAAAGATAAAGCCTGTCAGGGTCTTATTCCTCCTTTAACCGGTTCGGTCGCTTAACCAGGCGGGTAATTTTCCCTCCAGACAATCTGCTTTGAATGATTTTCGATTCGAGCAAGTTCTTCCTTCCGCAGGAATAAATATCTATAATGATATAATTGATGCAGGTCAGTCGTTTTTTACCCTCTTTGGATACGCAGGTCTGATTTCTGATGTTAAGATCTGACAAATCTGAACAGCCTGTTGACAAATTGTATCTAGTATGATATACATATAGGACAGACTACATAGATGGAGGTTCAGTATCTTTTTGGTGAATTAAATTACGTAGTACACTCAAGAGAATAATAGCAAGAGGAGGATGAATCATGAGACAACTGGCGGTTATCCTAGGTATTTTCCTTATAATTGCATTATTCTTGGCGGCGGGTTGTTCCGGAACCTCTTCTCACTCAGCTTCTAATCCTAGCATTACTGCTCCTATAGCAACAACGGTTGTTGCTACGACTCAGGCTGGTAATACAGCGACTTCATCTAAACCTTCAATTACGGCTACTAATCAGAGCAGACAAAAGTATGGAGGAGTGTTGAGAGTGGCTGATCCAAATGCGCCGGGCACCCCGATCGGCGCTCCTTGGGAAACCAGCGGTGGAGCGGTGATGAGCATGCAGTTAAGCCTTGAACCTCTGCTCCGCGAAGAGTTGGGAGGAAAGATAAATCCCCGTTTGGCCGAATCATATGAGGTGAATACAGATGTGAATAACCCTTCGGCAACTTTTCACCTGAGAAAAGGGGTGAAATTCCACGATGGCACTGATCTGAATGCTCAGGCCGTAAAGTGGAACTTTGAGAAAACTAAAGCCGGGGGGATGACCGCTCCGGCGACCGCTTTCTGGAAATCTTTTGATGTGATAGATGATTATACCATCAGGGTCAATTTCACAGAATGGCAAAATCGTCTGATCCGCAGCTTTGCAGATTCCGTAGCTTACGTGGTTTCTCCTACTGCACTGGAGAAAAATGGCATCGAATGGATGCGATGGCAAATGGTGGGGACAGGTCCGTTTAAACAAATTGAATTTAAAAGGGATACTATTTTAAGGACGGGCAGATTTGAAAATTACTGGGACACTGGCAAACCATATCTAGATGAGGTTCAGTATATCTATGTTTCCGACGTCATGACTAGGGAGGCTTTGTTCAAATCTGGAGGTGCGGATGTGGCAACCTGCACACCGCTAATGGCTTATAACCTGCAGAATGCCGGTTTCAAGATTATCACCAAACCTGAGGGTCCGAATGTGCTGGTGCCGGACAGTGCTAATGCGGATTCTCCTTGGTCGAATCAAAAAGTCAGGTTGGCGGTTGAGTACGCAATAGACAGGGAAGCTCTGGCGAAAGCTTTTGGATATGGTTTTTCGAAGCCTGCTTACCAAATTCCCAGTCCTGCATCCATGGCATATAATCCTGACATAAAAGGACGTCCTTATGATCTGGCAAAAGCCAGAGAGCTAATGATTGAGGCTGGGTATCCGAATGGCTTTAAAACGCGGCTGGTTGCCTCAACCGGTGGTGATATTAACTACGTTACGGCAATACAGGCTTATATGGCGAAAATCGGTATTCAGGCAGAAATCGAGCTCGCTGAGCCAGCCAGTTACAATAAATATTTGAGTGGCGGACCCTGGAAAAATGCAGTCTTCATCAATCCTTTTATGGAGTGGGCGAACTATAACACTACTCTGAATAATTTCTTTAACCCGAAATCGAATTTTTACCAGAGTTTAAATAAACCCGCCCACATCTGGGAACTGATATCAAAATCTCTGAGAACAACCGCACAGGATCCAGATCTCCTTAAACAGATTACAGCTTTACTTTACGAGGATTGCACCTTAATACCTCTCACCTATAACACATCGCTTTGGGCAACCTGGGATTATGTTCAGGATACGGGCTTCGGTACGCGAGGTGCCAATACATACTGGAACCCTCAGAATGCCTGGTTAAGCAGGTGAAATTGATTTATGGAAGATAGAAACCGACCAGGAAGCTATCTTCTCTCGGTTAAAATCTGGATTCCTGAACCGGTTGACATCTTGTATCATGCGTGATATAAATAACTTAATTATATTTCAGCCACTCTCGGAATACCCATTTAGCAGGGGAGGAGCGCTCAATGGAAAAGTGTAGGGAAATCCTGAAGAATCGCCACCAGTATGCCCGCGAATGGAAAAAACGGACGGGGGGCAAGATCATCGGTTACTATGAGCCTTACATGCCAGAAGAGGTTGTTTATGCTGCCGGTGTACTCCCCGTACGCCTGCTGGCAGAGCATGAACCGGACGATGTGACCGACCGCCAGATGTATGGTAATTGTGCCTGTTCAAGGGATATTTTAAACCAATTTATCCGTGGCAGGTATGACTACATTGATGGGATCATCAACGCGGAGGGTTGCCAGTGGATGCTGAACGCGTTTCAAACAACTCTGAACAATCAGCCGACACTGTTTAACCATTATGTCTTTGTGCCGGATTACGTTGATGGGAAAACCTCAAAGGACGTCATGTACTCGGAGTTAAAAGTATTTAAAACGGCGCTGGAAAAGTGGGTGGGTAAAACCATTACCGACGAAGCGCTGGATGATGCAATCGAAGTTTACAATACGAATCGCCGGTTGATGCGCCAGGTCTATGAACTTCGCAGAGCCGATCATCCGGTTATTCTGGGGTCGGAGGCGATGGACATGGTGCTGGCCAGTCAGATCATGGACAAAAGAGAGATGAACCAGATTCTCAAAGAAGAAATTCCCAAGCTTGCAGATCGTAAGCCAGTTGTCGATAAGGGTGTCCGGTTGATGCTGATAGGCAGTGAAACATCGGATACTGAACTGGAAAAGCTGGTTGAATCACTGGGGGCTAATATTGTAATTGATGAGCTCTGCACCGGTAGCTGCTATTTCTGGAATGAAATCATTCCGCAATTTGATAGATTGATGGCTATTGCGCTTCGTTATCTGGGGCGTCCGCACTGTGCCCTTAAAGATAATAACTGGCGTCGCCGCCCAGCTCATATTCACCAGCTATACGAAGATTATCAGGCGCATGGCGTAATTATCGCCAAACAGATCTACTGTCATCCTCACGGTACCGATAACTGGATGATCTGGAAATTCCTGCGAGAGCGTAATATACCCTTTCATTATTTTGAACGCGATACTACCCTCCCCCACGAAGAAACTCGTTTGAGGATGGAAGCTTTTATCAATATGATCAAACCCGATCTTGTTTATAAATAGAAATGAGGCTGGCATCAGCAGGCAGGATCAGTGTTTTGCCAGGCTGGGAGGCAGAAAATGGTAAAGCAAAAATGGGAAACAAGACCGCTGGAAGTCTGGAATAAAGCCAAGGAATTGAGGGCTAAATGGCAGAAATCGATCGTTACGGCTTCCTCGGAAAAAGTTTTACTGGCGCAGGGCAATGTGAACTGGGCTGTCGGGTTCCCAGCCCTGAGGGTCATCGAAGATAATCCGGTAGGGGCCATGATGGCGAATCGAAATGATGCCTTCAGCCGGAAATGCCGGCTGGCAGGTGAAATAGAAGGGTGGGGACGTGAAATCTGTGGCTACCAGCTTAATTGCTGGGGTGCCATGTATCTCGGACATCTGGAAGACGGCAGTCCGTTTCCGATGAGAGATATGGTGATTCCTTTCCCGGATCCCTGTGATCAGCATACCAAGCGGGGACAGGCTCCCATGGATTACTCACCGATACCGAGATGGCAGGCTAACTTCCCCCTCTACACCGGACCGCGGGACCCGGAGAGGGAAAAAGCCATGATAGAAGATAAAGTCCAGTGCACCCTTCAGATGATTGAGGATATTGAACGCATTTACGGTCAAAAATTTGATGATGAAAAATTCATCGAGGCTATGAAGCTGAGCAGAAAGATTCATGCCTACGCACGAGAAGTCAGCCTCTTTATGCGGAATATTCCCTCTCCATTGAGTGTGAAGGATCTCTACTCATTTTATACCATCGGTGGATTGACCAAGCTTGATCCAGAAGAAACCCTGGACCTCTGGAAATCGCTCAGGGATGAGGTTGAGTGGCGGGTGAAAAACTGCATTGCGGCAGTAGGAACCGAGAGGTACCGCTGGATGGAGACCCATCCACCCCCATGGCATTTCCTGAGATACTACCGTTACATGGAAAAATATGGCGCTGTTTGCATCGGTTCTCAGTACAGCCATATGATGGCAGGGGCTTTTGAATTCACAGAAGATGGTACCTGGGCTCCCAGAGACATGTTCGGGTCTTTCGAAGATAAACCGATCCGGACTCGCGAGGATGCCATCCGTGCCATGATTGGTGAGGATGCCAGGGGACACAATTTCAAGGTTGATGAGGTCATACGACCCTATGCTGTCTGCGAGTTTGCCAGAGCCTACAAGGTGGATGGAGCCATTTTGCCTCTCTGGCGTTGTGGTGTTGGCTGCACAGTTACCCGGAAGGAACAGGGATTGCGTTTGAGCCAGATCGGGGTCAGAGTACTACACTATGAGGGCTCTCAGCCGGGTGACCGTACCGACCTTGACGAAAATCGTTTGCTCGATATGCTGGATACCTGGATGGAAAGCCAGGGTTTGCGGAAGCTGGAAGATTAGGAGGTCAAGATGATCACTGCCGGAATAGACGTGGGGCTGGAGAACCTGAAGATAGTCATCCTGAAAGATGGTGAAATAATTGCTGCAGGCTCAGCTCCTTCAGGTGGTGGGAAGCGGGGGAAAAGGGTTGCCGAACTCTGGGAAGCATTGTTGAAAGAGGCAAAATTAAGCAGAGGGGATGTTAATAAAATAATAGCAACTGGGCAGGGCAAAACAGATGTTGGATTTGCTTCAGATAAAGTGGTAGAAGCTGTTGCCGATGCACATGGTGCCCGTTTTCTTTATCCCTCGGCAACCTCGGTAGTGGATATTGGAGCAGATCAAACACGGGTGGTGACGCTGGGGGAGGGTACTCGGGTTCTTGAGGTTGTTCTGAACCAGAAATGTGCTGCCGGGATGGGTCTGTTTCTTACCCGTATGGCCGGCAGGCTGGACATGACTCTGGACGAATTGAGCGGGATAAACGCCGATGGAAATACCGGCTTGAGGGTGAACGATACCTGCCGGGTTTTTGCTGAACTGGATGCTCTGGGGTGGTTAAACCGCAATGCTTCCCGGGAAGAGGTTGCCCGGGCAGTGATTGAAATGGTGGCGGTCAGAATCAATGCGATCCTGAACGATAAAATTAAGCCGGCAATCAATTCCACGGTGCTTTTTGGCGGTGTAAGCCGCAACAGTGCCCTGGTCAGTGCTCTGAGAAGGCGATCTGGCATCAATTTCCTGATATCTGACAGGGCAGAATATGGCTGTGCTCTGGGTGCGGCAGTACTGGCGGCAGAATAAGCGATCAAAACTGGTTTGGGAGGCAGAACCGATGAATGAAGAATTTGGTAGATGGTCTGAATCCAGGTGGACTTCCCGGGAGATAGACTGGAAAAGGGCAAAACAGATAACTGCCGGAGTTGATGTGGGAACAACCAGCACCCAGGCAGCAATTATCTGTGATGGAGCACTCTTCGGCAGTGCCAGCATCCACACAGGTTATGACTTCAAAATGGCAGCTTCTCAGGCTATGGAACAGGCTCTGGGTGATAGTGACATGAAGATTCAGGATATCCAGTACATCGTTGCTACCGGCTGGGGCAGCCAGAATGTTCCGTTTGCGCAGAAAACAGTTGACGAAGTCCATTGCCATGCCTGGGGAGCCAGATTTATGTTTGGTCCGGATGTGAGAACCGTGGTTGATCTGGGAGCCCAGACCTGCAAAGCCATCCGGGTTTATAGCTGGGACAGGGTCAGAGATTTTATGATCAATGATAAATGTGCGACCGGGATGGGCAGAGATATCGAGCTGATGGCAAATCTGCTGGAAATACCGATCCAGGAAATGGGGGAAAGGTCTCTTGAAGTCGAAAAAGACCCGGAGCCCGTCAGCACCACCTGTTCGGCTTTTGCCGATACGGAGGCAATCGGTTTATTCCGGGAAGGATACTCTGAAAACCAGGTTCTGGCGGCTTATCTCTTTGCTGTTGCCTGGAGAATCTATGGTATGGTTGGCAGAGTCAGACCGGAAAAGGAACTGGCTTTTACCGGCGGTCTGGCTAAAAATGTGGGGATTGTGAAAAGACTGGAACGTGAAATGGGGATTACACCGTTAATAAGCCAATACGATCCGATGCTGGCGGGCGCTATTGGAGCGGCTTTGATCGGCAGGGATATTATGGCTGAAATCTGAGTGTTGGCTCTGGAAAATTCTTTAAGTTTATTGGCGAAGGCATCAACAAAAAGTTTTGGTATGCCTTCGTTTAATTTTATGCAGCGTACTTAGGTATTAAAAGGGTTTGGATTTGAGATTGGCCTGAGAAGTGTCATATAATGACATCGTATACCCCCGGTGTAAATTTTATTCCGTTTATCTAAAACATGGAAGAAATTATATCAGGGAGTGAGAAGTATGAAGATCAGCATTATCGGTGCGGCGGGTCATGTGGGTTCCTGTGCAGCTTTTAATATCGCAATTCATCGTGTTGCCAGTGAGCTTGTGATGATCGATAACTATTCGCCGGATAAACTATCCCAGTACGTTTACGATTTGACCAGTGCGGTCACCGGTCTGGATGTAAAGGTACGGGCAGGGGACTATCCGGATATGCGCAACTCAGATATTGTTCTGGTCGCCGCTGGCTCTGCCAATGTGGTGGCTTCTCGCCTGGAAGTCCTGCGTCCGAACCTGCCCCTGATAAAGGATTTTGCCGGGAAGATCAGGGAGTTTTGTCCTGAAGCTGTTGTCATTACAGCTACCAACCCGGTCGATCCCTTAAATTATGCGATGTATCTTTTCACCAGGTTTGAACGGCAGAGATTGCTGGGTTATTCTGCCAATGATTCAATCAGATTCAGGATGTTTCTTGCAGAGGTGATGGGTATTAGCTCAAGCAGGGTTGATGCCACCGTAATCGGTGAACACGGCAACAGTCAGGTGTTACTGTTCAGTTCGGTGAAAGTGGATGGTAAACCGGTGCGGGTCAGTGAAGAAGTCAAACAAAAGGTATTGCAGGAGGTAGCCAATCTTCCTCCGATTATGGAAGGATTGAGGATAAAAACGGGCAGGACATCTGCCTGGACCACTTCCATGGGATTGACTGCGCTCTGCCGGGCGATTGCCGAGGATTCATCAATGGTAATGCCCTGTTCGGTGGTATTAAACGGCGAATATGGCTGTTCCCGCATGTCTATCTCTGTGCCGGTCGTCATCGGCAGGAACGGGTTCCGGAAAATCGAACAACTGGAATTGTTTACTGCGGAGCAGGCTGCCCTTGAGCGTTCGATTAATACATTGAAGCCTGCCATGGAGTATGTGGAAGAATTTCTGGCAAAACAGGATAAACAGTCCTGATTAAGGATGCTGGTGTTAGAAGGAGGAATTATTCATGTCTGGAAGCAGTTTTACGCGGTTGCTTGAGCCGGGATACATCGGCAAGGTGAAAACCCGCAACCGCATCATCAAAACCGCCAACGGCACTTCTTTTGTGGAGCCAACTGGTTTCATCAGTGACAGGATGATCGCTTATTACGAGAACCTCGCCAAAGGCGGGGTCGGTCTGCTCATCGTAGAATCCTGCGGGGTTGAATATCCGCTGGGTGTTCAGCATCCTCCTGTGCAGCTTCACCTCGACGATGACATCTATATTCCCAGTTACCGGGCTCTAACCGAAGCCGTTCACAGGCAGGGTTGTCCTGTTTTCATACAGTTCCAGCATGCGGGCCCCTGGAATCCCACCGGCAAACTGCCCAAAAGGGATACGCGGGCAAGTTCGACTTTATCCAGAGAAGAATTACCCAGCAAACATTTTGATCCGCCTCGGGGCTTAAGCCACGAAGAGGTATTCAAATATATCGATATCTGGGTCAAGGCTATTGAAAGGGCAGCCAAAGCGGGATTTGATGGTTGCGAGGTTAACGGTTCAGCCTGTCACTTCATCAACACTTTTTTCTCCAGAATCTGGAACAGGCGTGATGATGAGTATGGACCCCAGACACTGGAGAACCGTGCACGCTTTATGTGCGATGTCGTGCGGGAGGCGAAAAGAAGGGTCGGCAAAGATTTTGCGATTTCCTGTTTATATAACGTAGCAGAATATGGGCACAAAGATGGAACCACCTTCGAAGAGGGTGTGCAATTCGCCAAATTCCTGGAAGCGGCGGGAGCCGATGCTATTCATGTTAGAGCCCATGATTATCGCCATCGGGATGGCATGTTGCAACCCGACCGTTTTGTTTATCCTGAGCCGCTACCGGATCTGCCGAAAGACCTTGATTGGAGCCAGCAGGGGCGGGGAGCCTGGGTTCCTCTGGCGGCCGCGGTGAAAAAAACCGTGTCTGTACCGGTTTTCTGCGCCGGCAGGCTGGATCCGGTGATGGGAGAAAACCTGCTCAGGCAGGGTAAACTGGATTTTGTCGGGATGACACGCCGTTTGCTGGCGGATCCTGAATTGCCCAAAAAGGTTGCCGAAGGCAGACTTGAAGATATTGTGCCGTGCATCGCTTGCCTCCATTGTATCGATGTAAGGAACAAGAATAAGCCTGTGGAATGTGCGGTAAATCCCGTACTCGGAAGAGAACGCGAATTTCAGATCAAACCAGTAGAGCAAAAGAAGAAAATCGTGGTCATCGGAGGTGGTCCTTCTGGTATGCAGGCTGCCATAGTGGCTGCCAGAAGGGGGCACGAAGTCAGTCTTTATGAAAAGGAGGCCAAACTGGGTGGATTGATTCCGCTAGCCTCTCTGGTTAAGGATCTGCAGATGCGCGATTTGCTGGCTTTGATCAGGTGTTTCGAAGTTCAATTAAAGAAGACCGGCGTGAAGGTGACTACCGGAAAGGCACTGGATGCGGCCGCGATCGCTGAGCTAAAGTCAGATGTGCTGATTGTGGGTACCGGTCCGGTTCATGACAGGCTGAACATTCCGGGGATTGATCGGAAGGATGTCAGAACCAGTGCCAGTTTCCATCGCCAGTTGAAGTTCTATCTCAAAATATTCAGTCCCCTGATGCTGGATAAGCTGACCAGAATCTGGATGCCGATCGGGAAGCGGGTTGTGGTAATTGGCGGTGCAATTCACGGTTGTGAACTGGCGGAATTTCTGGTCAAGCGCAAGCGCGAGGTGACGATTGTCCACAGCGGAGACACTCTGGCTGACGGTATCACGATTGAAGACCAGCTCCGCCTGATTCCTTGGTTTGATCGCAAGGGAGTGGTAAGATATCTGGGCGTAAAATACGAGAAGATTGATGATCAGGGTCTCACCATCATAACCGCAAATGGAGAAAGAAAAACCCTCAAGGCGGATACCTACATTGTGGCAATTCCCATGCTGCCGGATGCCGGAACGATCAAGAAGTTCGCAGGGCTTGCCAGAGAGACATATGCTATTGGAAGCTGTGCAAATGCGGGATTGATAGTGGATGCGATTTACGATGGTGCAAAGGTAGGCTATACGGTTTAATTGGTCCGGGTTATTCCAACCTGCATCCAGGCTGGAATGATCCTTTGAGAATAAAAGGAAAATCTGAAGCTTGCCGGTGCTTTTGACAGTGCACCGGCAAGTTATGTTAAAAATATACTATGGATTGAGCAAAATAACCTGTGTACCCTCCGGCAAAGTGGATTTCGTGATATTCAATTTCGCTTGAGGCGTGAGGTTTGTAACTCCCATTTCCTTGAGGAATTTTTCGGCGGTTTCCATCTCGATTTTTAGTTCCGGGGTTTTGAAATGCATCGGGATCACAATCCGGGGTTCCAGGTTGCGGACAATACCGGCTGCCTGTGAGGCATTAATCGTTGAACCGGCTCCAACCGGAACCAGCAGAATATCGATATTGCCGATTTCCTCGACCTGCCTGGTGGTCAGGGGGTGTCCCAGATCGCCCAGATGGCAGATATTGATGTCGTCCATCTCTATGACGAAGACATTGTTCTTACCGAGCCTTGAACCGTTTTCGGCATCATGGAAGGTAGCTACCCCGATGATGAGGACTCCCCCGATCTCGTATTCGCCCGGGCGGTAGATAACTTTAGGTTCTCCGCCGATTGCCTGAGTGTAAGAATGATTGGAATGAGAATGGCTTACGGTTACGATCCTGGCGGAAGGTTTGTCCAGATTATAGCCCAATCCGGGGGGATAAGGGTCGGTGATAACGGTAACGCTCTTGCCTTTAAGTCGGAAACACGAATAACCGAGCCAGGTAATTTCCATAGCTAATATCCTACCATAGCCAGTTTGAGCGGTCAATTCGCAGGTAAAACGTGGAGGTCTACTGGAGAAAGATGCTGCTGGGGTTCGTGCTATCTCGAAGCTGTTTCTGCACAATCTGACAAAGAGCCTTTGCAGGCTTGACAAGAAGATTTAAACTGGGTAAAGTATCAACATATCAAGGGTTAATCATGTGCCAATCACCAATATCCCCATGGTATTCTTTTGAGCTCGTTTTCCAAAAATCCATGGATAACCGGATATCTGATCAGGGGTTTTTGTATTGTGTTTGATATTTACATAACGCAAGAAAAGGTTTATATTGATGTTAAAAGGAGTGTTTGAAGATGGCTAAAATCTTTGAGGAGATCTCAAGGACATTTGACGAATATTTACTAATACCAAATCTAACTACCCGGAAGTGCATTCCGGCGAACATAGATTTAAGCACACCGCTGGCTAAATTCAAAAAAGGGGATACCAGATACTTGAAATTGAATATCCCCATAGTTTCAGCGATAATGCAGGCGGTTTCCAATCACACGCTGGCGATCGAGCTTGCCAGATGCGGGGGGCTGTCTTTTATCTTCTGCTCACAGCCGATCGATAAACAGGTAGAGATGGTCCGCAAGGTAAAAACCTTCAAAGCGGGTTTTGTAACCAGCGATTCTAACCTGCGACCGGACAATACTCTGGCAGACCTGCTCAAGCTGGAAGAGAAAACTGGACACTCCACGATTGCAATAACCGATGATGGACAACCCAACGGCAAGCTGCTGGGGATAGTTACTTCAAAGGATTACCGGGTGAGCCGTGATCCACTGGATAAAAAGGTCTCCGAATTTATGACGCCCTTTGAGAAGCTGGTGTATGGCAGGAATGGTATTACGCTTTCCGAAGCTAACGACCTGCTCTGGAAGCATAAACTGGATTGCCTGCCGATTATAGATGATGATCAGAGGCTCGTGCACCTGGTTTTCCGGAAGGACTACGTGGAGCATAAGGAACATTCCAATGAATTACTGGATGCCAACAAAGGATTGATGGTGGGTGCCGGTATCAACACCCGGGATTACCAGCAAAGGGTTCCAGCACTGGTAGAAGCCGGTGCAGATATCCTTTGCATCGATTCGTCCCACGGATACACCGAGTGGCAGAGTGATACCCTCAAATTTATCCGCGATAAATATGGTGACTCGGTGAAAGTTGGCGCCGGTAATGTGGTGGATGGGGAAGCTTTTCTGTATCTGGTGAATGCGGGTGCCGATTTTGTAAAGGTTGGTATCGGTGGAGGCTCTATCTGCATAACCAGAGAGCAGAGGGCAATCGGCAGGGGGCAGGCAACAGCCCTGCTGGATGTGGCAAAAGCTCGTGACCAGTATTATGAAGAGACGGGGATTTACGTGCCCATCTGTTCCGATGGCGGGATCAACCACGATCATCAGATAGTGCTCGCTTTGGCGATGGGGGCTGACTTCGTCATGCTGGGCAGGTATTTTGCCCGCTTTGATGAAAGTCCTTCAGAAAAAATCATGAAGGGAAATAAATATCTGAAAGAATACTGGGGAGAAGGGACAAACAGGGCTCAGAACTGGCAGAGGTATGATGACGGGAGCGATAAAAACAGTCTGACCTTCGAGGAGGGTGTGAGCGGATATGTACCATACGCTGGAAAGCTCAAGGATAATCTGGAAATCACTCTGGCGAAAATCAGAGCTACTTTAAGCACCTGTGGAGCCTTAAATATCAAAGAGTTCCAGCAAAAAGCCCGCTTGACTGTAGTCTCTCCCAGGACGATTGTTGAGGGGGGAGTCCATGATATTATCACCAGAGATGAAGAATCCACACGCTGAAGCAGGTAAATATCCAGTTCTGGAAAGGTAAAACTGACTGACATTGATTTATAGCCCCGGAAGCGAACCCGGGGCTATTTTATTTCTGAGGAAATTTGATTAAAATTTGATTAGTCCCTCCGGTAGTTAAATACACTCCTCAAATCTCGAATATTATCCAGCACTATAATATAAGAAACCGATGTATAGACTCTGGAGCCGGAGCAGCTGGAAGTTACATAATAACAGTAAAGATACTTGACATTCGAGTCTAAAGGTGTTAATTTAATTAGTGTTAGCAGTCGAAGGCTTCGACTGCTAACGGAGGCGAAAGGTGTTAGCTCCACGTACCGAGTTAATATTGAAATCAATAGTCAACTGGTATATCGAGCGTGCCGTACCAGTTTCTTCCCAGAACCTCGTGCATGATTACGATTTAAACGTAAGCTCTGCTACCGTCCGGAACGAAATGGCACTCCTTGAACAGGAAGGCTATATTTATCGTCCGCATACCTCTGCTGGCAGCATTCCTTCGGATAAGGGATACCGCTATTATGTGGCTTCTCTCGAGGTCACTCCGCTACCGATTTCTGAACAGCGCATGATCAACCATCTTTTCCATCAGGTTGAGAACCGGATGGAGGAATGGTTGAGCCTCGCGGCGGCAATCGTAGCCCGGCTTTCCAAAAATACTGCGGTAATTACCGTACCAAAACCGGCAGATTGCCAGTTCAGGCATCTTGAATTGATTTCCTTGCAGGATTATCTGGGTCTTCTGGTTCTAGTATTGCGGGGTGCCAGGATAAAGCAGCAGTTGCTTACCTTCGAGGGACCGCTGACGCAGGATTCTTTAACTGCGGTCGCCAATAAACTGAGCCAGACATATGCCGGGCTGACCGCTTCACAAATTGAGCAAAAAGCCCTGAAATCCGATCCTTTCGAAGCAAGCCTGACCGATAGCATCATCAAGTTAATGCAGGAAGAAGATCAGCAGGGCTACAATCAGTCTTATCTGGAAGGGTTACATTTCCTTCTTAATCAGCCTGAGTTTGCGCATAACCAGAGATTGCTCTCCATGTTGGAACTGCTGGAACACCGGGCAATGCTGGGAAGCATTTTGCCGTCGGTTGGTGATGAGGAGGAAGTGAAGGTTGTAATCGGGAAAGAAAATAAGGCAGAGGTTGCTCAGAACTGCAGTCTGGTGATCGGTCAGTACGGATTACCGGACGAAGCCAGTGGGACAATTGTGGTGGTTGGACCGACTAGAATGGCTTATTCCAGGGTTATCTCAACAGTAAGTTATCTTTCCTCGGTTTTAAGCCGGCTGGTAGGAGAGCTGTATGGAGTTAATACCTTCGTTAGGCACGATCAGGGAAATAATTAATTGAGGTGTCTTGAGTGATTCAATCGAATCCAGAAAGAGAAAATCCTGTCACGGATAAAGAAAATTCCAGTAAGGTCGAAAGCGGAGATATCGCAGCATTAAAAAAAGCCCTTGAAGAAGAAAGGGCAAAATGTGAAGCAAACCTCGCCGGATGGCAGCGAGCCCAGGCAGACTTTATCAACTACAAGCGTTTTGTCGAACAGGAGAAAGCCGAAATCTACAAACAGGCAAACGCCGGTCTGATATTGAGTTTGCTGCCGGTACTGGATGACTTTGAGAGGGCACTTTCTGCAATCCCACCTGAAATGGAAAAGCAAAACTGGATTGAAGGTCTAAAACTGATTGACCGCAAATTCAGGGATATCCTGGAAAAACAGGGAGTTAAATCCATCGAAGCCCTCGGTGAAGAATTTGATCCCCGTTTTATGGAAGCAATGGCTTCTGTAAAAGGGAAAAAGGATGTGGTGGTTCAGGTGCTGGAGAAGGGATATATGCTGAATGATAAAGTGATTCGCCCGGCAAAAGTCATCGTGGGAAATGGCGAGGAAGAGGCGAACAAGGAGGAATAACGCATGTCGAAAGTTGTAGGAATTGATCTTGGCACTACTAAAAGTGTGATTGCCGTAATGCAGGGAGGGGAACCGGTCGTCATTACGACTTCAGATGGTACCCGGGCTCTTCCTTCGGTGGTGGCTATCAGCAAAACCGGTGAGCGGCTGGTCGGCGTACTGGCAAAGCGGCAGGCTATCGTTAATCCGGAGAATACCATTTATGCTATCAAGCGTTTCATGGGCCGCAAATGGGGAGAACCGGCTGGTCGTGAACTTCCTGTTGAGGAAGATGCCAGGAGAAAAACATATAAGGTAGTCCGGGGACCCAATAATGAAGTCAGAGTGATTATGGGTGGTAAAGAATACAGCCCACCTGAGATTTCTGCCATGATCCTGCAAAAATTGAAGGCTGATGCCGAAGCCTATCTTGGAGAAAAGGTGACGGAGGCTGTCATCACGGTGCCGGCTTACTTTAATGATAGCCAGAGGCAGGCTACCAAGGATGCCGGAACCATTGCGGGTCTCAATGTACTGAGAATTATCAACGAACCCACTGCAGCAGCCCTGGCATACGGTCTGGATAAAAAGAAGGAAGAAATCGTGGCGGTTTACGATCTGGGAGGTGGTACCTTTGATATCTCGATTCTGGAGCTGGGTGAAGGCACCTTCCAGGTTAAGTCCACTGCCGGTGATACGCATCTGGGTGGTGAGGATTTCGACCAGCGGATCATGGACTGGCTCTGTGATGAGTTTAAACGGGAACAGGGTATAGATCTCCGCCAGGATAGAATGGCTTTGCAGAGATTAAAGGAAGCGGCTGAGAAAGCCAAGATTGAATTATCAAGTGTTCAGCAAACCGAGATTAATCTGCCTTTCATTACAGCCGATGCTTCCGGGCCCAAACACCTGAGCATGACTCTGACACGGGCCAAGCTAGAACAGCTGGTGATGGATCTGGTAGATAAAACTCTTGGGCCATGTGAGCAGGCGCTCAAGGATGCTGGTTTAACCATCAACCAGATCAATGAGGTTATCCTGGTAGGTTCACAGACCCGCATGCCGCTGGTACAGCAGAAAGTGAAGCAGTTCTTTGGCAAAGAACCAAATCGCAGTGTTAATCCGGAGGAAGTGGTGGCTATTGGTGCGGCTATTCAGGGCGGTGTGCTCAAAGGTGAAGTGAAAGATGTCCTGTTGCTGGATGTAACACCTCTGACGCTGGGCATCGAAACACTGGGTGGAGTAGCAACACCGCTTATACCTCGTAATACCACCATTCCTACATCCAAGACTCAGATCTTCAGCACGGCGGCAGATAATCAGCCCAGTGTTGAGATCCACGTGATCCAGGGTGAGAGACCGATGGCGGCGGATAACCGCACTCTGGGAAGGTTTATTCTGGATGGGATTTTACCGGCTCCGAGAGGAGTACCCCAGATCGAGGTTACTTTTGATATTGATGCCAACGGAATCCTGAGTGTAAGGGCGCGTGATAAAGGCACCGGTAAGGAACAGAAGATCACCATTACTGCTTCCAGTGGTTTGACCAAGGAAGAAATTGAAAGGATGCAGAAGGAAGCTGCCGCTCATGCTGCCGAAGATGCCCGGCGCAAGGAAGAGGCGGAAACCCGGAACACAGCCGATACGCTGGTTTACACGGCTGAAAAGACCCTCAGGGATAACAAGGACAAAATCCCGGCTGATCTGAATAGCGAGGTAGAGGGAAAGATTGCCGCTGTCAGATCCGCTCTGCAGGCTAATGATATTCAGGCCATTAAATCTGCCACACAGGCGTTGAATGAGGCCATGCAGAAGATCGGGCAGGCGATTTATCAATCAGCCCGGGGAGGGACTCAGCCACCTCCAGGTGGTCAGCAACCCCCTCCCGGTGATCAGGGTGGACAGGGCACTGTTGAAGGTGAGTTCCGCGAGGTTTAAATCCGATCCAGAAGATATATAGAAATAACCCCCTCTTGATTGAGGGGGTTATTTGTCTTTGCTGTATTCAACCTTGATGACGGTTCCCTTGCCTGGAGTTGATTCGATCTTAAAACGTGCCCCGATCAACATAGACCGCTCTTTCATGCTGACTATGCCCAGACTGCCTTTACGAATTGCACTTTGTTCTTCATTCCTGGGGTCAAAGCCTCTACCGTTATCGGCAACTACCAGTTTAACTTTTGTGGGGTCAAAGTGGAGGTTGACATAAGCGTTTTTTGCCTGCGCATGCTTGCGGATATTGTTTAAAGATTCCTGCGTAATCCGGAAGAATGCCAGTTCCACCTCATCTGGCAACCTTCTCTCTTTACCGGTTAAATTAAATCTCACCTCGGTTTCGCAACTTTCATTGAATTCACTGATGATTAATTCCAGAGCGGAAACCAGACCAAAGTGTTCCAGTACGCTCGGATGCAGTTCGTGGCTGAAACGGCGGATAATCTGGAGCGTTCTGGAGAGCATGGTTTTCAGGTTGGTAAGTTTGTCCAGTGTTTCACCGGACAATTGTTTTTCATGGGTGATGACGGCATCAATTTCCAGACAGGCCAGAGCCAGAAATTGGGCTGTATCATCATGCAGCTCACGGGAAATCCTTTTTCTTTCTTTTTCCTGTGCCCGGGTGATCTGAGCCAGGTAATATTCGAGTTCATCACGCAATCGCTTCTGTTCCGTGATATCGGCGAAGGTGCAAAGCACGCAATCAATATTACCAGCAGAATCCAGAATCGGTACAGCGCTCGTATTGACCCAGGTGACTTTCCCATCTGCCCATTTATGCCCGAATTCAATGTTCCTGATTTCCTTTTTCTCTTTGCTGGCCCTGTAAGCTGCCAGTTCTTCATAGGGCATCGGCGTACCATCCGGACGGATATGCTCGAATGCTGGTTTAACAGTCCATTTTTCAAATTCGTAAGGTTGATTTAGCAGGTATTCACGGGGCATACCAAAAATGCGGGCTGCTTCTGAATTGGCTTCGATGATCCTTAAACTGGAATCCCACAGAATCGCCCCTTCAGCCATCAGGTTGAAAAGTCTGTTCAGCCTTTCCTGACTTTGCCTGACCTGTTCTTCGACCCTTTTTCGTTCGGTAATATCAACCCAGTTGGCGAGAAAGAATCTGGTCTGTCCCTTTTCGTCTTTCACTGATCTGATGTGGATCAGCACCCAGATGGTTTCTCCATTTTTCTTGCGATGCTGTCTTTCCAGTATGTTGGTTTCCAACGAGCGTCCAGGCAGATTTTCACTCTCATATTGCTGTACTTTGTCATCCGGCCACCAGGGATAAGGGGATTTCCGTCCCAGAATTTCTGGCCTGGAGAAACCGGTTAAATTTTCGAATGCACTGTTAACATAGACAACAGAGGTATCCGGCCCGGTAACCATAATCGGATAGGGTGCATTTTCCAGCAGTGCAGTATTAAATTGGAGGGTTTCCTTTAAAATATTGCTGGTTTTCTTATTCTCTGCAAGCAGATTTTGTAGCATGCGGTTGGTTGTTGCCAGCCGGTTTTTTAAAGCAATATATCTGGAAATGTCCATTACAGCAATGTGGCAGGTCCGTGGATAATTCTCCTCTAGTTGTGTGGTGCTGCCCTGGAGAAGAACCTGGAATTGAGTTTGATCTGGTTTCAAAAGTGTTAATGCGCATTTCTGGGATATTCCTGTGGCAAAGGCTTCCCTTACACGGGTATAAAATCTACGGCGGGTATTCCTTGAGATAAAGGTGGTGATTTTTTTACCGATCAGGCTTTCCTTTTCCAGACTTAGCATCCTGGCAAAGGTAAGGTTGGCGTCATTGATAGTGTAATTTTCATCAATTGCCAGGTAGCCTATCGGTGCGTTATCGAAAAGGAACAGACGAAAATCGTTCATCTGTTGCCCATTGTGTCCGGTAGTTTTTGCATCTCCGGAAAGTCGCGAACCGCAGCAGGGGTCACCCATGTTTTGCAATTCCTCCCGCTTTATGTTAATCGAATCACAATTTCCTGTAAAGTACCGGCGCGGGGCGGTTTACTGGAGACAATGCGACTTAAAGTATGCCCAGCAATGCAACTCGAAACATGACATAATAAATTTCTTAATTATGGTAAATGCAGGTAAGTTTGAGCGTGTTTCTAACTCACCTGGCAAAATGGTATACTAGATTAGGAGTTTAAATAGCTTGTATTATAGGCTATCAGTTAAACAGGGTAAACGATAATGGCAACCAAACGTGATTATTATGAAGTCTTAGGTGTGGATCGTAACGCAACGGAAGAAGAAATTAAAAAAGCCTTCAGAAAGCTTGCTTTTAAATACCATCCCGATCATAACCATGATGATAAAGCTGGCGAGGCTTTTAAAGAGATTAATGAAGCCTATGAGGTTCTCTCGAATCCGGAAAAAAGAGCGGCTTATGACCGTTACGGTCATGCCGGCATGGAGAATGTCTGGAGCCGGGGTTTTGAGGGTATGGATTTCGGCGGTTTTGGAGACATCTTTGAAGCCTTTTTCGGTGGTACAACCTCCACCGCCAAACAGGGCCCTCGTCAGGGAGCCGACCTGGAGACGGAACTGACCCTTACTTTTGAAGAAGCTGCCTTCGGAACGGAGAAGAAAATCGAAATTACCCGGGTTGACCATTGTTCGGTCTGCCAGGGGATAGGCTCCAAACCGGGAACCAGCCCTGTCAGGTGTCCGGAATGCAACGGCACCGGTCAAATCCGGCGCGTACAGCAAAGCATTTTTGGTCGTTTTACCAATGTAACCACCTGCAGCCGTTGCCGGGGAGAAGGTTCTATCATCACAGACACCTGCCCGCAGTGTAAAGGCAGTGGCAGGGAGAAGGTGAGACGTATCGTTGAAGTCCGTATTCCTCCCGGTGTGGATGACAATCTCAGGCTGGTGATGAGGGGTGAGGGCGACGCCGGAATACGTGGTGGTGCTTATGGCGACCTTTATATCAATGTCAAAGTGTTACCCCATGAATCCTTTATCAGGCAGGAAGATGATATCATCTATATGCTGCCGGTTAACTTTGTTCAGGCGGCGCTTGGTGACGAGGTTGAGGTACCAACTTTAGCTGGTAAAACGAAGATTAAGATTCCGGCTGGCAGCCAGACAGGCAAAGTTTTCCGCTTAAAAGGTCAGGGCATCGCTCACTTTAACCGGAGTGGTAGGGGCGATCAGATTGTGATGTTGGTGGTTGTGACGCCGGATTCTCTGAATGAGAAACAACGCAAATTATTGAAGGAACTCGGTGCCAGTCTTACTTCGGAGAACATACCGTCAACTGATAAATGGCGAGGCTGGCTGGAAGAATTGTTCAGCTCTTTCGGTTCCTTAAAAAAGTAAACAACCGCCATTTGCGTCCGGTTAATTCGTGGTTTACGGGAGTTCCCATCAGCTCCGTCGCGGCATCTCTGGGGCTGAGTCCTTCGTAAAGTACCCGGTAAACCTTTTCGGTAATCGGCATTTCCAGCCCGAGTTTGCGGGCTAATTCCCAGGCAACTTTCGTGGTGGTGACGCCTTCTGCCACTTCGTTCATGGATTTGAGGATGTCTTCCAGGGAACGACCCCGTGCCAATTCAAATCCCACATAATGGTTTCTGCTCAACTTACTGGCACAGGTGGTAATTACATCTCCCAGTCCCGCCAGCCCTGAAAAAGTCAGTGGATTGGCTCCCAGTGATACTCCCAGGGCGGATATTTCGGTCAATCCGCGGGTAATAAAAGCAGCTTTGGCGTTATCACCATATCCCAGACCGTCAGCCATACCCGCTCCCAGGGCAATGATATTTTTCAGGGCACCCCCCAGTTCGACTCCGATTACATCTGTGTGGGTGAAAACACACAGATTTTGTGTGGAGAGCAGCCTTTGCATCGTCCGGCTGGCTTCGGCGTTTTCAGAGGCGACCACAGTGGCAGCCGGCAATCCCAGCATAATTTCTTTTGCCAGGTTGGGTCCGGACATCACGCAGATATTACGGCTCAACTGGGGTCCGACTTCTTCCTGAATTACCTGCGACATGCGGCGGTTGGTTCCCAGTTCAATTCCTTTGGTGGCGCTGGTAATGATCATTGTTTTGTTAAGATAGGGCTGAATAATCCGCACATTCTGCCGCATGGTCTGAGAAGTGACGGGTAAAATTACGGCTTTAGCATCGGTTACGGCTTCTTTAGGATCGTCGGTTATTATGAGATTCGAGGGTATATCTATTGGCGGAACTTCATAAACATGATTACCACATGATTGCAACCTGGATTCCTGCAATTCTCTGGCTTCACTGGCCGTTCTTGCCCATAAACTCACCCTTATGCCTTTACGGGCTAGAAGAAGGCTCAAGGTGATTCCCCAGGAGGTAGCCCCAATTATGGATACTTTAGGCATAGGCTAAGCTTTGGCTCTCTCTGGAGACGGTCTGACCAGTTCCCCCCTTTGCCCCAGCTTGCGTTCGGTGCCATTGACAAGGCGGTTGATATTATCTTTGTGCATGACGATGATGAGCAAACCGCCGATCAAAGCATAGAAAAGGTATTCGATAGGGAATTTGTAAATTAAAGTAAGGGGAACGAGGGTCAGGTAGGCAGTGGTAATACCGAGAATTGAACCCAGAGAAGCGTAGCGGGTTAATCCGGCACTAACAATGAGCACTTCTCCGCCGATCAGGGCAGCCGGCGGACAGAGAGCCACCAGTCCGCCGAAAAAGGTTGATACACCCCTGCCACCTTTGAATTTGAGGAAGATCGACCAGTTGTGACCTGCGATGGCTGCCAGGGCAGCAGCAACCTGTGCAATCAGCGTACCCAGACCGAAGTTCCCGATTACCAGCAGTTCATTGCCAAAAATTGCACCGGCAATGACCACGGATAAGACGCCTTTAAGCAGGTCACCTGCCAGAACCAGCAGGGCAGCTCTGGTGCCTGCTGTACGCAGGACATTGGTAGCGCCAGTCTTGCCGCTACCATATTCCAGCACATTTTTCTTGGCCTGATAGCGGCTGACGATGACTCCGAACGGTATGGAACCGAGCAGATAAGCAATGACAATAATATAAGCGAGTTTTGCTATTATCACATTTACCCCCTAGATTTGAAAACCAGGCGTATGGGTGTGCCTCTGAATCCATAAACTTCCCGTAGCCTGTTTTCCAGAAAACGTTCATAAGAGAAATGGATTAAGCGCGCATCATTGACCTCGATCTGGAAGGTAGGAGGGTTGATGCCGGTTTGCCTGGCAGAGTAATACTCAAGTATTTTTCGTCCCTTACGCGGGAGGTTGTGGGTTTCTACAGCCGTTTTGATCAGCTCATTAACCTCAGCATCTGGAATTCGCATACTTCTTTCCATTGAAATCTGCTGTACCAGAGGCATTATTTTCTTAACCCCCTGACCGGTTTTAGCTGAAATGAACAGAACCGGTACATAAGGTGCAAATTTGAGCCTGTTCTTAACATATTCCTCATAGCTCTGCGGATCTTTTTCTTTAATCAGATCCCATTTATTAACCAGAACGATTATTCCTTTACCGGCTTTTTCGATATGACCGGCAATGTGGGCATCCTGAGCGGTCAAAGGTTCGGTCGCATCCACAACCAGCAGAGCGATATCTGACCGGTCAATTGCCCACATGGCACGAACAACGCTGTACAGTTCTATGCCGGCTTCTATCCTGCCACGGCGCCTTATTCCAGCCGTATCAATAAGTATCACATTTTGACCACCAAAGTCAAGTACCGTATCTATGGCATCTCTGGTAGTACCGGGTTGCGTGCCCACGATAGCCCGTTGTTTGCCAACCAGCGTATTCAGTAAGAGCGATTTACCTACGTGGGGTCTGCCCACGATAGCGACTTTTATCCCTTCTGCCGGTGCTTCCGGTTCTGGTGTTGAGGGGGGTAAGCTGGCCACTACCCTATCCAGCAGATCGGCTACTCCTCTACCGTGGTAGGCACTGATCAGAGTGGGCTCACCAAAACCCAGCTTGAAGAATTCGGCTGCTTCAGGTGCCTGTTTGGCACTGTCCACCTTATTGACAGCCAGAAAGATCGGCTTGCTGGTCTTTCTCAGAATGTCTGCTATTATTTCGTCATCGGGCATCAGTCCTTGTTTGGCATCGGTGAGAAAAATAATTGCATCTGCTTCCTGGATGGCTATCTCTGCCTGTTTTCTGACTTCCTGTTCAATAGTAGATTCTCCCTGGAATTCCAGACCGCCAGTATCTACCAGGAGAAAGTCAATGCCATTCCAGGTAGCATCTGCAAATACCCTATCCCGTGTTGTTCCGGGCAGGTCTTCGACAATGGCTATCTGCTTACCGGCAATCCGGTTCAACAGAGTAGATTTGCCGACATTCCTTCTGCCTATAATTGCAACAATTGGCTTTGCCAGAGGTTTCATCCTTCCCACGCAAAACTAACTAACAATCTAGCACAAGATGGTTGAATGTTGCAAAAGCGGCTCGTTTTCCAACAACATCACATCAGACAGCTGGCTGCCAGAATAGGATAAGCTGACCGTCTCAGCAACTTGAATTATTTATGCCGGTGCAGGAAGATATCCAGCCCGCCGAGCATTTCTGCCAGCAGGGCTTTTTGAGCGTGCAGGCGGTTTTCTGCCTGATCGAATACTACCGAATGGCGGCTGGACAGGACTTCTTCGCTGACCTCTTCTCCGTGATGAGCCGGCAGGGGATGCATGAAGATCACATCTTCTTTAGCCAGATTGAGCAGTTCCTGGTTGACCTGGTATCCCGCAAAGACCTTGCGGCGTATTTCAGTTTCGGCTTCCTGGCCCATGCTGGTCCAGACATCCGTGTACACAACATCCGCCCCTTTTGCGGCTTCGGCAGGTTTTTCGGTGCAGAAAATTGAAGCCTGGTTTTCCGTGGCAAATTCCTCTGCCATCTGCAGGATATTTTCGGGAACGGAATATCCTTTTGGCGAGGCTATTCTGAAATTAACCCCGGTCAGAGCACAGCCAAGCATCAACGAATTGGCAACGTTGTTACCGTCTCCAATGTAAGCGACATTAACCCCCTTTAACTCGCCTTTCTTTTCCATGATGGTCAGCAGATCTGCCAGGGCCTGACAGGGATGCTCCAGGTCTGAAAGAGCGTTGATAACAGGAACGTCCGCATATTCTGCCAGAGTTTTAACTGTTTCGTGAGAAAAGGTTCTGGCGGCTATTACGTTGACATAACGGCAGAGAACCCGTGCTACATCGGCTACCGGTTCGCGTTTACCCATCCCAACCTCCGCGGGCGAGAGGTAAATGGTCTGTCCACCCAGTTGCTTCATAGCTACCTCAAAGCTTACGCGGGTTCTCAGGGAGGGTTTTTCAAAGACCAGCGCCAGTATTTTCCTGTCCAAAACGGACAACCAGCCATCGTTTTTCATATCCAGAGCATCCGAAAGCAGCAGATGAATCTCTTCGCTGCTCAGATCTGCCATCGACAGTAAATCCTTGCCCTTCAAGATATCCTCCTTTGACAGGGACAAAAACAACACCCTGCAATACTTGAAATATTAGCAATATCCGGTTGATTTAGCAACAGTACCTTAGAAACCGAACATCCTGGCGGCTACTTCGGCTACGCGGGTGAGAATTCCTGGAAAGATGCCCAGGAGTAATACACCCAGAGAGGAGATGGCAAGGGCAAATTTCAATGCTCCTGAAGCTGCTACTGCTCCCGTGGTGACGGATTCTCTGAACCACATTACTTTAACTACACGAAGATAGTAGTAGGCGGAAATAACACTGTTGATTACCGCAATCACCACTAGCCATAGCAGGTCGTGCTGTACGGCACTGCTGAAAAGGTAGAATTTGGCAATAAAACCGGCTGCTGGCGGCATGCCTATCAGTGAAATCATGCAGAGGCTCAGGCAGAGAGCCATCAACGGCGAGCGTTTTCCCATCCCCGCAAAATCCTCAATCAGGTCGCTACCGGTATGATTTGAAATGGCAATGATGGTGATGAAAGCACCAAGATTGGTCAGGGCATAACTGATCAGGAAGAAGAGGATGCTGCTTTGTCCCACCGTGATTGTAGCGGGAGCAAAAGCCACGGTGGCCAGACCGACCAGGATGTAACCAGCCTGGGCAATGCTGGAGTACCCAAGCATCCTTTTGATATTGTTTTGATGGATTGCCAGAATGTTACCCAGAGTCATGGTGATCACACTGGTAACGGCAAATACCATGCCCCAGTCCTTGCTTAGGGCAACGGGTGTCTGGAAAGCCGAGTAAAATACACGGAGTATTACAGCGAAGCCGGCTGCCTTGCTGCCCACGGAGAGATAGGCAGTAATAGGGGTAGGAGCCCCTTCATATACGTCCGGCACCCACATGTGGAAGGGGAACATGGCGATTTTGAAACCAAACCCCGCAATCAGAAGAATAATGCCTGTGAGCAGGGCAGGCTGATCTGTCACAAGGGTTGAGAAAGACTGTATATTCTTGGCGATCTCCCCCAGATTGGTTTTCCCGGTAAACCCGTAAACCAGCGCCATGCCGAAAAGCAGGATGGCGGAGGCAATTGCGCTGAGGAGCAGATATTTCAAAGAAGCTTCAGCGGACTTATCATCCTTCAGAAAGCCTACCAGTGCGTAAAGGGAAAGGTTTACCAGCTCAAGGGAGACGAAAATTGAAATCAATTCACCGGTTGCAGCCATCAGCATCATTCCGGTAGTGGAAAGCATTATCAGGGCATAGTACTCTCCCTGGAAGCGGGAGAATCTGGTGGCATAATCCACCGATGCCAATATCACCAGACCGGCAATCCCCAGGAAGAGCAGCTTGAACAAAACGGCAAAGTTATCTATGATCAGCATGCTGTTGAAAACCGCCCGGGGTGATTCATCCCAGAGGCTTAGGGCAAAGGCGGCTGAAACAATAATTTGCTATTTTAAAAATCACAACATTACAGTTGAAAGAGCAGATTATTATGAGTTGGAAGAGCTTTCTGAGAAGATGCCGCGGGCGATACTGATCTTGATAAATCCGTTAAAAGATTATAAGGGAAAAAGTCTCTGGGACGCTGCTCCAGCCCCGCTTGTAGATCCAAATGAAAACGGCTTATTAAGAGACGATTCTAAGTATGGAAAATCCCATTTATATGATTGGATGAAGGATAACGGGTTAATCCTTATAACTATCGGGTCTTTGCAGCCTTATAAACAAATTGTTTACCGTGGTGGCGGTTATGGTGAGGCTAAGGATGTTTATCAAACTTTTGATGCTCACTTTTTCTTAACAGATGCGCCATACAGTGAGAGAAGCATAATTAATGGGAGCTATAGTCCTGGTAATTATAAGCCAATAAGGGTTTCATGCACTTTAGGGCTTTCATATAGAGAAACAACGCTTGGCTTTGATAAGGATTCTATGGAAAAATACGGGCTGAAATATTATGCCTATGGAGATTACACATTTCCGTATCAGGGAATAGTTCTGAACTGCAGTTTGCCGGTTTTCATTAGGGTTGGTGATGGCGGCTGGTTAGCTATGGGAGGCAGTGATCTTTCGCTAGGCGAGGAGGGGCTTGCCCATGACTTGCTAATGATGTTCTTGCATGAAGTTTGGGATTCAGTTTGGGTTCCCTATGGGTGGTATTGGGATAATGGAGCTGTCTTTTATAACAATTATGGGATACTATCTTCTAACAGAACTGTGGAGACAGAGTTTATGCCGACGAAGATTTT
>Ga0078972_1003153_pt1 | contig 50417 bp, 45 predicted proteins | sample YelNatPaOPGAMG01_FD_67568 | JGI IMG/M metagenome (GOLD analysis project Ga0078972, IMG submission 67568) | Hot spring thermophilic microbial communities from Obsidian Pool, Yellowstone National Park, USA - OP-RAMG-01 (SPADES assembly) (version 2) | ecosystem: Environmental > Aquatic > Thermal...
ATTTTATATAGAAGAACATTCATACCCATTTTGGTGATAAACATGATAGGACAAACAGGTGGTACTGGTATGCCGGTATTGATTCTGAAGGAAGGCACAAAAAGGGAAAGAGGAAAGGGCGCACTTGAGAACAACATAATGGCTGCGACAGCGCTTGCAGATGCAGTGAAAACCACACTTGGCCCGAGAGGGCTGGACAAGATGCTCGTTGACAGCATGGGCGATGTGGTGATAACAAACGACGGAGTCACCATACTCAAAGAGGTGGATGTAGAGCATCCTGCAGCAAAGATGCTTGTTGAGGTTGCAAAAACACAGGACGAGGAATGCGGAGACGGCACCACAACCGCAGTCGTGCTTGCAGGGGAACTGCTCAAAAAGGCACTGGAACTCGTTGACCAGAACATACATCCCACCGTGATTGCAGCGGGCTACAAGATGGCATCAGCGAAGGCAATAGAGGAACTCCAGAAGATTGCGGAGAAGGTGGACATTGAGGATACAGAGAAACTCAAGGAGATTGCAATGACCGCGATGGGTTCAAAGAGTGTAAGCGCCGCAAAGGACTATCTTGCGGACATTGCAGTAAAGGCAGTGAAATCAGTCGCTGAAAAATATGACGGCGGTTATAAGGTAGATCTGGATAATATACAGATAATTAAGAAGCACGGTGGTTCAGTCACGGACACAGCGTGCATTGATGGAATAATTGTTGACAAGGAGCGTGTGCATGCGGGCATGCCTGTAAAGGTAGAGAATGCAAAGATTGCACTCATTGACTCTGCGCTTGAAGTGAAGAAGACCGAGATTGACGCAAAGATTGAAATCACAGACCCATCCCAGCTCACTGCGTTCCTTGCTGAGGAAGAAAAGATGCTGAGAAACATGGTGGAGACAATCAAGAAATCCGGAGCAAATGTGGTCTTCTGCCAGAAAGGAATTGACGACATGGCCCAGCACTTCCTTGCAAAGGCAGGCATATACGCAGTAAGGCGTGTGAAGAAATCTGATATGGAGAAGCTCTCAAAGGCAACAGGTGCCAACATCATCACAAAGCTCAGTGAGCTCACACCGGAAGACCTTGGTAAAGCTGCACTGGTGGAAGAGAAAAAGATTGGTGATGACAAAATGACATTTGTGACCGGGTGCACTGGTGCAAAGGCAGTTTCCATACTGATTCGCGGTGGTACCGAGCATGTGGTCGACGAAATCGAGCGCTCACTGGAAGATGCAACAAGCGTGGTTGGTGTTGCAATTGAGGACGGGTACATGATCACGGGTGCAGGCGCGGCAGCGACAGAACTTGCACTCAAGCTCAGGGACTATGCTGCAAGTGTTGGCGGACGCGAACAACTGGCTATTGAATCTTTCGCAAATGCACTTGAGGTAATTCCGAGGACACTGGCTGAAAATGCAGGTATGGACCCGATTGATGTGCTCATCGAACTCCGGAAGGCACACAAAGACGGGAAGGTACACTTTGGTGTCAATGTTCTCACTGGCAAAGTCGGAGACATGCGAAAAGAGAAGGTATTTGAACCGCTCAGGGTGGGAAAGCAGGCACTCCAGTCCGCAACGGAAGCAGCGGTGATGATTCTCCGCATCGACGATGTGATTGCGGGCAAGCCATCTGAGACCGGTAAGGGCGGACCAAAGGGCGGTCCAGGTGGTGGCGAGGGCTCTGAGTTTGAGGACTAAATAAAACACTTTTATTTTACATTTTTTTGGGGGGTGTGGATGTGCCGAAAAAAAAGCGTGAGGAAGACGAGGATGAAGAATCCCCTGATAAATGTGAGACAGAGGATGAGAGTTCCTATTTTGAAGATGATAACTTGTTTGATGAACTCGAGCGAAATTTCGAAAGGGATTTTGAACGGATGCGCAGGATGATATTTGACATTCTCAACACATACCACACATCAAATATGAAAGAAGTTGGTGATGACTGGCGTTTATCAAAACCAATTGTGTACGGATTTTCGTTGAAAATTGGTCCGGACGGAGAACCTGTATTCCAGAAATTCGGAAATCTTCCGGAGCATATAGAAAAGCCGGGTGTGGGACGAGAGTTTGCGCTTCCTCCCCCAAGAGAACCGCTCACAGATGTTGTGGATTCCAGAGACTCCTTCTCAGTTACGATGGAGATGCCTGGTGTAGAAAAGGATGAAATCAATTTAAGTGTGGTAGATGGCGTTCTGAAGGTCAATGTTAATTCCCGGGATAGACGGTATGTAAAGGAGATTCCACTGCCGAGAGATGTGGACGAAAACTCCGCAAAGGCATCATTCAGGAATGGTGTGCTGGATATTACATTCCAGAAGAATCCAGAGAAAAAGGAAAAAGAACATAAAATAAAAATACAGTGAGGTATAGAGGCACTTCAATGACCGAGGAAAAAACGAACAGCAGTGCAACACCAGAGAATGCATCTTCTGCTGGTGAGAATGCACCTGCGGAGGTGTCTAACGGTGCTGCAGCATTGTCTGAGGAACTAAAGCGTCTGAGAAGTGCGATAGAGGAAAAAGACGCAGAGATAAAGCATCTTAAAAACCAGCTGATGTATGCACTTGCGGATTTCGACAATTTTAGAAAACGAAAGGAGCGTGAGTTGCAGTTCATGCGAAAAAACACAATTTCTGAGATAATCCTGAATTTTTTGCCAGTTATAGATACAATGGAAGCGATGGAAAAAAATCTGAGCGATGCGAAAGCCGAGGAATTGGTGACTGGTTTACTTGGAATAAAGAAAAAATTCGCAGAGGTTCTGTCAGATATAGGTGTGCGCGAAATCGATGCAAAATATTTTGATGCTGGGGTGCACGAGGTAGAGTCCGTGGTGCCTGGTGATGAGGAGAACAAGGTCGTTGAGGTTATACGAAAAGGATACATGTTCGAAGACAAGGTAATACGACCTGCAAGGGTTATAATTGCGAGAAAAAAAGAGGCACAGTAACTTCTATATACCTATCAATATTTCACCATAGTGAGCAGGTGTGATCTAGTCTGGCTAGGATATTAGCCCTCCAAGCTAATTGCCCGGGTTCAAATCCCGGCACCTGCACTCAATGCATCGAGCACAATTCCGGGGTCGAATCTCTGCTTCTGTCTTGTGCTCACTTCTTCAAGATAAAATCGCACCGCATATCTCAGGTTCTTCAGAGAAATCTCAATTTCCAGGTTGTCATTATTGAAATATTCGAGCATGCTCATTGCACATGCAAGTTTTATTGCCCGTGACTGGAGCCGTGGTGAAAAATTTATGCTTTCTATGTGTTCCAGAATTGTAGAATTCACATTCTTAAATATCTCGTATATCTTTTTATTCAGTTTTATGGGCTTGTACGGGAATTTACCTGATACGAGCGGATGCCTTGTCTGTATTGCATACACAAGTGTGAGATGATGCCTTATCTTCTCTGCAAGTGCAAAATCAATCTCACCGAGTTCCAGTCGTGCATTACTCTCTTCAATTGCAAGAAATCGTTCCTTGCTCATGAGATGCAATCTGCAGAGCATTCGGTCTTCAATTGCGGAAAAATTAGGGTCTGAAATTGTAACTTCGTAACCAAACCCCTCGCTCCTTGTGTTGTAGTTTACAGAAAAGAATGAGGAAAATCTGTATGGTCCAATCGTGCCTATTGTGGATTCGTATTTAACTTCACGCTGTTCCATCACGAGTTTGAGCGGTTCAACCATGCCTTTGTACTTAAACCAGTCGTTGAATTCGGGCACAATAAAGTTGAATTTACGCCCTGCATATGCTTCGCCAATTCGTATGAATTGTGCAGGTGTCATGCCTCCGCAGTACCTGTTTTTGCCAGGTAATCCATGTGATGGAACACCCAATCTGGAATTCCCGCGAATCATGTCATCAATTGTGAATGTCTTACCAGTTCCCGGTGGTCCGAAAAATGAGATGCTGAATCCAGTATGTCCGGTAACCTTTAAATTTGGAGAAATAATCTCAACATCTGCGAGTCCATACTGGTGCACAATTGAGAGCAATGTATCAAAGTACAGCACATCTCCAAAGATATTCTGAAGATATTCTGCAAGTATTTCCGTGTTAAATTTTTTGCCGAATTCGATGGTTTCATCAAGGTGATTAAACAGCACATCATGCAGATGCTTCTCAAATTCTGCATCCATCTTTTCAATCTCAATCAATTCCTCCTTTGCTGTAGGATTTATTGCCTGCATCTTCTCACTGAGGGTGCGTTCGAATGTTTGTATTTCATTTTCTATAATCGCTGGGTCAATGAGATAAAATGTGTTGTTGCCCAGTTTCTTTAAAATCCCCCGCTTCATCAGCTGTGTTAATGTTGGTTCTGGATTTACAAAAATTCCATTAGTTGTGAGCACATTGCGCACATCATCGATGCTGAAGCCAATTCTTGTTTTTTCCCATGCCTGCTTGCTCTTGCCACCATACTCTGCCCGCATCTTTTTTTTCCAGTCCTCAGTTTTTCTCATTGCCTGGGAATTTGCTTCCAGAACTGCAAGAAGAACCTCCTTCCCGTATTCCCTTTCGAACAGGTCTTCTAACATGCACTGATATTACTTTCCCCCTATTTTGTTTTTTCGTGGAAACAGCAAGATTTAATACATCTCATCTATTCCTCCTTTTCGTGCAAAAAATAAGGTTTTTGGGCGAAGACCTGATAGGCAAGATTGCTGCGGGCGAGGTGGTAGAGAATCCTGCATCTGTGGTGAAGGAGCTAATTGAAAACGCAATTGATGCCCATGCCAGTGAGATACGAATTGAAGTTGAGGAAGGTGGTAAGAAAAAGATAACGGTATCTGATAACGGTTCTGGCATGAGTGCGGAGGACGCAAGAATTGCATGGCAGCGACACACCACGAGCAAGATTTCATCAGCAGATGACCTGTTTGCAATAAAAACACTGGGTTTTCGGGGCGAGGCACTTGCAAGCATCGCAGCAGTATCAAAGCTTACAATTCTTACGCGAGACAGCGAGAGCGAGACAGGTATTGAGCTGCACATCGAAAATGGAAAAATTGTGTCTGAGCGTGTGTGCGGAATGAATGCAGGTACAACCATTGTTGTTTCCCAGCTTTTTTACAACACACCTGCAAGATTGAAGCACCTCAAAAGCGAGCGTGTTGAATTGCTGAGAATCGTAGATGTGGTTGTAAGGTATGCAATTGCGATGCCACAGATTAGATTCACACTGAGCACGGAACATGGCAATGTGTTTACAAAGAATCCGGACAGTGACGAAAGAGCTGGCCTTATACCTGTCATCGGGCTTGAAGGTGCGAAATCGCTGATAAAAATGGGCTGGAAAGATGGGCGTGTGGAAATCAGTGGATATATATCAAAACCAGAGATTCAGAAATCCACCTCAGATTACATCTATCTGTATGTAAATCGACGCTGGTTTTATTCAAAAAACATTGTAAACGCAATTAGAGACGCATGTGGAGAAAGTTTGATGAAGGGAAAATATCCCATTGCAATCATCTTTATTTCCGTCCCATTCGAAGATGTTGATGTAAATGTGCATCCTGCAAAAACCGAGGTGCGATTCGTTGATGAGCGCAGCATAATCAATAGCATTGCAGGTGCAGTCCGTGCTGCATTTGCAAGACACAGGGAGCATGAGGCAATACTTCGTGAGGTGCATGAGAAGGGTGCACAGCAAACACTGGCTGTAGAATCAACGGGCACTGCTGCACAACCCGCAGTTGTAAAAGAGGCAATTACTGCGTATGCTGCCTCACATCCAGCCGGGATTGTTGAGGAAAAGACGAAGGTAAAAATCAGGGTAATTGGCCAGGCACTGAATTCCTACATCATTGGAGAAATCTCTCAAACTTCAGAAGCCTTTTCAGGGAAGCCTTTTCAGGAGGCTTCGCCTCCCGAAAATCCTTCAGGGAAAAATAGCCAGGGGGTTAAGGAGGGGGTGGAACCCCATCTCCCGAAAATCCTTCAGGGAAAAGTGGAGTCTGGGGTTAGGGAGGGGGCGGAGCCCCATCTCGTAATTGTTGACCAGCATGCTGCATGTGAGCGTATTGCGTATGAAGCCCTGAGGAATTTTGAGAAGGTCGTGAAGCAGGAACTCATTGTGCCGCTGGTAGTTGAGCTCACACCAAAGGAGGCAAAGACACTTGAGGAGTACAGGGAATTGCTCGCATCACTCGGTTTTGAGATTGAAGATTTCGGGCTTAGAACATTCACGGTACGCAGTGTGCCATCTGTGGCGTCCATGATTGCGACGAAGGAATTGTTTATTGAGATGCTGGATTCACTGGGTGAAGGAAAGGCGCAGGACGCTGAGGAAAAGATTGAGCATGTACTCAAGACAATCGCATGTAAATCCGCAATAAAATCCGGGGAGCCATTGAGTGTGGAGAAAATGTATGAGATTTTGAATGCACTGTATAAGTGCAAGCTACCATTCAACTGCCCGCACGGACGCCCCACCGTGCTCAAATACCAGAAGAAGGACCTGGACAGGATGTTTTTGCGGTGAGAAAAAAGTTCAAGAAAATATTTTTAAATAAGCAAAGCATACTGTAAAAAGGCAGTGCACTACTGGTGGTCAAAATATGGATGAAGTTGAAAGAAATGAAACGAAGATTGAGATGGAATTTGGATGTGGTAAGTTGAAAGGGAATGCTGGCGAGAAGAAATACTTTGTATCCCATGATGAACGCATTCAGATAATATGTGATAATTTTCTGGAACTGAAATTGATTCCGGAAAATTCGATTGACTTAATTGTTACATCTCCGCCATACAATGTGGATGTGCATTACAATTCCTGCAAGGATAATATTACATATGATGAATACCTGGAATTCACGGAGAAATGGTTGAATGAGGCATATCTATTGATGAAAAGTGACGGCAGGATGTGCCTGAACATTCCCATGGATAAGAGTAAGGGCAGACAGAGTGCGGGTTTTCAGTGTGTGTACGCAGATGTAGTAAAAATTGCTGAGAAAGTCGGGTGGAAATACTTTTCTACAATCATATGGAATGAGGGGAACATTTCAAGAAGGACTGCATGGGGTTCCTGGCTGAGCGCAAGAGCACCATATGTAATTGCTCCTGTTGAGGTAATTGTTGTCTTTTACAAGGAGCGGTGGCAAAAAATAAAAAATGGTGTGTCGGATATTACTAAAAGAGAGTTTATGGAATGGACGAATGGTGTCTGGACTTTTTCCGGTGAAAGCAAGAAAAAAGTCGGGCATCCTGCACCATTTCCTCTGGAACTACCAAGGCGCTGTATCAAACTTTTTAGTTTTGTTGGAGATATGGTTCTGGACCCTTTCATGGGTAGCGGAACTACATTGATTGCCTGTGCTTTATTGAATAGAAAGGGAATTGGCGTGGAAATAGACCAGAACTACTGTGAAATTGCGAGGAAAAGGTTGATAAAAGAGGCACATATACTCGAGGCAAAAATTACCGAGTGTGAAAAAAATGAGTGAAGAAACACTCCAGGATAAAATATTGAAGGCAAGACAGAGTGCAGTTTCCAGGGCTGGGAATGACTGGGAGAATTTTGTTGAGAGCTTCCTCAAAGAAAGTTTTGTTCAGATTAGAAACACATCTCAGGAAGAATCTATCAAAAAAGTTGTAGAGGATATTGAAGTAAGGCGTATGGGAAAGCGAGAAGAAATAGCGCAGATTAAACAAGAATATCCCCAGCTGTACAAATCACTCTTTATTCCGATTGTGAATTATGCTAAAAATCGCCAGTTTATAGTAGAAAACCCGGAGATTATTTCTACAATCTTCGAAACAGGGAATGTCATTGGAGATGTGGATATTGTTACATTCTCCCGCAAGCATCAAATTCCTATTGCTATTGTAAGCTGTAAAGTAAGTTTGCACGGGCGCCTCACCGAGAGTTTGTTTTATGCCCTGTATTATAGAATTACAAATAAAATTAAGTTTGTACTGGCAACACCTGACAAAGGCAAGCAGGCAAGTAAGGGAGTATGGGAAACAGAATGGGGTACGCCCCAGAATCCTTCAAAAGACAGAGTGCTGGCAATGTTATTCCTGGATGGAGTGTATGTAGACAATGTGCCCAAGTTTATGCCTGACGGTTTCGATTCCCGAAAGGAGAGCACCGCACTTGGAGGAATTGTGAGACACCTTTCTGAATTGCCAGGAGACATCATACGATGGTACGAAGATATAAAATTTAACATCACCAATGAGAAGTTATGACATTTTTTTGATTATATCCCCAGTTTTCGGAGCAGACGGTCATACAGCTTGAACTCCTCACTCTGCGCAAATTCTGCGATTCTGTCATCCGGGAGATTACCAAGCAGTTCATCCAGCTTCTTGAGCACCCTGCAGAGTTCCTCTGCGCTCAGTTCATCGTCTGCATCCAGTACTGGCTTCGAGATTACTGAAAGCATATTTGCTGCAACTGCAAATGAAAATTTAGTGCGTTTGAAGTAAGTTGCATCTGCACTTACAACACCAATTGCATCTCCGTTCTGGGAAAGATGGATGCTGTGCATGTGTCCGATTGCACGGTCATGTGTCTCAGAGATAAGCTTCGGATTTCCGATGCTGAGCAGAAGAAAGTTCCTGCGTCTAAGTTTGGTATTCAACATGACTATGAACCTTATCACATCCTCGAACGCACAGTTTTGAACTGCGTGCGTAACACAATCAAGGATGAGCACACCACGCTCTCCCACCTTTTTCAATGCCCAGTCAATCGCAACACTGAGATATACGATGTCTCTTGCCACATGCAACACACAACCCTTCTCCTCCACTGCGTTCACCTTTCTGTTTTTGCTCGTGTACCAGTCAACAAACACAAATGGTTTATCGTTTCCCGCGTTTATGTCTATACTGCGTTTTTTCATCCGTTCTGAAAATGCATTAAAGTCAAATTCACTTGTGACCACGATGCATGGTTTCCCGGTACTGATAGCATCTGAAGCACACTGCTCGATGATGTAGTCCCTCTTTCCCGGTTCCAGAGAGAAATAAATGCTCGAATTCTGCGGAAGTCCATACGGGAAAATTGCATCGAGTCCTGGAAGCCAGTAACTGTTTTGTCCTTCAGCCCATCTCACTGCGTATTTTTCCACGCCGTTTTGAGTGCGCATCAGTGCATGGCTCTCCCCGATTCCGTATCTTATTTCCAGATTTTCCAGGAGTTTCTTTTGAGAAATCAGGGTTAAAATTCCATTTTTCATTTCAAGGACATAATCAAATGCATTGCGCAAGGATGCGATGTCGCTCTCCTCAACTACATCTGACTCCAGGAGCACGAGCAACTCGAGATCGCGCTGTTCGCAGAGCGCAGAGATGTGTGCAATGAGCGTGTGGATTGTGTCCCTCTCATGCATAAAAAACAGTGGTGTGAGATGAAAAAAAATTTTTTTCACATCCTCGATTTTTTTAAGTGCAGATAAAAAGAGCACGGGGTCTGCAGGCATACAGTACACATTTCCATCCTTTTTCACCTCACTTCTGCTCTCCGCAGACCAGGAATACCAGTCCGCAATCTCTCCTTCGAGATACATATCTGCGGGTTTTGTGAGTACTGCGAGGCATTGCTCGCTTGAGAATTGCTGGATTATAAACAGGGCATCACTGCAGTTATCTGTGAGGAGGAGCACCCGCTTTCTTTTCTCTCCCTGGAGGACGCTATCAAGGCATGCGATGTTAAATGCCATGTTCTCAGAACACTTTCGTGTCCGCCTGTACAACAATTCCGTTTGGTGTGATTACCAGCGGATGCTTTGTGGTGTCATGCTTTGCAAAGCGCATCTTCCTTACCGTAATTGTTCTCCGCAATTCGCCCTTTACATCCTCAAGCCCGAGCACAATAAAGGAATCGCAAACAAATTGCTCAATACCATATCTTGTGAGTCCAGTCCCTCCGTCAGGTGTTTCTGATATGAGCAAGGTTGTCATGTCAACTTCCTTCAGGTCATTGGCAAACACAAAGAGCTCCTTGCGCAATTCATCTATATTTGTGTAGTACAGCCCGAGGGCGGTGACAGAATCCACAACACACCGCTTTATGTTCATAAGTTTATGCATGTTATGGATAACCTTACCAATTGAACTGAAGCTTGCCATACCCCGCTCCAGTTCCTTTGTGAGTGCTTCCTTGCGCATGGCACCGAGGTCAATAATCATAATGTTGTTTGCCTTCTCAAGTTCGAGGATATTGAAGTTGTATGCCATCATTGCACGCTCAATGTTTGTCCTGCTCTCTTCGAGCGTGATGTAGAGCCCCTTCTCCCCTTTTTTCACACCACCCAGCAGAAATTGCATGCCAAAGAGGGTTTTTGCACTGCCTGCTGGACCGCAAATCAGGTTCACGGTCTTCTCTGGAAATCCGCCAGCAAGAATTTCATCCATGCCCGGAATGCCACTCTGCACAACCATGTGTTCACCTTCCCTGTGCTGAATCATTTGTGAGTTTGTTGATTCTATCAATTATCTCAGTTGTGCGCCTCCCTGCGAAGTATGGGAGCACTTCCTCCAAGCGCTGGATAAGCATGGGAATCTGTTCAGGTCTGATGTATTCCGGGTTTATTCCTGCATCCTGGCATTGTTTGGTGTAGAGAAAGATACTCATATTTCCAACTGGCGATTCCTGCATTACTTTCACAATCTTCATGCCAAGTGAGTTCATGCACTCACCTCCTTGATGAGTTCGTAGCATGCTTCAATCATTGAGGTATCTTTTCCCGCAATGGCTTCAACCGAGTTGGCGAGCAGATTGTATGTTGCATCTTCACCTAGCACAACGAAGATTTTAGATACCGTATTTTTCATCGAGCTCCTTACATCTGCGGGATTAAAATCATCCTGGCTTATTTTAAGCACAGTGCTGAGCATCGCATCTCCAAACGACTTTGCAACTACCTGCAAAATATGTGCGTGAATTTTACGCCAGAGCTCTGCATTTCCCTCAAATATCTCCATATATGTCCCCGAACATGCGTAATGTGTCATTGTATTTAAAGTTTACAGCATTTTTTCACGCATTTTGTGAATCTGTGCACATCTTGCTCGTTATTGTAGAGATAAAATGAGGCACGCACGCATCCGTCAATCTTTCTTGCGTTGAACCATGAATGCACACACAGCCTGCCCGTGCGTACCATCACATTATCCATTTCATCCAGGAAGATACCCACATCATGGCAGTTCCAGCCCTCAATGTTAAATGAAAACACACTGCCACGCAATTTCGGTTCTGCTGGGCCGATAATCTTTATCTTTTCAATCTTTTCCAGTTCATCCTGCACAATTCTGTTTAACTCGATGCAGTGCTGTTCAATCTTCTCAACACCAGCACGCTCAAGGTAATCCACTGCTGCGGTGCTCCCGATAATGCCTGCATAGTTCTGCAGTCCTGCCTCGTACCGCTGCGGAGGGTCGAGAAACTCAGCACTGGTGTATGTGGTATTGGATACTGTCTCACCGCCTGTGATGAAGCAATCCATTTCCTCAAACATGGGAGCATGGACATAGAGTGCACCAACACCCGTCGGGGCAAGCATCTTATGCATGGACATTACCATGAAATCTGCCTTTATTTCCTGCACATCCACATGGCAATGCCCTACACTCTGGGCACCGTCGAGAAGCAGGAGTGCCCCGTGCTTATGCGCAAGCCTGGAAATCTCCTTCACTGGATTTGTGACACCATCTAGGTTCGATGTATGCACTATGCTCACGAGTTTGATTTTTTCATTCTCCAGCACCTCAGCAAATCCATCCATGTCGAATGTGCCGTCTGGATTTGTGGGCAGAATTCTGAGGTTTATTTTTTTTCGCCTTGCGAGTATCTGCCAGGGCACGAGATTCGAGTTGTGCTCCTTGTCCGTTATGAGTACCGCATCGCCCTTGCTGAACCTCAGGGCGTTTGCAACGAGATTTATTCCTTCGCTGGCATTTTTTGTATACACAATCTCTCCTGGCTTTGCATTAATAAAACTGGCAATCTTCTTCCTTGCCTCCTCAACCCGCTGTGAAACTTCAACTGAGATTTTGTGGATGCTGCGCCCACCACAACCTGGAAAGTCAGTGTAGTACTCCATCACCGCATTAATCACCTGCACGGGCTTGAGTGACATGCAGGCGCTATCGAGATAAACAATGCCCTTCCCGTTTATCTTTCTTGATAGTGTGGGAAAGTCCTTACGGATTTCCTCCGTGTTCATCATTCAACCTCCGCAGTTTCTTCTCATGCCTTTCAAATTCACTGAATATGCAACCGCAGTAATTCTGGCGGTACAGATTATACTGCCTGGAAAGTTCGATACTCTCCTTAAATCCCTCCCTGAAATCTGTGTAGTAGAACTCAATTCCTTCATCATCTGCAACGCTCTCTGCGGATTCCCGCAGGACTTCATGATGCTGATATGGCGAGAGCTGGAGCGTTGTGCTGAACGCGGTGTACCCGTTCTCTCTGGCAAATCTGGCAACCACACGGAGCCGGTTTTCATAGCACACCTTGCACCGCAGGATTCCATTTTCCTCCGCCTTCATGGCGTTTGCAATGAATTCCCTGTAGGGATATGCGGTATTGTAGATTACCCTGTAGCCCGTCTGTGCGGTAAAGGTCTTCAGCGTATCAAGCCGTGTGAGAAATTCCTTCAGGGGATGAATATTCGGATTGTAAAAATAGCCCACAAACTCAACACCATCGCTCTTCAACTTTTTACCCACATATGTGAAGCACGGTGCACAGCAGATATGCAGGAGTAGCAACACCTAACCCTCCATTTGTTTCCGCAGCTTTAATGCATCCCTGTTTGCAGGATTGATTGCCAGTGCCTCTTCGATGCACTTCCTTGCATCCTCCAGATTCCCGAGTTTTACAAGATTTCTTGCTTTGAGAACCCAGAATGCATCTGCCTTTTGCATGCTTCCTGCGATTTTGCTGAGGGCATCAAGTGATTCATTGTACTTCCTGCAGTAGTACAGTGCACGAGCACGATTGAACAGAATCTCTGGCGGTGCGTAACCCATTTCAATGCACTTGTTGAGCATCGCAAGTGCACTCCCGTACTTTCTCTTTTTTAATGCAATGTTTGCCTGCCTCACAAGGTCAAATATCGCTTCCTGGAATATTCTATCCGTGATTTCGATTTTCTTTGATACCGGGCTGAGTATTTTGTTCAGCGTGATGCTCAACTCATCCAGTGCGTTTCTTGTATCCTTCAGGGCATCCACTTCACCAGACCATGTTTCAAGGGTATGCCTGTATTCGCCCTCAATCCTGCGGACAAATTCCTGGAGAGTACGCTGGATTTCCAGAAACACGCTTTCGGAAGGAACAAAGTTCTTTTCAATTGAGAGCACAACTGCAATGTTTACCAGTGTTCCGTTGTATAGAAGCACGGTATATCCCTTGATGTCGAACCTGCTGAACTCCGTCTGGGTGCCTTTCGCAAATGCATCGGTGATAAAATTGAGCACTGCTTCGAACATTCCCGCAACCATGTCCGGGTCTGTCTCGCCCTCAATGCGCCATGTCTTTCTCTGAATTAACTTGCCAGAACCCTTGTGAATGAGATATATGTCCTCAATTAGCACCCTGGCATGTTCTGTTGTCTGTACTTCTTCCTTTTCCTCTTGCTTCTCTGCACTGCCGTTATCGAACAGCACGATTTTCTTTCCCATTTAACTTCCCGTTCTCCAAAATACCAATCATAGATAAAAATGTTAGGATGGGATGGGTTTTGCCGTACATTCAGTTCCGTGCATAATTTCTTGTAAATTCTCAGATGTGGATTTCGATTCCGTACACCTTTTCTGGTAATTCTTTCATTATTTTCCACAGTACATCTTCTGCCACATTCCGCTCAAGGAGCTGTCTCACCCGTTTTGGAACCGTGGTGATATCCAGTACTGCACCTGGCCTCTGCGGGTCATCTAAAAAGTCAGTTTCAAGCATAAATGTGGGACTTTGATAGAGTGCTGGATTCAAAACCTCTCTGCTCGCAAGTACTGATGGTACAATCCCATGAGTATTGTTTATATTTTCCACCCTTGCGAAATGCTTTACAATTTTCTCATGACTTAAACCAGTTCTTAAGGCAATGCTGGCGAGCTCCTCATATACTTTATCCGTTGTGCGTTCCGTATGGAGCACGACTGAACATCCGATGTCTCGCGCTCTGGAAAAAACATATGCAATCACTTCATTACTTGCCTCCATGAACTCTGAACTGATTTCGAAATGAGGCCTTCCAATTTCTCCAAAGCCAATTGCACGCCCCTCCATTATTATCTCCGCAGCGTCATCCACACCCTTGTGCATCATCATCTTTGCTTTCTCAAGTCCATGCTTTTCTGCAAGTGATAGTAGCTCAACAGGATATGGACCAATTACTGCAAATGCCCGTACATTCGTGTTTTTATTTACGGATGCACAGAGCTTCAGTGTTTGCTCATACTGTGCTCTAAAATCGCCACGAACAGCACATTCCATGCCAGCATATGGCATGTTTACCACGATGCAGTGCGTACCGCCTGCTTTCTCGAATCTTTTTACAGATTCCACATTGTTGCCAGTGGGCGAGAGGTGAATGTGGTCATCAAGTACAGGTATTTTCATTTTTATCTGAGCAAATCAACCGCACGGAGTTCCTCCGTGATTTTCTCCACCGCGAGTTCAACATCTTCAGGTACGCGTGCACCCGTGCATACAAGTTTACCTGAACCAAACAATAGAACCACAACCTTTGGATTGTCAAGGCGATATACCAGTCCGGGGAACTGTTCTGGCTCATACTCTACCTTTTCCAGTCCCAGGCTGATTGCAATTGCGTTGAGGTTTATCTCCTGCTCCAGATCAGAAGATGCAACAATGTTCTGAATTTCGATTTCTGGTTTTCTATTTATTTTTATACCCGCACTCTCGATTTGTTCTGCCACTGTAAATATTGCTTTTCTCACATCTTCGATGCTTTTTGCGCCAGTGCACACAACTTTTCCACTTCTGAAAAGAAGCGTAGCGGTCTTGGGCTCAGCCAAACGATATATCAGACCCGGGAATTGTTCAGGTTCGTATTCAGCGCCGTCAAGTGCATTTGCAATCCTTTGAAGGTCTAATTCGCCATCCAGTGATGTACTTGCCACCACATTTTCGATTTTTATTTTTGCCATTTTTACGCCCCCAATTTATACAGTATTTAAAGCCATGCACATTTAGTATTTATAATTTACTCAAATATTGCTTTGTTGCATGACTACGGTTAAGTGAGATACTCTCCTCGCTCTCACCCACCTTCATTCCGAATTTTTAACCTGCAATTAAGCATTACCACGGAAGTATTCCAGTTAATTGGCACACATAAATTCTTCTATGGACTCGTGCAACCCAGCAGTCGTTTAGAAACATTTAAATAATTGTTAAGCATTCGTTTAACGATGACTGAGCAGGAAACGCAAAGAAACAGTGCTGGATTTATCGGAATCCGCCTGCAGGACGAACACATGCAGCGCCTGCTGGATGTAAGAGATCTCTACGGTTTAACAATCTCTGAAGCCATTCGATTTTGCATCGACTTCACATTTGAGAACCATGACCGAGCGTTCCCGCTGCCACCAAAAGATGTGGAACTGTTGAAAAAACTTGTAGCCAGTGGGAGATTTGAATCCGAAGCAGAGGCACACCAGGAACTTTTCCACATGGGCTTAAGAGCATATGTACACAATGTACTGGTAGAGGAGCAACAGCTGGATGAATTGCTTGAAACTGAGATTGAGCAGCGAGAAAAACAGGAGAAGAATCAGAAAATTGCAAGAAAATTGCGAACACGGTGAAAGTATGTCAGGCAGAAAAAAGCCAGAAGGGATTTTTTTTCCATTTTTTTGTTTGAGGTGATGGGATGGAGGCAGAGCACAACAAAAATAATGTAATTCTCAGATGCTACATATGTCATGAAACGCTAAAAAGGAACAAGGTACTGAAGATTTCGTATTGTCCCAGGTGTGGGCTTACCAGGTTTCCAATTCATGAGGAACCAGGAAGAATAGAAGAAAAATCGAGCATAGGGCATACCACAATCCTCTAACTCATTTTTTTAAATAAACCAGTGCTTCAAGAAGGTCGTTCAGTCCATGTTTTTTCGCATACGCTTTTATAAGTTTCATATTTTTTTCGTTTTGGTACTGAAGAAGTGCACGCTGTACACTGCGTTCTTCTCTATCTGGCACATAAACTGGATTGCCAGAATAAGGGTCAATACCCGTATAAAACATACAGGTTGAGAGCGTGCCAGGTGTGGGCGTAAATTCCTGCACCTGCTCTATGAAAAACCCAAGTTTCTTTATGAATTTTGCAAGTGCCACCATATGGCGGATTCTGCACCCCGGATGGGCTGACATAAAGTATGGCACAATGTAGTGTTTTTTTCCTGTTTTTTTGTTTGCTTCCTCGAATAACGCAAGAAATTGTAAAAATTTTCTTCCATCTGGCTTTCGCATGTATCTGGTAACCTCTGCCTCAATGTGCTCCGGTGCGACCTTCAGCTGTCCGCTTATATGGTACCTTACGATTTCCTCAATATATCCCGGGTTCTGCGTTGCAAGGTCATATCTTATTCCTGACTGGATGAACACCTTTTTCACATGCGGGAGATTTCTCAATCTTTTAAGCAATTCAATCATTTTCTCATGTGATGTGTCCAGATTTGGACATATATCCGGAAAAATGCACGAGCGTGTGCATGAGCCGGGCAGATTCTGCTGTTTGCATGCCATACCATACATGTTTGCAGATGGCCCTCCAACATCATTAATAACGCCTCTGAAATCCGGGTGATATGCAAATCGCCTTGCCTCATCGACAACACTTTCAATGCTCCTGGAAACCACAATTCTTCCCTGATGATATGTGATTGCACAGAATGCACAATCGCCGAAGCAACCCCTGTGTGTTACGATTGAGAACTTTGCAGTATGTTCTGCTTTTATGTTCTGATTTCCATAACACGGATGCTTGCGCCTGGAGAACGGCAGAGAATACACAAAGTCCAGTTCAGATTGGGTGAGTGGTCGCATTGGCGGGTTCTGTACAACCCATACCTTACTTTGCTCCTGGGAAATCCGTTGTGTACCATTTTCTCCAGCCCTTAATACAGATAAGAACGCCTCTGCAAATTTTTTCCTGGAGTTTCTTACTTCCAGGTATGAAGGAATGACTGCTGCGTCTTTCGGCCTCTGTGCAGTTTTCCATACTGTGCCTGGAATGTCTCTTAAATCTTCTATATGTTCACCAGCACGCAATCTTTGTGCAATTTCAAGTGCCTGGAGTTCGCCCATACCATACACGAGCAGGTCTGCATGGGCATCTGCAAGTACACTCTGCCTCACACAATCTTCCCAGTAATCGTAGTGCGCAAATCTTCTTAAACTTGCTTCGATGCCACCCAACACGATTGGAACATCTTTCCAGACCTTCCTTATGGTATGACTGTAAACAATTGTAGCACGGTCTGGTCTCCTGCCAGGTACTCCACCAGGCGCATAATCATCTGTTTTTCTTGGCTTCTTATTTGGTGTGTAGTTGCTCACCATGCTGTCTGTGCACCCTGCAGTTACACCAAAAAACAGTGAGGGCTTTCCCAGCTTTGTGAAATCCTTTTCATCAGTCCAGCGTGGCTGGGGAATTATTCCAACACGAAAACCATGTGCCACGAGAAATCGTCCGATAACTGCAACACCAAAACTTGGCTGGTCTATGTATGCATCACCAGTGACAAGAACAACATCTAACTCCTCGCTGTGATAGTATTTTTTAACCTCGGATTTAGAGACCGGGAGATAATCAGGCTGTGGTTGCCCGCTGTAGTTTGTCTGCCCGTCTCGTATAATCTTCTGCATCTGCCTTCCATTTCTTACTTTCTTCAATTAACAATGTACTCTTTTCCTTGAAAATTGCACCCTTCTCTGCGTATCTGGCGGCTTTCTCTTCAATGGCTCTCACCTTAGCATTTATTTTCGCAATTTTCTCCTTTTCTTTCGTTATTTTCAGGCGTATTTTACTTGCTTTTGCAATATCCAGATTTCCTGAGAGCATGCCCTCGAGATGGTAAATTTTTTCCTCATGCTTTTTAATTTTCTCAGCAACCTTTTTTGCCTTCTCCCTCAGCAGCACGGACTTTGTCATGCATTTTGTAGATTTAGTTGTATATTTAGTAGCTTTTTTATACAACTTACCTGCCTTCTTCTCACATTCTGCCGCCATTCTCCTGAGTTTGATTATGTCCGTGTATTCCTGTGCAAATACCCGTTCCTGCCTTGCCTGCGTTATTTCTTCGTCGCCCATATTTATCTATCCGTAAACATGAAAGGAAAGATATAAATATTACGGTGTATATATGTATATTGGCAGGCAAATCTATAACTAGTGCATCCCATCCCTTCTGGCTCTGCCTGCCAATCTTTTCTTGTATTTTTCTATATCGGGGTATGTTCAAAAACCGCTTTTCAAATCTTTATATATATCATGATGTATAACATATACTCCATACAAATGAGGTGATTCGAAATGACAGGAAACAGCGAACCGATTGAGAAGATTGAGAATGAACCAGATGCAAAAAATGCATATTCGGAAATAAGAAAGAGATTGAAGGGAAATCCAAATGCGCTGGATGCACTTGAGTTTCTTGAGCATGACGAGTACATCCAGGGCTTGATAGACCATGCAAACAATGTGGCAATCAACAGATTCAACTACAATGACCATGGACTGACACACTCCAGAATTGCTACAAGAAATGCTCTCACAATACTGGATTTACTAAACAGAAAGGGAGTCCAGCCAAATACCGTTCGAGAAATGACTGGCACATATGAGGATGCACAGATGATCGTTTTGATTGCGACATATCTCCATGATGTGGGCAACGGTGTTCACAGGCATCTGCACTATCAACATGGAATTTTGCTACTTAGTAATGTGCTCGATCAAATTCTCGAAAGATATTACCAGCCAAGAAAGCTCGCAAGGTTAAAGGCATCAATCTTCGAGTGCATTTACACACATGATGAGGCGGTGCCTTGCATCAGCATCGAAGGTGGCTGTGTGACCGTGGGCGATGGTACAGATATGGCAAATGGACGTGCACGCGTGCCCTTCTCCAAGGGTAAGGTGGATATACACTCAATTTCTGCACTGGCGATAAAGAAGGTAACGATTAAGGAAGGTATTGAGAGACCTGTCAGGATTGAAATAGAAATGTCGTGCTCCTCTGGTCTGTTCCAGATTCAGGAAGTACTGGGACCAAAAATAAAAACATCGGGGATAAAGGACTACCTTGAAGTAATAGGCACTGTGGATGCGAAGGAGCGCGAACGAATATTTGAGAAAATCGAGTTTGATAAAAATGTTGCATCCCGTTGAACTCACAAGGGAACTGATAAGACAGCAAAGCGTGCTTGGAAGCGAGCATGCGATTGCAAAGCAGATACATAACCTGATTTCTCCATATTCCTCAAAGGTTTACCTGGAGGACATTGGCGATGGGAGAGAGAATGTGATTGCCTTCGGAAAAGGTAAAGGCAGGAGAACCGTGTTGCTGAATGCACACATGGACACGGTGGAAGTGATGAATAACTGGATACATAACCCGTTTGGTGCTGAGGAAGAAGACGGTAAAATATACGGGCTTGGGGCATGTGACATGAAGTCAGGACTTGCAATTTTTATCTCTCTCTACTCTGCGTTTTCTCAACAGGATTTGAACCTGATTTTCACCGCATGTGCGGATGAGGAGGGGGACTCACTCGGGGCATATACGCTTATACAATACATGCGGGAAAAGAACATAAATCCTGATGTTGTGCTTATCTCAGAGCCGACAAATGAGCGGGTGATGCTGGGAGCCAGGGGCAGAGTCGTGTTTGAGATTGAGGTGAATGGCAGGTCTGCGCATGGTGCAAGACCACATCTGGGAATAAACGCAATTATGGATGCGGGTAAAATCCTTGGCGTGTTTGAGAAATTGCCTTTGCCAGAACATGATAAACTCGGCATCGGCTCATTCTGCCCGCTGAAAATATCCGGTGGCAGTTCCTCACTCAGCGTTCCTGAGGAGTGCAGGATAATTCTGGACAGGCACTATGTGCTGGGCGAGACGCAGGAAGGCATACGCATGGACATTGTAAAGGCAATTGAGGCACTTGGTTTGCGTTCTAGCGTGCGTGTGGAGTTTGTGAAAAGAAAGGTGCCATTTCTGAAACCCTATGTGTGTGAGGAAAATGAACTTGTAAGTATGTTTAGGGAAATTGCCAGTAGTGATGTAACCTATGGCCAGTCAGTTGGCGATTTTAATCTGTTCGGAGAGCTCTGGCCCACAATTGTGTATGGTTGTAAGGGCGGAAACTGGCACAGTGGAGAGGAGTTTGTGGAGATAAACTCAATTTCTCATACATATAACACTTATTCAAGATTTCTTTCCATGCTGGTTTGAGTGTATTACTTCCTCGTAGATGTTTTCAATTTGGCTTACCACCACACTTTTTGTGTACTTTGCAATCACTTTTTCTCTACCAGAAATTCCCATTTTATGCGCTAAATCACGGTCTGTTAGAAGCGATTCCATCTGATGTGCCAGTGCATCAATATCGCCCCATTCATACAGCAATCCATCAGCGCCGTCGGTGATAATGTATGGTACGCCACCCACTCGAGATGCAATTACTGCCTTTGAAAGCGCCCACGCCTCAAGTATTACAATACCAAATCCTTCGTACATTGAAGGGAGAACGAGAAATTCTGAACCAGCAATCAATTTCATTTTTGTATATTCATCCACATTTCCTGTAAACTTCACCCGTTCTCGCATATTCATCCTTTCTGCCAGCACGCTCAGTTTTTCCTTTTCTCCTCCGTCTGGTCCAACAAACACGATGCCCACATCTTTCATTTTCAATTTATTCAGGGCGAGAATTAAATGTCCTGGTGATTTTTCAGTGTGCAACCTGCCCACATATACAATATATCTCTCAAACGGTTTATTTTCAACGGTAACCCTTTCTTCAAGCATTTTATCGCCCAGGAATGGAGGTACCGCCACAATCTTCCCTTCAGGTATGCCTATGGATTTAAGTCGCAAAATATCCAGTTCCTGAAGCGTGGTTATCTTATCTGCGAGCATCAGTGTCTTCTTTCCAACAGTATGGAAGTACATGCGGTGGTAAATTTTGTTTATCAATTTTTTTGTGGGAATATATATCCCGTGCATCGTTGAAAATACGATTGGAATTTTGCGGTGATACTTTCTTGTTAAATAATCATTTGTAAGCATCCCGAAGCCGTTGAGATGGAGCACATCCACATCTTTAATGGTAGGCCTGAATAAAGAGGTATAGTATCCCGCTCTAAACGCGTACGGATACCTGTAAATTTTTATCCCTGCATACTCTTCCTCACCTGCCAGTTTTTTTCCATTTGGATGAACATTTGAACAATGAACCTCCACCTCATGCCCGCGCCGTACCATTTCACTGCCCACATCCAGCATCACTCTCTCTATTCCACCAGTAACAGGCCAGAAATGGTTGCTGACAAGTGCGATTTTCATAGAGGCAAAGAAAACGCAATCACCGATAAAGTTTTCGCAATTGGCTCGGCGTTGTATGACTGGTAGCCAGTTTTTGCATAACCCTGAACATAAATTTTTACTGTACCTCGTTTTATATTTGAGAAAAACTTTTATCTAACATATTATTGGACAATCGGTGAAACACATGAAAATAAAAATGGAAATAATTGCAATCGTCGTTTTGCTCGGACTCCTGACCACAGCGTCTTTACCTGCATCCGCGCAGGGTAGTGATTTTCAGGCAAGAGCAGATATTGCATTTATGATTGAGGGCAATCAGCGTGTACCCGCAGTTTCAGCGGGCGATGAAATAAAAATTACGGCAACGATAGAGAACATGGGTTTGACAGACATAAGTGGAAACTTCACATTGTGGATTGGCGACACTGCAAACAATCTCACAAAGTTCAATGAGACAAGGAGTATAAGCGTTGAGAAGAAGACAAGCCAGAAAGTTGAGTTCACATGGCATCCCGAGTTTGCCAGCACAGAAAATGTTGATAAAGGCAAAGATTACCAGATAAGGGCTTCCATCGACGGGCACGAAATTCCAGTGACACCAGATAGCGTGTATGTTGGTGTGAAGAAAACAGAGTCACCCCTGATTTACATCATTCCGATTGCATCAATTCTCGGGCTGATTTTTGCATTTGGCATGGCATACTTTGTTCTCAAACAGCCATCTGGTACAGAAAAAATGCGCCGTGTTGCAGACGCAATTCGTGAAGGTGCAGATGCATTCCTCAAACGCCAGTACACAACAATCTTCATGCTCTCTGCAATTCTTGCGGTCATCATCTTCGTGGTTGTCGGGCTCCTCTCCTCAGATGGTTTTGTGCTCGGCGGAAAGATTGCAGGTGCATTTATCTTCGGTGCAATTTGCTCAGGGATTGCGGGATACATTGGAATGTATGTGTCTGTGAGGGCAAATGTTAAGGTTGCACAGGCATCGAGAAAGGATGCAAACCTTGCACTCCAGATTGCACTGAGAGGCGGTTCAGTTACTGGCTTTTCTGTTGTGGCAATGAGTTTGCTGGGTGTTTCTGGACTCTACTATCTCTATGGCTATGGCTCAGACCCAAGAGTTACGCCATTCCTCATCGTTGGCTTTGGATTCGGCGCAAGCTTTGTGGCACTATTTGCACAACTGGGTGGCGGTATTTACACAAAGGCAGCAGATGTGGGTGCAGACCTTGTTGGCAAGGTAGAGGCAGGCATACCTGAGGATGACCCGAGAAATCCTGCGGTGGTTGCAGACCTTGTTGGTGACAATGTGGGTGACTGTGCAGGAAGAGGTGCAGACCTGTTCGAGTCCACAGCTGCAGAGAACATCGGTGCCATGATTCTCGGTGTTGCCCTGTTCCCGTACTTTGGCGTAAACGGAATAATGTTCCCGCTTGTGGCAAGGGCATTCGGAATTTTTGCAACCATGGTGGGAATTCTCCTGGTTAAGTTGAGAGGAAATGAAGACCCATTGCTTGCCCTGAATCGTGGCTACTATAGCACAGCTACAGTTGCTGCAATATTCTTTGGAATTGCCACATACCTCATGCTTGGTGAGCACTGGTTCAACTTCTTTATTGCAGGGATTACAGGAATAATTACCAGCGTAATAATTGTTTATATCACAGTTTACTACACGGACAAGAAATATCGCCCTGTTCAGGATATTGCGAAGGCGTCAACTACTGGTGCAGGAACAAACATAATCACTGGCTTCTCAGTTGGACTTGAATGTACTGCACTGCCAGCAATTGTACTCGGCATTGCACTGATTGTATCATACAAACTTGGCGAAATGACTGGACTGCCAAATGGAGGGCTGTATGGTACTGCAATCGCAACCATGGGCATGCTCTCAACCGCAGCATATATCCTTGCCATGGACACATTCGGGCCCATCACTGATAACGCAGGAGGCATCAACGAGATGAGTGGAGATGCTCCGAAGGAGGCGGAAAAGATAACTGCACGGCTTGATGCAATTGGAAATACCACAAAGGCACTCACCAAGGGATATGCTGTAGGAAGTGCAGGTCTTGCTGCATTCCTGCTGTTCTCTGCTTACCTCGATGAAGTAACAAAGTACACTGGCACGGTATTCCATGTGGTTGACATTGCAAAGGTCGAGGTGTTCGTTGGTGCACTCATGGGTGCAATGCTTGTGTATCTCTTCTCTGGCTTTGCGATAAGAGCGGTGGGGAAGACCGCCTCATACATTATCGAGGAAGTGCGCAGACAGTTCAGGGAAATTCCCGGCATTATGGAAGGCAAGGCAAAACCGGACTATGCAAGATGCGTGGACATCACAACAAAGGGTGCACTCAAAAACATGGTTGTGCCAGGTATCCTCGCAGTTGCGGTGCCAGTCGCAGTTGGTCTGCTTGTAAAGTATGCATACATGGGACAGGCGGGTTCTCCAGGTGCAGAATCCGTTGCAGCACTCCTGATGGTGGGCACGATTGCAGGAATTATGCTCGCAAACCTGATGAACAACGGTGGTGGTGCCTGGGACAACGCAAAGAAATTCATTGAGGAAGGCAATTACGGAGGAAAGAAGAGCGAAGCACACAAGGCGGCAGTGGTTGGTGATACCGTCGGAGACCCGTTCAAGGACACTGCAGGACCCAGCTTGCATGTGCTCATAAAGCTGCTGAGCACGGTAACGCTGGTATTTGTAGTCCTGTACATATAAACGCTCCCAACTTTTTTTTATTTTATCATTTCAATTTATTTTGTCGTTATTATGAACAAGTTCTCTCCTTTTCCGAGTATAATGCTTTATGTATGAGAATGTTATTCCTGAAAACATGGCTAACAAGAAAATTGTGGTGGTTGGCGGTGGTGCTGCAGCACTCAGTGTGGTGATGAATGCTAGAAAGGAGAATAGAAACGCACAGATTGTTATGATTTCAAATGAACACACACTTCCATATTCCAGGTGTGGACTACCTTTTACAATTGATAAGGAAATATCAGATACGAGAAATTTGATTACCCAGAAGGAGAATTTTTTTAAAATAATAAATGTGAGTGTGCGGCTCCGCTCGCAGGTTGTGAGCATAGATAAGGATGCAAAAACTGTAACATACGCAGATGAGAATCGTAAAGAAACAGTAGAATCGTACGATGCCCTGATACTGTGTACGGGTGCAAGACCATTTATACCACCCATACCTGGCGTGGAGAAAGACGGAGTTTTTACCTTGCGTACAATGGAAGATGCAATCCTTCTGAATAATCGGGTGAAAAGTGCAAAACGGGCAGTAGTGGTAGGTGCTGGTCTTATAGGTATCGAAACTGCGTATGCACTCAAAAAGGCGGGCATCAATGTGGCTCTGGTCGAAGTTCTGGATACAATCTTGAAGCCATTGCTGGATGCAGAGATGGCAAGGTATGTTCAGGAGAAGATTGAACGCCAGGGAATAAAAATATTCACGGGCAGAAAGGTGGAAAGCATCGAAGGACAGGAATCTGTGAACAAGGTCATTGTGAGCGGTGAGGAATTTCCATGCGATATTTTAATTTTTGCAACTGGTGTGAGACCTAATACTGAACTTGCTAAAAACTCAGGCGTGCATATCGGGGAGCGTGGCGGGATAAAAACAAATGACCGGATGGAAACAAATATTCCGGAAATTTATGCTGCTGGTGATTGCGTGGAAGTCATGCACAGAATTACGGGTAAGCCAGTACTCTCACAACTTGGCACATCTGCAGTAAGGCAGGGCAAGGTTGCGGGCATAAATGCAGTTGGTGGGAATGCGATATATAAGGGGACACTGAACGCTTCAGTCACACGAATTTTTGACATCGAAGTTGGGTCTGTTGGCTTAACTGAGTGGCAGGCAAAGGAACTGGGTATTGACACAGTTGGTGTTGCAATTCCATGGAAAACAAGGGCAGAATACTTCCCAAATGCAGGTGAACTGAAACTCAAACTTCTGTTTATGCGAGAGAACATGCGTGTAATCGGGGCTCAGATTGTTACCACGGAAGGTGCACAGGGATATGTAAATCTCATCTCGCTTGCAATTGATAAAGCCAGTACCGCAAGCGACCTCGTGCATCTGGATGCATGCTATTCACCGCCCGTGGCTGATGTCTGGAATGCAGTGAGTATTGCCGCAGAACTTGCGATGAAAAAAACATAAGAAAGCAGAACATAGCGAAAGTTTTTATTTGTAGTTGGATATAGGCAGGTGATAACCATGCCACGACTATTTGGTACAAACGGGATTAGAGGTGTTGTGAACGAAGACATGAACATTGAACTGGCTTCGAACATAGGCAAGGCAGTTGGCACATTCCTTGGTGGTAAAGCAAAGGTTGTTGTGGGCACGGACACGAGAACCTCAAACACCATGCTGAAATCTGCACTCACAGCAGGTATTCTCTCCACAGGTGCAGATGTAGTTGATGTAGGTATATGCCCCTCGCCTGCAGTTCAGTACGCAGTGAAATCCGGTTTCGGAAATTTTGGCGTAATAATCACTGCGTCCCATAATCCACCTGAATTCAATGGGATAAAGTGCATCGATACGGATGGTACTGAGCTTGGAAGGAACAAAGAAGAGGCGATTGAAAAAATCTACTTTGAAAAGAATTTTATTGCGAGAGCATGGAACGAAACTGGAAATTTCGCAGAGAACAATCTCGCAAACCACACATATATTAATGGCATCGTAAAATGTGTAGATGTTGATGCAATAAGAAAGGCAAAAATCAAGGTGTTGCTGGATTGCTCTAATGGTGCTGCATGTTATACATCGCCATATCTTCTCGAAAAATTAGGATGCAAGGTCATCTCAGTTAACGCACATCCGCAGGGCACATTTCCGGGACATCCTTCTGAGCCAACACCAGAGAACCTCAAAGACACAATTAATCTTGCAAAGGCGATAGATGCACGGCTCACGATTGTACATGACGGCGATGCAGATAGAACGATATTCATTGACCAGAAGGGAAATTATTTATTCGGAGATAAGAGCCTTGCACTCATGGCACGAGAAGTTGTGAAGGCAAAAAAGGGAGGGCTTGTGGTTACTCCAGTCGCCACCTCCCTCTGCCTTGAAGATGCGGTGAAGGCGCATGGCGGTAAGGTGTTGTACACAAAGGTTGGTGCCCCGATTGTAGCAAGGGCAATGATTGAGCATAATGCAGTTTTCGGAGGGGAAGAGAATGGAGGCATGATCTTTCCTGAATTCCAGTACTGTCGTGACGGTGGTATGGCTGCCGCAAAAATGATTGAAATCCTGGCAAAAACAGGCATGGCACTCTCCGAACTGATTGATTCCCTGCCGAAATACGCACAAATAAAAACAAAGGTGGAATGCCCTGACGCTAAAAAAGAAATTGCATTGAAGAAACTCGTGGAACATTACCGTGATAAAAAGGTAGACACAACTGACGGTGTAAAGATTATGTTTGAGCGAGCATGGGTGCTTGTGCGTCCATCTGGCACAGAGCCAATATACCGTGTTTACTCAGAAGCAGAGGATATGGATAAGGCAAAAAAACTGGCAGATGAAAACAAAAAACTGATTGAGGAGATAATAAAGAGCATTTAGCCATGCACTGACATCGAAGTGCAATTCGTTAAACAGATTTCTTATCGGTGTTAATAAGTTTGATAAAAATGCAAACGGTAATATCTAAATACCCGTTTCAAGTTAGGGGCTCAATGCGTGCTCTCAAGGCATGGGAGAAAATTCTGGTGTATCTCCTTGAAAAAAATGCAAATGCAGATGCAAATCTTGCAAGGTTTGAGTTCACGCAGTATGGTATTGCAGAACATACAGATCTTGATAGGGCGCATGTGTCGATTGCATTGAAGAAATTAAAATCATCTGGATATGTGGATGAAAAACTGGAGCACATCAAAGGGCAGAAACGGAGGATGAAGGCATATTTTCTTACATATACTGGCATGGCAAAGGCGCAGGAGATAAAGCAGGAAATAAAGACACGCATCGGGTGTAGTACAATCGCAGAGATAATTGAGAACGAGCGGAAGGAACTTGGTGAGGAATTCGAAGATACAAACACAGATGCTGAACAAGATACCGCACAAGAGCAGTTACCACAAAAAACACCTGAAGCACAGAAACCCCAGGAACCATGTGTAAATCCCGCTCCAGTTAATCGGGATGAGATTGTTGCTAACAAAATAAAACTGCTCGCCAGTTGCGCAGCGGGTGTGTTTCTCTGGCTTCTCAGCACATACCTGATTCAGTCAACGCTTAAATCTCCAGATAGATATGGAAATATCTGCTGGTTGTTCATACTGGTGCCATCTTTCGTATTGATTAATATCTACCTCCTGCCAAAGCAGATTAGATATACTGCTGGCAGTGTTGTATTGCTCGCCAGTGTTATGGAAATACATCTGTGTGGAATTGCGCTCTGCATCCTCAGTATTTTCTTCTCTCCCGGTGTTTACACTTACACCTACTACCTTGTTCCTGTAATCCTTCTTACCTTGCTTGCCCAGAAGTTTGAAACGAAGAACACAAGGGATGTCCTGTGTGCAAGCGGTCTCCTGATGTTCAGTTTCGTAATCATTGGTATTTTATGTGGATATAACGATACCTTTGCAGTTATCCTCCTCTCCCTCAGTTCCCCGTTTTTTGTTGCCCCTGCAATCATGTATATGGAGAAAATTGAGATTGTGCGTGTTCTCATGCCAGTACTTGGCTTTTCACTGATTGCTTTCACAATCCTTCAACTTGAACACACCTGGTTTTCCACCAAAAACTTCGTCCTCATTCCATATTTGCTCGCAGGGCTCCTGCTCCTCACTGTCCGTTACATGAAAAAGGAAACACTGATGGAGTACTACATTGCAATGCGGGAATCTGCGGGATTCATCGTTGCGATACTTTTACTCATGTTCGGTTTCATCGAAGCGATTACGGGCATCTACTACGCTGCAATACTCATGTTTCTCTTCACGCTTGCGGTGCTGGCAATCATACCAAAGCACATCCATTTTCCAGTAAGGACAATTGCGATTACCTTGTATTCCAGCGTTATCATCGGTTCTACACTGTGGTATATCCTCTGGCAATAGCACTTAATATGGAGAAAACGCATGCACAATGCACGCCAAAATGTGAGAAATGAAAACCTGGTTTTCACCCGATTATCTCAACTGGCATATAGGGTTTTAACACATCCGGTATGCTTATTCTACCATCTGCACGCTGATAATTTTCCAGTATTGCTACAATCGTACGCCCGATCGGTAGTGCAGTACTGTTCAATGTGTGTACAAATTTAAGCCCATCTGTATCTCTGTATCGAACATTAAGCCGTCTTGCCTGATAATCTGTGCAATTACTGCACGATATCAGCTCTCGATACTTTTTCTGTCCTGGAAGATATACTTCAATATCATACTTTTTTGCAGCAGAGGGTCCCAATTCGCCACTGGCAATGTTCACGACACGGTACGCTAAACCAAGCTTCCTTACGAGGTTTTCAGCGGAGCCGAGTAACTTCTCATGCTCTTCCCATGACTGCTCTGGCAGTACGAATTTAAACATTTCAATCTTATCGAACTGATGAACGCGGAAAATTCCCTTTGTATCACGCCCGTGGGCACCCGCTTCTGTTCGAAAGCATGTAGAAAAGCCAGCATAGTATTTTGGCAAATCCTTCTTATCAAAAATCTCATTTGCATGCATTGCACCGAGCGGCACCTCAGCAGTGCCCGCAAGATATAGGTCTTCTCCTTCGATTTTATAAACATCCTCTCTACCAGCTGGGAGAAAACCTGTACCGAACATTGCCATTTCCCTTACAAGTACGGGTGGTATTACAGGCACAAAGTGCTCTTTAAGCAGTTCACGCATTGCAAATTGCACAATTGCAAATTCCAGAAATACCAGTTCATTCTTCAAGTAGCAGAATCTTGCACCGGAAACCTTGGCAGCACGCTCTACATCTATAATTCCCAGCTTTTCTCCGAGCTCGATATGGTCCCTGGGTTCAAAGTCAAATTCCGGGATTTTACCACACTCTTTCACAATTATGTTTGAGTTTTCGTCTGCTCCAGCAGGCACACTTTCATGCGGAAGATTTGGAAGTGTTGCTAGAATTTCGTTTCGTTTCTTATCCAGTTCTGCCAGCTTGCTTTCACCCTGTGCAATCTCAGCGTTTATCTTCTCAACCTGTGCGAGCGCTGCACTTTTGTCTGCACTTTTGGCGATTTCCTTTGCGAGCTTATTTTTTTGTGCTCGAAGTTTAACCAGCAGAGAAGTTGTATCCCTCCATTCTCTGTCCACCGCAATCAGCTCATCAATGGGATATGCCTTACACCGCACAGCCAATCGCTCTCGCACATAATCTGGCTTTTCTCTTATCAACTTTATATCAAGCATGTTCTCCTCAAAAATGTGCCATTATATATCTTTACCTGAGAAACACACTCAGAGTTCTACGATTTTCTTGATTGTACTCACGAAATCTTCCCAGCCAGCAATCTCTTGCAGCATGGTCTGAACTTTTTTTCTGATTTCGACTTTTGCATTGTCTGTAGCATACCAGTACTTTGTAGCAAGCACCGCACATTCAAGTATTGGTACCTGTTTTTCCCTCGAAATCGGGTCGTCAATGTAGCCCGTTTCCCGCACCTTTCTGCATGTGAGTGCCATGTACCTTGCACTCCCGACCCAATCCGTAAGTTCCCTTATTTCCCTGCGTTCTATCTCAACAAACACGGTCTTTGTGTCCTTGAGATATGGAATCTCTTCCCAGAAAGCAATAAATGATGTAGGTAATTCCTGCGTATCATCATTATGACCGATGAGTGCACACTGGAGAAGAAGGTTCAATTGTGACCATGACACATAATTTATTGAGAACCTGCTGTGGCGCTGGAGATTTTCAAATGTGTTTGTATCTTCAAACACACGAAGATTGTATTTTCCATCCTCTTCAGAAATGCCAAATGCTCCAGCATTTATGTGGTTGTTTTTCGTAAGTACAATGCACTCAAATAGCATACCTAACTCCCTAATTCTTCCTTTTTTACTTCCTGCGCTTCAATTCCGCCCTCCTGCTCAATCAGCATTTTGATTCTGTTCTCTGCCCGTGTAAGTTCTTCCCTGCATTCGTTCAACAATTTACTTCCTTCTTCAAACGACGCAAGCATTTCATCGAGTGTGGTCTCTCTGCGCTGGATTTTTTCTATGATTTCCTCAACGCGCTTCAGTTTTTCCTCGAAACTTTTTCCAGTTTCCATTCTTTCACCTCTTTTCCCTCTACTTTTGCATCTATCACCGCATCAACAAAATTAATTTCAATGCTATTACCTATTTCCAGTTCCTTGCCAGAAATCACAATTTTACCATCCTTTGTAATGTAGGCATACCCCAGTTTTAATATGTGTTCAGGTAGCAATGCTTCGAGGGATATTGTGAGCTTTTCGAGCATCATCTTTTTACTGGTAAGTGCTGCAAGCACTGCATTGTTGAGGGATTTCCTGAGTATGTTTGTGTGTGATATTTGCATCTGCACACTGCGCCATAGCTCATTTTTTGAGAGCTTTGAAGCGAGAAAATCAAGTGTTGTGGTGTACTCGTGTATATATTCTACTGCGGTCTCATGCAGTTTCTTTGTGCTCTCCATGACCTTCTGGATTGCATTCATGTATCTCTCGTATACAAATTTTCCAGCATATGTTGGTGTCGGAGCACTCATATCACTGGCAAGGTCTGCGAGTGTTCTATCTGTTTCATGACCAATTGCGGTAATTACTGGCACCTTTGAATTACGAATTGCACGCACAACAATCTCCTCGTTAAATGCCCAGAGTTCTTCGATACTGCCTCCACCTCTGGCCAGAATTATGACATCTGGTTGAACACAGTTGAGAATGTCAAGTGCATGCACAATACTCTCCTTTGCATTTTCTCCCTGCACAAGCGTATCCACGATGTAAATCTCAAGACCTTTAGCTGATGAAAGTGCGTGCAGAATGTCGTGTATCACCGCACCCTGGATAGAGGTGGCAATCCCAACCCTGAAAATGTACTGAGGAATCGGTCTCTTTTTCTCGATTGCAAAAAGTCCCTCCGCTCTGAGTTTTTCCTTCAATTGTTCAAGCATGAGATAAATCTCGCCAGCACCACCGACATAAAAGTTGTCCGCAATGAGATTTACACGCCCCTCCTTCACATAGAAATCTACCTTTCCGTGAACAATAATTGTACAGCCCTCCTTTATCTCCTCAACCTCTTTTTTTACGGAGAACATCACTACATGGAGCTTAGAAACCCTGTCTTTGATGTCAAAATAAGCATTTCCCTGGACAACTGAGAAATTACTCACCTCGCCCCGTACAAATACCTCCTGCAAGGTTTTATCCGCCTTTATGTCGCTCTTTATCCGTGTGCTGATTTCGGAAACCTCGTAAATCTTAATCTGGTTCTGCCCGAGCATGTGTTATGCACCTTTCATCTTAACATGTGTGCCAGCAGGGTACTTCACAACCTCATATACTATATCTGCTGCACCTTCAAGTTCATTTTCATGCGATACCACGATTATTTGCTGGTTTGGATTTTCATTTTTAATTTTATACAGTAATTCCTTAAGCGATATAATCTGTTCGCTTGAAAATCCATCTGTTGGTTCATCGAGAATCAGTATTCCCGTGTCCCTTTTGAAGAAAGAGCTGGAGATTACCTTATTCAGTGCAAGACGGTATGCGAGAGAGAGAGCAGTACCCTCGCCACCGCTGAGCGTTGAGAATGCACGGATGTATTCTCCCACCTTAATCTCGGGGTAAAAGTCCTCATCCAGTGAGATTACCATGTCATAATTCCCCATCAACTCCCTGAGAAATTCATTGATGTTTTGCTCCAGCGAGCACCGTGCATCCCGCAGCAGGTTCTCCGCAATTCTCGCATACACTCCGTCCTCACTACCAAGGTAATCAAAGAAGGAAATGTACGCCTTGAGTTTCTCGACATAATCACGGAGTTCCGCCAGTTTCTCAATTTCTTTAGCCAGTTCCTCGCACCTTTTCCTTCTGTCCTCGATGCTTCTCTCCATCTCAGCCATTTTTCCCCGCATCTCACCGAGTTCTGTCTTCAGATTGTCACTCTCTATTTTTTTCCGCCTGTGTTCCTCAGCATCGTAATCCTTCCGCAGAACCTCCAGCTTCTCTGTAACCTCCCCTATTTTTTTCTCAATTTCATGGATTTTCAGTTCGCGCCCCTTAACCTGGCCAGCAAGGGCATTCCGCTTGCGTTCAAGTTCCTTAACCCTTGTTTCCAGCTCCCTCTTCTTCAACGCAATTTTCTCCATCCCCTGCAGTTTTCCTTCATACTCCTTGAATTTGTCTTCATCGAATCCCAGTTTTTGAATGCTCTCCTTGATTTCGTGCATCTGTTTTTCCAGTCCCTTCACCTTTGAACTTACTTCTTCAATCTTCTGGCATTTCGACTCAATCTCCCTGAGTTTCTGCTCAAGTTTTACCTTCTCCTTCTGTGCCTTCTCTTTCTCCCGCAGTAACCCGAGGAGTTGTGCCTTCCTCCCCCTCGCGTTCTCCAGTTCCTTCTTCTTCTCCGCAATCTCCTTCCTATTCCTGTCAATATCTCCATCTATATCTTCGAGCATTCTCCGCAGATGCTCTGGCTTCAATTCCTGCTTGCACTTAGGACAGTACTTCTCACCACTGAGTTTGCTGAATTCCTCCTTCTCCTTCGTCTTTTCCCTGATTTCATTCTCCAGACGCTCAATGTCGCGTTGCAACACTGCAATCCTGCCCTCAATTGCATTCTCCTCCTCCCTCAGTGCAGTAATCTCTGCATCAATGTCTTCGAGCTTACCAATCCGGGCAAGAATTTGGTCCTTCTCAGCTACCTCTTTCTCCATGCTAGCAATCTGTTCCTTCAGCGCATTAATCTGTGTGTCTGCACGGACACGCTTTGAATCCAGATTACGGTATTCCTCCCTCTTCTTTCGCTCCGCATCAACGAGGTCTTTGAGTTTAAGAAACTCCTCATATTCTGGCATCAGTGCTTTGAGTTCCGCTGTGCATTCTTCAATTGCCTTCTCATTTTCAGATGCCTCCAGTTTCTGGCGTTCCATTTCCTCCCGTTCTTTTCTGAGTAATGTGTCCTGATTTAATTTCTCCCTTTTAAGTTCTTCCAGTTTATCTTTCATCGCCTCCAGTTTTTTCAATTCCTCCTCAATGCGTTTAAAGACCGCTGTGCGTTCTCTCACCTTATCCGAAATTGCTGTCAGTTCAGCTTTCATCTCTTCAAGTACCTTGCTCTCCTCCTTAAGTACCTCTTCCTTTCTTTCAAATTCTGCGTAATCCTCGCCAAGCCGCATCATAATTGCCTTTGCTTCATCATCCATTTTTTTCGCAATCATTTTTGCATTTTCCCTTGCCCGTGTGTAAATGTCAGTGCCAAAAATTTTACCGATAATTGCCCTGCGCCTTTCTCTACTCTCCTTATCTGATGTCATGATTTCCTTCATGCTCTCCTGTGGCACATACAGTGCAAAGTCGTAGAGTGTGGTAGAGTACTTCTTTTTCTCAACCCGCAGTTCATTCATGCCCAGAATCTTCAGAATTTCCTTGTTTGCTTCTGTGTCAGAAAGTACTCCAAATTCCTCATTGATTCCGATTTTAACATCTAACTGCTCTATTTTCCCTTTCTTATTCCGTGCCAGTCCCCTCTCGATTGTGTACTCCTTCCAGCCCGACTCAGTTTTCTGCTGGAAACAAAGCCGGACGCGACCCTCTCTGGCTCCCTCACGCAATAACTCAGAGTAGTCCATTCCTCCACTTTTTCCGAACAGTGCAAACTTAATTGCCATGAGAATCGTGCTCTTCCCTGCACCGATGTCTCCCTCGAGAAACACCAATCCACTGCCAAACTCACTGTTTTCACGCAAGAACTCAATTTTTTCACGCACATAACTCCTGATGTTCTCAAGTTCTACTGATTTTATTAACATTATCTCTCCTCCTCGAGTTTCAAGTGGGCTTTAACTAACGAATACATTCTCGTTTCATATGTATCTTTGTTCTCGCCCTCCTGCTGTTCCATACTGGCAAAAATCTGTAGAATCTCTTTTGCGCGTTGTGCACCCTCCCTGCCACCCAGTGCCCCCTCAAATCTTGCAAAGCACTCTTCAATCGTCTTTTCCTCAATTTCCTCCCTGGTTTCACCGTGCACAACGGTATCATGCTCACTCTCAACCACATAAACGCCCTCCCTGCCAATGTAGACATCCAGCGCACCCATCTCCTTTATCAGTGTGTAAAATTGCTCCCATTTTACCTCAGTTCTTTTTCTCCCCTTCAATGTGCCACTCACCTTCAACAGCACGATTTTCCCCTCAATTTCCTCCCGCTTTATCTCGCCCAGTTTTTCCTCAATCTCCTTGTTCATCTCCTCAGGCGTTGTTACTCCAAATTCCAGTTTTATAAAGACCACATCAGGAATTACATATTTATTGCCCGTAAGTGCGGCGAGGGAGTATATATCCACAAACATAATGCTGTCACGGGAGATACCATGTTCATCCACATCGACCAGATAAAAACCAGGTAAACAACTCGTGATTTCCTCGAGGTCTCTGGATGTGGCTGCAAAGAGTTGCCCGGGATATGCAAAGATGCCACCTCTTTCCTCAAATGGTTCTATGCGTTGATGCACATGCCCGCATGCGTAGTAATCAAAGTCAGCGGGAATGAGCGAGAGCGGGATGGAATCCTGGGTTTCTTTGAGAAACTCCGGGCGGTATTCTGCGATGGCATTGTGCAACAGGAATATTCTTGGTTTCGGAATTTTCGCAAGTGCTTCGAAATTCAGATTTTCATAGATGAGTGCATCTATACCCCGTGTCCTGCCATGAATTCCCACGAGATTTATCCCGGAACTGTCCATAACTGGCTTAAGTGTGAGTTTTCCATCATTATCCTGTTCCATGACTTCTACCTGTGTCAGAAGTTTTGCGGAGGCGAGCACATCTACATAAGAGCTATGTGTTGGGCTGGCGTCATGAGACCCATAGATGGCATACATGCGGATTCCATGCTCCTTTGCATCCACAAGGGTTGCCTGCACTTCCTTCAGTATGTCAATTGAGGTGACATGTGAATGGAACAGGTCACCGGCAATTGCTACAAAATCCACGCAATATTTTATTGCAAATTCTACAACCATCTTCAGTATGTGCATTGGAATCTCCTGAACTCGTTCATGCATGCCCCGTAAACTGCCCAGATGCACATCTGCAACATGCAGAAAACGAACTTTCTTTTTTTCTGGTATTTTTACACCTTCAACCGCATTTTTCCTCAGCATTGCGGTCGACTGTATCTCTCGCTTTAATGGGTTCATAAAATAAGGAATGAGTGGGAGGTATTTAAATTTGGGCGGGAGAGGTCTGTGAAAGTGAATGTGCGTTAATTATCTCTCTTTGAGAATCTGGCGAGCAGAGGTATCAGTGCTAAAAGTAAGAATATGTACTGCGGTGCATCCAGTTCCACCACATTTCCAACCGTGCATGTATACACCGGGGTATTTATGGATGTTGTGGAGGTATTTCCAACGATATAGTATTTGAGATAACCAGTTCCATTTTGAGCAGGTATAGTGCATGTGTATTTGCCGTCTGTAGAATTGCCAGATTCCTGCGTCATCGTTATTTCCTGCCAGGTAACACCACTGAGCGGTAGATATCGCACCTTTATCCATGACAGTGGAGAAATTGTGTGAACTTCCACGAATATCTCAATCTGCATGTTTTCGTCCACATATTTCTGCGGTGTGTGGTATATCCAGATTCCATAATTTGATGTGGTGCGTGGGTACTCATCGTTAACGCCAGAGGCACCATCAAGCACATACGGTGTGTCAACAACAAAATCGCCATCTGCATCTGGCTGTGTTAAATCACTCCAGAAATTTCCATAGTGGTCTGGAGACCATGTGTTTGCACCTGTGCTGTCATACGCCTGAACATGTGTGGTGTTGTAACTGCTCCCTGCTCCATTGTTGTCTATAAAATCATTGTGGTGAATTTCATTTGAGATTGAATTGTATGTGATGTAAACCCCGTACATTCCATTTGCGACAATCCAGTTCTCCACAATTGCAGAGTTTGTTGTTTCTACGAATCTCACACCATCTTCAGTGTTTTGCTCAATGTTGCTCTGTTTAATAATAATGTTGTCGGAGCCCTCCACAAACAAGCCGTGCTTTCCGTTCATGTATATCGTGCACCTGCTTACCACGAGAGCACCGCATCTGTAGATATATGCGCCATATAACCGATTCTCACTTAGCGTCGTGTCTGACACTACAACATTACCTGAAAAACCGAGCTGGATTCCAATCGAGGAATTTGTGATACTCAGTGCTGTTAATGCGATATTTGTGCAATTGGCAACGATTACCTGCCCGTAATCGCCGGTTATGTTCATATCAGTTACCGTGTTGAGGAATAACACTGGCTTTCCATTAACCGAATTATTTACGATTGCGTTGCTCACCCAGTATGTGACATTGTCTCCAGCTATCTGTATGTCACTGCTCTCCAGTGTATTATTCTCCACAATTACATCTGTGGAGTAATGGAGCAGTATACCGCATTCACGGTTCTCTAAAACATGATTTTCTGATACAACCGTGAGATTTGAATTTGCAACCATTATTCCGTTTTGCGTGTTGTTGAAAACAAGATTTCCTGTAACACTAACATTCATTGAATTTCTCACCCAGATGCCATTGTATTTGTTAAAATACACTGTGCAGTTGGTTATTGTTGCATTTGAAACCGCATTTAATGCAATACCACATCCAAAAGGTGCTACTACACATCTTGTAGCATTATGCACCGTGCAATTGACTATCTTAAAATGTACACTGGTAAATTCTATATAAATCCCAAAGGACTCCCCGGCAGCATCTATTTCGAGATTCTGGATTATGTACGGGTCATCAGGGGTTCCACTGCCGCCACTAACACCGTTCGTTGCGTTGAATTCAGTATCATTTGTTATGTGAATTGGAGCATGAATGTCTGCAGGGCGCTCATGCTGTGCTTCTGCATTTGAGGGAAGTGCCGCTAGAACCAGGATGCACGACACGATTGCCAACAAGTGTACATATCGCATCTCATCACCGTAATGCTGTATTGAATGGACTGTAATAAACCTATCGGTTTGGCACAGTAGGCGATGCAGAATCTTTATGGGTAACCTCGTTTTATCCTTAGTTGAGAACAGAAGGTGATGGGCAATGCGGCTACCAAAGCCCAAAAAAATTCCACAGGCAACACCTAACCTATTGCACCTCGGGAGCATAATCGAGAAAGAATATGCGGACAAATTTTTTGATAAGATACCAAGTGAATGTACACGGTGTAAGGGTAAAGAGTTTACTGGTTACGATACAGAACGAAGATTGTTCGGTAAGATAATAAAGCCAGACGGAGTGAAAAATATATATGTAGATGTAAAAAGGTACCAATGCAAAAAATGTGGGCTGGTAATGCTATCCGATGGCTTATTCTACCCGAATTGCCTCTACGGAAGACCAATTGTAGACCTCTGTCTCTATTTGGCTGCAAAGAATCCATATGACCGTGTAGAGGTACTGATGATGCACTTCGGAATTCAGGTTGATGGGGACACCGTAAAGAATTATGTTAAGTTGTTTAAGGAGAGGGCAGAGAGTATAGCTGGTCTGGAATTATGCGGTAAGAGTATTGGGATAAACCTTCTGAAGATACTTTTCGGCACTAATAATGTAGAGGCACTAAAGAAGAAATACGGGTTGGGTGGAGTGGAAAGTGTGTCAGATGAGACATATCCTGCCAAAAAGGGGGCAAAGAAAAAGCTGCGGAAAGAGAACATGAGACGAAAACGGGAAGGGAAGAAACCAGTACGATACCTAATTAATGAGAGTGTTTGTGTAGCGGTATCATTTGCACCAGAACTTAACTTGTATGAGGCAATGGTAATAGCGTCTGGCGAGTTTAATTTTGCAATGGCAAATCTGCTCTCTCAGGTTACTAATGGCTCTGACTACAATCTTACGGATGGAGAACCTGCATACAATTGTATGAAGAACCGAGAAATATGCCTTGTTCATAGAATGAGAAACGAGCGGAAAAAGGATGCGGTATACAATGAACTGAAGAAGCACAGAAGCGAAGAGGAGATTTCGGAGTATTGGCACAGGAGGTACATGGAGGAAAAAGAGAAGTTCGAAAACGAGTTAGCCAAGAAGTATCCCGTATTTGTAGAAGATGACGCATTTAATGGTGCGATATCAACAAATGCAATAGAAGGCGGGAACTGGCGTATAAAGTATGAACTGCGAACACCTTACAGAAATATCGATGCGATAGGAGGGCGAATTTTACAGATACTTATCTCAGAGTCAATGAAAGCCTTTTCCTCGGGTAAACCCGTGGAATCGTTTGGAGTAGTTAATAGCAACTTTACATACTCGCAAGTGATGCGTGTAGCATTGAGAGAAGATAGAGTAGTGGAAAGGTATCATTACGATACCCAGAGAAATGTGTTGTATCGAACATTAGACCGTGTGAGTTAAAACCCAGACATCAATGGTAATGAGAAATCAAGAGGAGTTGGGGAAATGCTAATGCACCCCACGGTCATTCTGCATCACCATTGCTCTTTAGGGAAAAATTAATTATCCCCTAGTATTATGGCTTGGTTGAAGGCAAAGCCAGATTTGAAATGGGGGTCTCACATGGCAACAACATACATAATAAAGCAGGACGAAAAGGCAAGAAAGTGGAAGGTTCCACATGGCGAACTGTACATCATAAAGGACCGATGTAAGGGCTGCGGGTTTTGTATTGAGTTCTGTCCGAAGAAGGTGCTTGTAGAATCAAAGGAGTTCAATGCAAAAGGGTATCATCCGCCCGAGTTGCAGGAAGATGAGACAAAGAAATGCATCAACTGCGGGTTCTGCTCGATGATATGCCCGGAATTTGCAATATTCAGCGTAGCAGATACAGAATCAAAGGATGTTTCCGTAGTTCCTGAGAAGGAATATCCGATTGTGGAGTCGCCGAAGGTGCCTGAGATAAAAAAAGCAAGGGATGTACTCACTGGTGAGCATTTCTGGAACGGAGATGTTGCTGCTGCGGAGGGCGCAATTGCCGCTGGCTGTCGGTTCTTTGCGGGCTATCCAATAACGCCATCAACTGAAACTGCGGAGCACATTGCAGAAAGAATTCCGCAGGTTGGTGGCGTCTATGTGCAGATGGAGGATGAGATTGCGAGTATTGCTGCGGTGCTCGGTGCTGCATGGACGGGTGCAAAGGCAATGACTGCAACATCGGGACCTGGCTTCAGCCTGATGCAGGAAAACATCGGACTTGCCGCAATGACAGAAACTCCATGCCTGATTATAAATGTGCAGCGTGGTGGTCCATCAACTGGCTTACCCACACTCGTGGCACAGGCGGATGTAATGCAGGCAAGGTGGGGAACGCATGGAGACCACGAAATAATTGCACTTGCACCGAATTCACCGCAGGAGTGCTTCGACCTCACAATCGAGTGCTTCAACCTGGCATACCGCTATCGCACACCCGTGATCCTTCTGATGGACGAGTCAGTTGGACACATGACCGAGCGCGTGGTTGTTCCAGATAAATCAAAGATAAAACTTGTGGATAGAAAGAAGCCACAGGGAGAACCAGGGAAAGCGAAAATCTATGAGGCAGGTGACGAGCTTGTACCTCCAATGCCGTATGCTGGAGAGGGCTACAATGTGCATGTCACAGGATTAACGCATGACGAACGCGGATACCCGAGCACAATCGCAGAGACACAGGAAAGGATGATAAAGCGCATCTGCGACAAAATCAGGAAACACAGGGACGAGATTGTGCGTGTTGAGGAGTTCATGCTGGAGGATGCAGAGATAGCAGTTGTGGCATACGGAATCACATCCAGGGTTGTGAAGAGGGCTGTGCTCATGGCACGGGAGAAGGGAATAAAGGCAGGTATGCTCCGCCTCATCACAATCTGGCCGTTTGCAGATAAGGAGATAAGGGCACTTGCCAAAAAGGTGAAAAAATTCCTCGTGGTTGAGATAAATTACGGGCAGATGGTACTGGAGGTAGAACGCTGTGCCTGCCCGCGGGAAGTGCACTTCCTGGGTAAGATGGGAGGTGCAGTACACACGCCTGATGATGTGCTTGCAAAGATTGAGGAGGTGTACAAATGAGCATGCATGAGGTTGAGGAAAATCCACTGGATGTTTATCTCAGAGCTGACCGCATGCCGCACATATGGTGCCCTGGCTGCGGACTTGGAATTGTTACCGGTGCCTTCATTCGTGCAATCCAGAAATCAAAAATCGATCCGAAGCTCGTTTCTGTGGTTGCAGGTATCGGGTGCACAGGGAGAATTCCTGGCTACCTGAATTTTGACACATTTCACACAACGCACGGGAGAGCAATTCCCTTCGCAATAGGGCTGAAAATTGCAAAGCCAGATTTACATGTGTTTGTGATAAGCGGTGATGGCGACCTGTTTGCAATTGGTGGAAACCATATCATCCATGCAGCACGAAGGAATGTAAACATAACTGTAATTTGCGTGAACAACTTCAACTATGGTATGACTGGTGGTCAGGTGGGTCCAACGACACCAGAAGATGCAAGGACTACAACCACACCCTACGGAAATATTGAGCCAGCGTTTAATCTCCCGTATGTAATGGCTTCTGCGGGTGCTGTTTATGTGGCAAGGTGGACAACACTTCAGCCAAGGAAAATTCTTGACAGCATCCTCGAAGCAATGCAGAAAGACGGGTTCTCATTTATCGAAATAATTTCACCGTGTCCCACTGCATACGGCCGCAGGAACGCACAGAAGGATGCAATGGAAACCATGAAAATCTATCAGTACAAGACCAGAGTTAAAAATGGTGCAGACCCGAAGGAAGCGGATATCACGCTCAACGGCGAAATCCTCACTGGAAAATTTGTGGATATTGAGAAGACCACATATCTAGACAGGGTAAAGGTACTCATTGAGAAGGCTAATAAGAAGGGGGCATAATCATGGCACGAAAAGAGATAAAATTTGCAGGTTTTGGCGGGCAGGGAATTATTCTTGCAGGGTTTATTGTAGGGAAAGCAATCTCGCTCCACGACAGGAAGGAAGCGGTATTCACACAGAGCTACGGACCTGAGGCACGAGGTGGTGCATGTGCCGCCTCGCTGGTAATTGATGACAAACAGATTGACTATCCATATCCAGTTTCTCCAGATATAATGGTAGTTATGTCGCAGGAAGCGTATCATGACTATGTGCCAGGGCTTAAGGAAGGTGGAATACTCATCATTGATGAAGACCTTGTCGCACTTGACGACATGGCTAAGAAGGCAGGCAAGATTTATCGCATACCCGCAACACGGTTTGCCGAGGAGCTCGGAATGAAAATTGCTGCAAATATTGTGATGCTTGGTTTCTTTGGAAGCATTGCAAAGGATGTCGTTAGCACGGAATCGCTGAAAAAATCAGTGCTGGAGAGTGTGCCTGCAAGATTCAGGGAGCAAAATGCAAAGGCATTTGAGAAGGGTTATAACTATGGACTTGAAATCTTAAAGGGTGAGAAGTAATGGCTCGCATCGGTGTTTTCGTATGCCACTGCGGTATTAATATCGCTGGCGTTGTTGATGTGGATGCAGTGGTGCGTGAAATCTCAAAGTATCCGGATGTGGTGCATGCAGAGCACTACAAGTACATGTGCTCAGACCCTGGGCAGAACCTTCTTGTAAATGCAATCAAGGAACATCGACTTGATGGCGTGGTAGTTGCTGCCTGCTCTCCAAACATGCATGAAAACACATTCAGGAATGCCTGTGAACGTGCTGGATTAAATCGCTACCGCTGTGAGATGGCAAATATCAGGGAACAGAGTTCATGGGTGCATGCAGAGGCACCGGAGCAGGCCACTGCAAAGGCAGTCCAGATTATTCAGGTTGTCGTGGAAAAGGTGAAACTGAATGCACAGTTAAAGGAGACAGGTGTGCCAATAACCAGGCGTTGTCTCGTCATTGGTGGAGGTATTGCTGGAATTCAGGCAGCACTGGATGTTGCAGATGCTGGCTATGAAGTGATTCTCGTTGAAAAATCGCCGTCAATTGGCGGGCACATGGCACAGCTCTCTGAGACATTTCCCACACTTGACTGCTCGCAGTGCATTCTCACACCGAAAATGGTTGCTGTGGCAAGACATCCAAACATAAAGCTGATGACATACAGCGAGGTTGTTGATGTACGTGGCTATGTGGGTAATTTTAAGGTAAAGATACACCAGCACCCGAGGTATGTCACGAAGGACTGCAATATATGCGGGAAGTGCGAGGAGGTCTGTCCTGTAATCGTGCCAAACGAATTCGACAGAAACCTCAGCCCGAGAAAGGCGATATATCTGCCATTCCCGCAGGCAGTGCCTGCGAGATACACAATTGATACAAATCACTGTCTTGGCTTGAATCCGCTGGTTTGTGGCAAGTGCAGGGAGGTGTGCGAGGCAAAGGCAATTGATTACGACATGCAGGCAGAGGACATTGAGGTTGAAGTAGGGTCAATAATTGTGGCAACGGGCTACGAACTGTTCCCTAAGGAAAAAATCGGGGAATACGGATATGGAGTATATCCAGATGTCATCGATGGGCTGGAGTTTGAACGCCTGCTATCTGCCTCTGGTCCAACTGGAGGACAGCTTATACGCCCGTCAGATGGAAAGGTACCAAAGGTTGTGGCATTTCTTCAGTGCACTGCATCCAGGGACCCGGAGTCGTATCTACCATACTGTTCAAAGATATGCTGCATGTACACTGCGAAGCATGCAATGCTCTACAAGCACCATGTGCATGATGGTAATGCATATGTGTTCTACATTGACATAAGGGCTGGTGGAAAGGACTACGAGGAATTTGTCCGCAGGGTAATGGAGGAGGAACGCATCACATATGTACGTGGCAAGGTGTCCAAGGTGTTCAGGCGTGGAGATAAGATGGTGGTCTGGGGTGCAGATACACTCACAGGCGAGTTCGTTGAACTTGAGGCAGACCTCGTTGTACTTGCTTCTGGCATTGTACCATCCCCGGACACAAAGAAGGTTGCAAATATACTCAAGATTCCAGTTGATGAGAACTCCTTCCTGAAGGAGGCGCATCCGAAGTTAAGGCCTGTTGAGACATTGACGCAGGGCATATACATATGCGGGGCAGCACATGGCCCGAAGGATATACCTGAGACCGTCGCACAGGCAAGTGGTGCCGCAAGCAAGGCAATCTCAATTCTATCTGGCAAGGAACTGTACCACGAGCCGACAACCGCTGAGGTGAACACGGACGCATGTTCTGGCTGCAGGGTGTGTGTGAATCTCTGCCCATTCAGCGCAATTAGCTTTAACGAGCGGACGCATACCGTTGAGGTGAATGAAATACTCTGCGAGGGCTGTGGAACCTGTGTGGCTGCATGTCCAACGGGTGCCCTGAAGCTCCGCAATATGACCGATACGCAGATCTATAATATGATCCGTGCGGCATTATCATGAGGTGATAAACATGAGTTTTGAGCCAAAGATTGTGGCATTTTTATGCAACTGGTGTGCATACAGTGGTGCAGACCTTGCAGGCGTGAGCAGGCTATCGTATCCGCCAAACATGGTTCCCATCCGTGTGATGTGTTCCGGCAGAGTTGACCCGCAGTTCGTGCTCGAGGCGTTCAGAAGTGGTGCAGATGGCGTGTTTATCGGCGGTTGCCATACTCCGAGCGACTGCCACTATGTTGCAGGAAACTTCAAGGCGTTCAAGCGTGTGGTGGTCCTCAAAAAAATGCTGGAGCAACTCGGGATTGAGCCAGAACGCTTGAGAATTGAGTGGGTGTCTGCAAGTGAAGGCAGAAAGTTTGCGGAGGTAACTGCAGATTTTGTCGACACGGTCAGGAAACTTGGTCCACTGGGTTTAGAAAAGGGAAAATCATGAAGAAACTGGTTATCGGCCTTGGAAACCCGCTGCTCGGTGATGATGGCGTTGGTGTTGCAATAGTGCGGGAACTTGCAGGGGAGAATCTGGGTGTGGATGTAGTGGAAATGAACACATCTGGATTCAGTGTTGCGGAGGCAATGCTTGGCTACGATGTAGTAGTTGTGGTGGATGCGATTGCGGGAAGGAAACCAGGGAGGATACACAGATTTTCACTGGATGCAATGAGCCAGTGCATGCACTTTACAAGTGCACATGACACCAACATTGCTACCGCAATCGAGTTCATGAAACGCAATCAGGATTTCCCGAGACATGTAAAATTTGTGTGTGTGGAGATAATTCCCAAAAACGAGTTCGACGAAGGAATGAGTGAAGATGTAAAGAAGGCAGTAATTGAGGCGAAAAACGCGGTTCTGGATGAGCTAAATAACGAAGTAATGGAGGTAAGGTAGATGGAGCTCAAAGAGGATGAAATTGCAAAGCGAGAGGAATTTACAAGGCGTGTTGAAGAACTGTCTGGACAGAATATCTTTGCCTGCTATCAGTGCGGCAGATGCTCTGCTGGCTGTCCGATGGTGAGTAAGATGGACGCAATACCCAGCATGATTATGCGTCTCCTGCAATTTGGAGATATGCGTGTTCTCGAGAAAAATACCTGCTGGGTGTGCGCATCCTGCTACACATGTGATGTACGCTGTCCAAAGGGCATTGACATCGCAAAGGTGATGGAGGCACTGCGTCAGATAAAGCTGAGAACGAACATAAATAACATTGATATCGGAAAGATTGAGGGCATTGAAGAATTGCCCCAGATTGCACTGATTGCAAACTTCCGAAAGAATACTGGCTGAGGTGATAAAATGGACATACCATATTTCCCAGGTTGTAGTTTAAAGTCAAACACAAGGTATTTCGAGGATTCAGCAAGGGAGTTCTTTGCAGAACTGGGAATTAACCTTGTTGAACTACCAGAGTGGAACTGCTGTGGCACCGTGTACTCACTCACTACTGATGACATCATGCGCCACATTGCATCCGTGCGGAATCTCGTGCATGCCCAGGAGCTTGGAAAGAAGCTGGGCACGAACAAACTCATGACGCTCTGTGCAATGTGCTACAACACGCTTGCCCAGGTAAATGCGCTGGCAAGAAGCAGACCAGATGATTTGAAAACTGCAAATGAATTTATTGATGACCTGCCCGACTATGAGGCGCAGGTTGAGGTTGTGCATGCTCTGAGTTTCCTCAATGAAAATGTGAGTTTTGAGAAGGTTGCGAAACTTGCGAAGAGAAAACTGAATGGGTTAAGGGTGGCACCGTACTACGGCTGTCTGCTTGTCCGTCCTGAGCATGTGAAAATCGATGACAGGGAGAAGCCAGCATTGATGCCAAAATTATTCGGACTGCTCGGGGCAACTGTGGTGGATTTCCCCTACAGTGTGGAGTGCTGTGGCTCCTATCACACGGTGAACATGAAGGATGTGGTTGTTGAGAAAACACGCACAATCATAGGAAGTGCAAGGGAGAACGGTGCAGATGCCATTGTGCTTTCCTGCCCGCTGTGTGAATTCAATCTGGATGAGCGACAGAAGGATGTGCGGATGAAGTATCCTGGCTTTGAAAGAATGCCTGTGTTTTATTTCACAGAACTTCTTGCTCTGGCAATGGGCAAGAAGATTAATATGGGAGCACATTATGTTTCGCCTGAAAATGTGCTTAAAAAATATGGTTTAGTTTGAGGTGAGGAAACATGGAAGAGAATAAAGAAAAAACAATAAAGGTATACATCATGGGAAAGGAACACCAGGTTCCAGAGGGACTGACAATCATGAAGGCGATAGAGTACGCGGGCTATAAGCTGGTGCGTGGAGCGGGCTGTCGTGCAGGGTTCTGCGGTGCATGTGCGACCGTGTACAGAAAGGCAAACGAATACAAACTACGGGTTGCACTGGCATGCCAGACCCTTGCGGAGGATGGAATGTACCTCACTGAAATTCCATTTGTGCCCGCAAACAAAGCAAAGTATGAACTTGAGAAAATAAAGCCAAGCCCGAACATAATTCTCCAGTACTATCCAGAGGTTGCAAGATGTGTAGCATGTAACACATGCACGAAGTCATGCCCACAGGATTTAAAGGTTATGGACTACATCCAGGCAATGAAGCGTGGCGATATAGCCAGGGCAGCAGAACTCTCGTTTGACTGTGTGCAGTGCGGGTTGTGTGCAGCAAGATGTCCAGCTGAGATTGTGCACTATCATGCAGCCCAGCTTGCAAGGAGGCTGTATGGAAAGTACCTTGCAAAACCATCACCGAACCTTGAGAAACGCATTAAGGAAATTGAGGAAGGAAAGTATGATGAGGAAATAAAGAGGTTGAAGAGCATGGGACTCGAGGAGATGAAGAAGAGATATATGGAACAGCAGAAAAATGCAGAAAAAGAGGAGGCATGAAAACATGGAGATGATAAGAGGTTATCCAGATTACATGCGGGAATCAATCGAGATGGTTGCAAAAACAAGGGAAGCAAGGGCAAAGGAAACGATGCGCCGCCTGACACTCGAAGAACGCGACGAAGTGCTCAAGAATTTCCATCCTGACTACAAGCCAGATGCAAAAGCAGAGATACGCATCGGGCGGAGCAAGGGAGAGAAGGCACCAAAGGAAGTTGTGGAATTGCTGGAAGCAATGCCGTTAATTGACGAAAGTGATGTAAACCTCAATCAGATTGATTTTGATGTAGATATTCTCATCATCGGCGGTGGTGGTGCAGGCACGGTTGCTGCACTCTGGGCATATTATTCCGGTGTACCCATTGAGAACATACTGATGTGCACAAAGCTGCGCCATGGCGACGCAAACACGATGATGGCACAGGGCGGGATTCAGGCGGCGGACAGACCTGAGGATTCACCAGCAATCCATTACCTCGATGTGCTGGGCGGGGGGCATTTCACGAATAATCCAGACCTTGTTGAGAAACTTGTGATGGAAGCGCCGAAAATCATCAAGTGGCATGAGCAACTAGGTGTAATGTACGACAAGGACGAAAATGGCAACTTCATAGAAATATCTGGCGGAGGAACATCACGATTCAGAATGCACTCTGCAAAGGACTACACTGGTATGGAAATCATGCGTGTCCTTAGAGATGAGTTCAGGAACCTGGGAATGCGTGTGCTCGAGTTCACGAGTGCAGTTGAGCTGCTCACAGACGGAAACGAGGTTACGGGTGCAGTGCTGTTCAACATGGAAACAAAGCAGTACTATGTGGTGCGTGCAAAGGCAGTAATTCTGGCAACGGGTGGCTTTGGACGCCTGCATATCATGGGGTTCCCGACAACGAATCACTACGGGGCAACGGGCGATGGACTCGTGCTGGCATACCGTACAGGTGCTCGCCTCGTTGATATGGATTCAGTTCAGTATCACCCAACAGGTGCTGCATTCCCGGAGCCGATTGTGGGTCTGCTTATAACTGAGAAAGTGAGAGGGCTCGGTGCACAGGTGGTGAACAAGTACGGGAAGCAGTTTGTGTTCCCGCTGGAGCCACGAGATGTTGAGGCGGCAAGCATCATCAAGGAGTGCTATTCAACTGAGAACTATGTGGTTACGCCTACGGGTTTGCGTGGCGTCTGGCTCGATTCACCGCTGATTGAGCTGTTGCGTGGCGAGGGCACAGTGGTCAAGAGCCTGGGTGCAATGTACCGCATGTTCCATCGCTTTGGAATTGACATGAGCCAGGACCCGATCCTTACATTTCCCACGCTCCACTACCAGAACGGCGGTGTGGCAATAAATGTGAATGCAGAGACGGATGTGAAGGGGCTGTTCGCCTGCGGTGAGGTTGCAGGAGGCGTGCATGGGAAGAACCGACTGATGGGAAATTCCTTGCTTGATGTGAATGTGTTCGGGAAGATTGCAGGTATTTCAGCAGCAAAATATGTGAAACATAAGAAGAGCAAGGGCAAACTCACACTGGCACACCTTGATCGATACATGAAGGAACTGAAGGAAGCAGGAATAAAATCCGAGAAGAGAGCACCAATGCTCCTGCCCGACTATCGCGGAAAGGCGGTACTTAGCAGAAAACTGGATATTGTGGTATAGGCACTGAAATGCAGAAACGATATGTGCTGGATGCTTCCGCAGTGCTGTGTGGCAAGGAGTTGCCAGAAATAGAAAATATCTACATTCCGCTCTCAGTGCTCCATGAACTTGGAAAAGGGAAATACCTCCGGAAGGTAGAGAATTTAGTCGGGATAAAGATAACCGTGGTCACTCCAGCATCTCAGAGTGTTGAACTTGTCAAAAAACATGCGAATGAAACTGGTGACCTGCTTCGACTTTCTAACTGTGATATCGATGTAATTGCAGTTGCGTATGAACTCAGTGCTACAATTCTCACAGACGACTATTCTATCCAGAATCTGGCAAGGCACATGGGCCTGGAATATCAGCCAGTTGCGGAAGGGGGTATCAAGGAGGAGTTCAAGTGGGAGTATGTATGTGTGGGCTGCAGACGAAAATTCGATACTGCACTTGCGGAGTGCCCGGTATGTGGTTCTGAAATAAGAACAAAAAGGCAAAGGCAGAAACACAAAAGAAGTTAAATATTGAGAGCGTATTCCTTGTGTTGTGAGATTATGTCCGCAGAAAAGACAGAAAAAGGACTTGCTGAGATTTTCACAGATGTGCTCTTGCGGGTAAAACAGCATGTAGAAGTCCCTCTGTTTATGGATGCCCTGACAAGGTACAAGAGAAAGTACAAGGAACTTGCAAAGATAGGCGTTACACCCGATTATGAAATTACATTGAGCGGTACCGTACAGGACCCAGAAGATACATTCAGCGGGTATTTGCATGTGCTCTACGACTGCATAAAGGAGAAAGCTGGCACTGAAACTGCAAGAAAGGAAATTGAGGATGTGCTGGAGCATGTAATTGCAACTACAGAGAATCCAGTTATGGTGAGAGTGGCAAAGATATTCTTAACAGAGATACGGATGGAACGCTCACCAGAAGAAGAGATTGCAGAAAGATTGATGCGCTATAAGTTCGAGGGCTATCCAGTTGAGGAAATAGTTGCAGAAAAGGAAAAAATGAGCAAGGAGGCGTTTCGCAAGGCATTTGAGGATTTTGAGGCAAGAATTGCAAAACTCAAAGGTTTTGAGCGACAGCTTGAGGAAATGGACACAACTGGATTTGAGGATACAGTCAAGGAAATTCGTGCAAATCTGAAAAATCCTTCCGCAGTTGAAGATATAGAAAAGAAGATGAGTGAGATAATTGCGGGTGCGAACATTGAAAAAATGGAAGAGGAACTAGAGAAAATTTCGAAGGACCTGGATAACATTGAAAAGAAATTCGTAAAGGCGGAGAAACGAGAAATAAAACCAGTCAGTGCAAGGGTGGGCAGGGTGAACGGAAAAAAGGAGGGAAAAATAAATGGGATGCGCACCGGGAAGATAAATGGAATGAAGGTGGATAAGATAAATGGTATGCGTGCCGCACCTGGAGCACAACGAGCGGAACGGGACACGCTGAAAAAGAGTGCAATTGCAGTAATTATATTTCTTCTTCTGCTAATACCCCCAGTAGCTATTCTTCTCTCACCAATGGAAATGCGCAAAATTGACGGAAACATCGATGACTGGGGAGCAATTACACCGGTTGAGCAGGTCCCGACCGGGATGTCAGTGCCCATCACAAAGTACGCAATGGACATGGATGATAAGTATGTGTATTTCTATGTGCAGGTGCAGAGCCCGCATGGTGTGTTTGAGA
>Ga0078972_1003154_pt1 | contig 50417 bp, 42 predicted proteins | sample YelNatPaOPGAMG01_FD_67568 | JGI IMG/M metagenome (GOLD analysis project Ga0078972, IMG submission 67568) | Hot spring thermophilic microbial communities from Obsidian Pool, Yellowstone National Park, USA - OP-RAMG-01 (SPADES assembly) (version 2) | ecosystem: Environmental > Aquatic > Thermal...
AGGTGAAAAGGTCCAGCATACGCTCGATCACTTCCCCCTCGGTGGCCACCGCTGCAAGCTCCCCGATCAGATCCAGCGCCAAGGCGTGATCGGAAGAGCGGCGGATGGCCTCGGAAAGCGAGGCCGTCAGACGCCGGCGCTCCTGCTCCAGCCGCCACTCCTGGACGAGATTTCCCAGATGCAGTCGCAACGTGTCCAGCCCGACCGGCAGCACCTCGGCCGGCAGGCGCATTTGCCGCGCGAACGCTTCAAAGGCCAGGCCAACGTTCGGGTCGATCCCGCTATCGAGCAACACCAGTCCGGACGGCCTTTCCGGAGCAAGAAAGGGGCATGCCGCCGCTTCCCTCGGAGTACACCCGTTGTGCGGCTCGACGATCTCACGTGGCAAGAGCAGCCGGACACCGCGTGCGAGATAGCGCTGGACCATTTCCCGCGGAAGAAAGAGCTGGGCACAGTGCTCTACGAGGTGCAGACGAAAGCGTGTCCGGTTGGGCAGGCCCACCTGCGCTGCCCGGAAGCACATGCCGGCTAAGATCTCCACCTGCTCTCCTCTTCCCGGCGCTTCGGCCGTCTGACCAAGGAGTTCCACCAGCCCCGTCCCCCTTTCCCCACCCCGGGGCACGAACGACACGACCCGAACAGCCCCCCACTGCTCCTGGCTCAGAACGGCGAGGACTTCGCGCCGGACATTCTCGCAGACCACCAGGGTCAGTTGACCAGGGAGCTCGGCCATCGCTTCACCCCCGCGCCTGCGAACGCCCGGCGCCTTCGTGCCGTACCTCCAACCACAGCTCCAGAGCGCCCGCGCAAAGCGCTTCCACCCGGACACGCCAGATCCCAGGGGTCACCGCTTCGAGTTCCGCTCGCGCACCGGCCGCAGGACGCAGCTCGAGCGCGGCACCCTCTGGGACCGCCAGCAAAAAAGCCCCTTTCCACCAGCGCCCATCCCGCAGCGCGATATGCACGCCGTCCGGCCGCTGCTCCCAGGACGCAACCTCCTCCCCCTGCACGATGTGCAGCGTGGAGCCAACCCACTGCAGCCCCCCGTCCACCACACGCAGCAGGAACGTCCGACAACCGTGCGGCTCGACGTTCGGGAACACCGCCCAACCCTGAACGAGGCGGTACTCCCCACTCCAGAATTCGTGCAGGTGGCAGGCCACCTTCTCCAAGCCCAGCGCCGACAGGGGAAAGCGCAGCTCCGCGGGTCGCTCCGTCGGGTTCAGGAGCGCCACCACCCATCCGCGGCCCCAGGGCTGCTCCACCTCCAGCACCATGCTCTGGGGCCGCTCCCGGAACAAGAGGTCGGGAACCGTGGGGCGGCCCGAATGCACCGGCACACCCAGCAGGCCCCACTCGCGGCGGGAATCCTCCAGCAAGGGAAGGTCGTCCCCCAGCGTCCACGAGCCGCCGCTCAGGGCGATCACCGTGAGCAGCGTCCGAGCTTCTGCTTCGGTCAAGCGGCTTCCTGCCCTCCGCACAAGAAGCGCGTCGGGGTCATTGCGCCAGAGGTGGCCGTGGGTCCAGGAACGCACAAGCGTATGGTGTACAGCACGGCCGGCCGCGGGAAAGAGGGGATCGAGCCGCACCAGGGGCGTCAACACACCCAGCCGTGGCTCCCAATTAGGGGCCACATCGGGGCCGATCCGCATGCCATCCACCAGCCCGATGGCCGGCCCCAACGGACAACCGCAGCCAAGGAGATACACCTCATCCCCCGCCGCGGCACGAATCGTCTCCAGTCCGCGGCGCAGCGCCTGAGCCCGGGAGATGTCCGAACGCTTTCGAACGCCTGGCAGTGCTCCGCCGTAGAGAAAGTCCAGTTTCAGGTACCGATAGCCCCAATCCCCGACAACGCGCGACACCAGGCCAGCCAACCACTCCTGGACATCGGAGCGCGTCAGGTCAAGCCCATAGCACAGGTTGACCGAGCCCACTCCGGCAGGAACCGGCCGGCCACGTGCATCGCGCAGGAGCCACTCCGGGTGCTCACGGGCGGTCCGTGCCGTCGGCCGGACGATAAAAGGCGCCAGCCAGAGGCCCGGGCGAAAACCCGCCCGCCGGATCTCCTCGGCGAGCCAGGCCATACCGTGAGGAAACCGCTCGTTCGGCTCCCAATCCCCCACTTCTTGCTCCCAGCCATCGTCCACCTGCACCACATCGACCGGCCACCCCTGCTCGGCCAGCCAAGCCACCTGACGCAGGACGTCCTCCTCCCGGACGCGCCGGCCGAAGGCAGTCCAGGAGCACCACCCGGTGGGCGAAGGCCCCTGCCCGCGCCCGCCCATCTCCGCCGCAAGCAGCTCTGCATACTGCTCCAGCGGGCGCTCCTCGGGGCGCGCCAGACATAGCCCGACCCGCTCCGACCAGACGCTCTCGCCGGGCCCAAGATGCTGCCCGTCGGTGGAGCATCGGAAGGCAAGGCCAATCCGACCTGCGCGCGAGCGCACTTCCAGGTGGCCGAACTGGTCCCCGGAGGTCAGCAACCCGCAAAGGAGCGCGGGCCCGCCCTTCCTGGAGGTAAGGACACCCACCAGGTCGGAACGAAAACAACCCGATAGAGCAATAAGGCTGGGAACACCGTCGTCCATCGGGGCAGAAAGGGGGTTGCGCGAACGCCGTTCCCGCCCAGACACTTGGCACCAGCCGGCTGCGCTCCACGACTGCCAGCCCTCGCAGTACAAGCCGGCGACCTCATCCCCTAGCCAGAGCCGGCCCCCCCATTGGGGATCGATCTCGAACGGCTGCAACGCCTCTAACGCGATCGGCTCTGCCAGCACGTTGTGCACCGCCAGCTCGAGCACCAGCCACGGGGAGTTCCGATAGATCGTGGCGAGGAATTCCAGCCGGGGCCGGCGGTTCCCGGCGAAAAGGAGCCGCAGCGAAAGCCCATTTCCCCGGAGGTCCTCCCTTGGCTCCACGCGCCAATCGCGCAGTTCCCCGTCGTCGGTCCCCACATCATAGCGCCGAAAGCCTCGCCGATAGCGCACCCGCGCCCGAGCCCAGCGCACCTGAAACCCCGGGAATGGCGGGGCGCTTAGGTTGAAGAGGCCCAAAGGACGGTCGAAGTAGATATGCCAGTAAGGACCTTCGAGCACGATCGTGCGCTGATCCTCGCGCCACCCTATTTGGACGGATGACATCTCTGGTCCCTCCACACGCTGCTGCGAGCCTTGAAGCACCCGGAGTGGATCCAGGCCTAATCCCCGCGCCAAGCCTGAGTTCCCTAAGAGGATCCCCCTTCTCTTACAAAACGGCGACCCAAGCGCGATGGGCAGCGGTCAAGAACCGGCCAGGTAGCCCCAAGGTCTCGCTTTGTCCCGGAGTCACAAAGCGTGTCGCACGTCGCCCTGGAATACTCCAGGCAACCTGTTCCCCAAGGTAAAAAGTATGAGCGTGCCCAGCCACTACGCGCCCAGGCACCACCGTTACGACACCCCGACATGCCTGCTCATCCGTTGCCCGGTGTCCCCAAGCGCGCCCGGACCTGATGGCGCCAATACTCCAGGATATCGCGCAACGACTCCTGCAAGGGAATGCGGGGCTCCCAACCGGTGCGCCGACGGAACCGTGTGCTGTCGCAGGCGATGACAGGGATATCGGACGGGCGCAATCGCTGCGGGTCCACCTGCACCTCCACGGCAACCCGGCTCATCCCCAGCAAAGCCTGCAGGACCTCCTCGACCGCGTAGGCCTGTCCGCTGCCAATGTTATAGACTTCGCCTGGCTCCCCGAGTGTCACCGCCAGATGGTAGGCACGGACCATGTCCCGCACGTCCGTAAAATCGCGCCTGGCCCCCAGGTTCCCCACCCGGACCACCGGAGGTCGCACCCCGACCTCGATCTCGGCGATTTGCTGTGCCCAGTCGGCCGTGACAAACACCGGCGCCTGGCGGGGCCCGATATGGTTGAAGGGGCGCACACGCACTGTCCGCAGCCCGTGGCTGAGAAAGTACTGCAGGGCAAGAAAGTCCTGGGCGATCTTGCTCACCGCATAGGGATTCGCCGGTCGGAGCGGGGTGTCCTCGTCCACCGGCACTTCCTCCGGGCGTACCAGCCCGTACTCGTCACCCGAGCCCACCACCAACACGACGGGGTCCAGCCCGGCCTTGAGGATCGCCTGGAACAGGTTCACCTGCGCAACGATGTTGTTCACCAACGTGCCGGCCGGGTCCACCAGGGAGGCAGACGGGGACGATTGGGCCGCCAGATGGAACACGACCTCCGGCCGAACCTCGGACACCATCTGGGTCACCCAGTCGGCCACCAGCAGGTCACCAGTCAGCAGATGGATGCGCGAACGGATGGGCTCTAGGTGGGTCGTGGGCCAACCAGGAAAGGAAAGGGCATAGATCTCCCAGCCGGGTTGGTCCAACAGGTACTCGCAGAGGTGGCTTCCAGCAAACCCCGATGCGCCGGTGATGAGAGCCCGCACGCGATGGAACCTCCTGGGAGAAACGCTACGGGAGCCCCAGGCGTCCGGCCAGTTCGATCACGCGCTGACGGAGCGGGTCGTCTTCTGGCAGATCCACCAGGGGGCGGCCTTCCGCGTCATACTGACGGATGGGCGGATGGTCGGGAAGCGTGCCCAACAGCTCCAGGCCTGCGGCGGCGATCGCATCAGACACAGCCCTGGGAAGTTCGCCGTCCACCCGATTCACGATGAGCGCAATCCTCCCCACGTGGGTCCGGAGCTCGCGGATCAGCTCCTGCATGCGTGCTGCCGCGGTGATCCCCCGAATGGAGGGGTCCGAAACGAGCAAGAGGATGTTCACATCCCGGGTGGTTTGGCGGCTCAGATGTTCCATCCCGGCTTCGTTGTCCATCACGACAAAGTCGTACTGCCCCTGCAGGCGATCCAGGCAGCTGCGCAGGATGTTGTTCGCTGCGCAGTAGCAGCCCGGCCCTTCGGGGCGGCCCATCGCCAGGAGATCCAGGCGATTGCCCTCCACGAGCGCCTGGTTCAACCTCCATTCCAGGTAATCCTGTTTGCTCAGGCCCGCACGGAAGGTGCCGCTCTGGACCTCTTGGAGCATGCCCTCGCGGATGTCCCCTACGGTCCATTCCAGCGGCATACCCAGCACCAGATGCAGGTTGGAAGAAGGGTCGGCATCTACTGCCAGGACGGTGCCGTACCGGGTAAGCCAATCGGCCAACAGGGCAGCGACGGTGGTCTTGCCCGTGCCCCCCTTTCCGGCGATAGCAATGGTCTTTGTCACAGCTTGCGCTCCGTCTCCGAACAGGTCGTTTGGCCTAAAAAACATTGTACTACATGGCGTGCCGGCCGGCAAGACGGCGTTCAGTCCAGAAAGTCTGGGGAACGGTGTCCGAGAATGATGGCTGGCAACGATGCGCTCTCCCAAAGCCGCTCGCATGAGGCCAGGGGTTTGCCTCCCCCTCCCTTTCCCCACGTGGCAGACGCCGTTCCCGGCTGGGCGAGGTGGCCCGGGCCTCGGGGAGCTAGCGGCATCCTTGCCCCAGGGCTGCACTTTTGCTACAATGAAAACCGATGGCCTGTCCGCTACCGTGGCCTGTGGCAGTACCTGCCGGGCTGCGGGCGGGAAAGAAGAGCAGCGGACGAGGGGTGGAAACGCTGGGCGGCACCGGGGCCGGAGGGCTGCAGATGAAGAACCCGCACGATGAGGGTAGAGATCGAGCCCGGCATTGGGTGCAGAACCTCGCCTTTGTCGGCACGCTGATGGTGCTGGCGCTCGTCCTCTACGCTGCTGCCATCACGCGGACCGCCGAGCGTCGGGAAAGGCGCCAGGCAGCCACCCAGACGGCGCAGGCCCGGGTGCTGGGCACCGCGGCCGTGGGTGAGACGGCTGGAGCGGTCGCCACGGCCACCGTCCGTCAAGAGGAAGCCTACCGGGGTACGCCGGTACCTGTGCCCCCCGAGGAACGGATCACGCCGGAAAGCGCCGCGCGGCTCCGTACCTTCGCTCGCTGGGGAAAAGGTGTGCCGAATGCTCTGGCGTTCAGTCCCGATGGCCGAAATCTCGCAATAGCGACGTCCGTCGGCGTGTACCTGAGCAGCCCGGAGGGCCTCCGCTTCCTGGAGCCCCCCTTTTCGGTGCACTACCTGGCGTTCTCCGCCGACGGCCGACGGCTTGCCCTGGCCTCTGCCACAGGAGCGTTGTGGCTTTGGTACCAGGGAGAGGACCGACTCCGGCCGTTTGCCGACGATCTCGGGGCAATCGCCTCCCTCGCCTTTTCTCCTGCCGGCACGATCCTCGTCGCCGGGTACAGCGAGTCAAGTTCGGCCTGGCTGTGGGAGGAAGGCAAGGGCGTCGTGCTCGATATCCCCCGCCCCGGAGCAGCACCGCCTTACCGCCCCTGCGTTGCCCTCTCTCCCGATGGCCGGTACTTCGCCGCGGCGTGGTTCGGGGGACCGCTCGCGCTTTGGGATGTGATGGAGGGAAGACTGGTGGGAGAACTTTTCGGGGAGGGAGGCTTCCAGCGGCTCGCCTTCTCGCCGGACAGCTCTTTGCTGGCCACCGCTTCGAGCACGGGCACAGTGCGGGTGTGGCATCTTCCGGATCTGAGCCTCCGGAACACGCTCGAACCAGAGATGGGCTACCTGAGCGAGTTGGCCTTCTCGCCGGGAGGGGGATGGCTTGCTTCGGCCGGCCAGCACACGATCCGCGTTTGGGATATGCGGAGCGGGTCCCTCCTGCGCATCTTCGAGCGAATGCCGGGCGATCCTCTCGCCGAGGGGCCTGGCGGGCCGCACCTGGCTTTCTCACCCCAGGAGACAGAGCTTGCGAGCTTCTCGGGCGACGGATGCATCGTGCTTTCCGACCTGAGCACCGGCACAACCAGGCCCTTGCGGTGCGGCTTCACGCCCGCCTGGATCGGCGTCGCCGTTGCCCCGGACGGTGAAAGGGTCGCTGCCCTTTCTCAAGACGGCCGGGTTTGGCTGTGGAGGCTCGGTGACGGGTCGCTAGAGCGGGTCCTCGATGTCCAGGAGTGGAGAACCGGCGGGAGCCGCGCGGTTGTTTCTCCTGGGGTCTACTTCCTGGGATCCCGCAGCGCACCGGGGGCGGTCGTCCTCTTCCGTGCGGTGGAGCTGACCGCGACGCTCGAAACGACGGCAACCGCTTCGCTCCGGAACGAATTCCCTTCCTGGATGCTCTACCCCAGCGTCGCAGGCGTGGCTTTCTCGCCCGATGGGCGCACGCTACGCGTCGGCCTGGACAATGTCACCACCCTCTGGGAGATCTCAACCGGGAGGTTGCTGGGATGGTCCCCCAACGAAACGGCCGCGTTGTCCGCCGTGGGGTCACCGATCCCGTCTCCCGACGGAAAGTGGATCGCCGCCCCGGGCCCAGGGGGAACGCTTCTCCTATGGCAACCGGGACAGGAATCGCTGGCACAGCCCCTCGCAGGCCACTCCGAGCCAGTTACGGCCATCGCCTTCTCCCGCGATGGGCGACTCCTGGCCAGCGCTTCTCTGGACGGCTCCATCCTTTTGCGCCGGGCAGGCGATGGCTTTGCAAACTTTGCCGCGGTTGCGCAGGAAGTGACACCGGTGTGGAGCATGGCCTTTTCGCCCAGTGGTACGCTGCTGGCGCTCGGCCGCAGCGATGGGAACGTGCGCCTGGTCGATACCACCACGGGTCTCCCCGTGGCCGAGCTGAAGGGCCATACGGCCAGTGTAACCAGCCTGGCTTTTTCGGAGGACGGCCGTTGGCTGACCACAGCCTCTTCCGACGGCACGATCCGCCTGTGGGGCGTCGGGGAGTGAGCCAGCCCACAGCCGGGCGCCCTCGTTTGGGACAAGATAGGGGGAAAACGGCTCTAGTGCGAAGGAGGAGCAATGGACGTACACCGGGTGGATGGACAGGATCGCGGCGATGTGTTCCTTTATGCGTTGAGCACCTGTGTCTGGTGCCGGCGCACGAAGGCCTTGCTGCAGGAGCTCGGGGTGGCTTACCGGTATGTGGATGTGGACCTGGTGCCCCCGGAGGAACAAGAAGAGGTGATGGCGCAAGTCCGCCGCTGGAACCCGCGTGAGAATTTCCCCACGCTGGTGATCCGCAACGAGCGGGTGATCATCGGTTACCAGCCGGAGCGCATTCGGGAGGCGTTGGCCTGATGGACCCCGAACCAACCCCTGAGGCCATTGAGGCCCTGTACCGCAAACTGGAGCGGGAAGCCGAAGCGGCGGGGTACCACCTGAATCCCGACCGGGAATTCACGCGGGAGCTTGTGCGGGGGTTGCTCGTCAACCAGGCACGCTACGGATACCCGAGCTGCCCCTGTCGGCTCGCAAGCGGAATCGCGCAGGAGGACCTGGACATCGTCTGCCCGTGCGACTATCGGGATGCGGACCTTGGGGAGTACGGTGCCTGCTATTGCGGCCTGTACGTATCCACGGCGATCGCACGCGGAGAACAGCCTTTGCGCCCCGTTCCTGAGCGCCGGCCACCGGCCGAAGCCCGAAAGGGGCGGCTGTCGACTGCCGTGGCTGCCGGACTGCCCTCTTCCCTGCCTTTTCCGGTGTGGCGCTGCCGCGTGTGTGGCTATCTGTGCGCGCGGGAGGAACCTCCGGAGGTCTGTCCGATTTGCAAGGCGCGGCGGGAACGGTTCGAGCGTTTTCTCTAAAAAAGGGTCCTCCCGCAAGCCTGGGCCTGCGGGAGGACAGGTTTCGTCTTTTCTCTAGCCCAATGCCACCGAAGCCGGCGGCTCCTCGCCCCTCAGGAAGCGGTGAATATCCGCGGCGGCCCGCTTGCCAGCCCCCATCGCGCTGATCACCGTGGCTGCACCGGTGACAATGTCGCCTCCTGCCCAGACGCGCTCCTTGGTTGTGCGACCGGTCGTTTCGTCGGCCACGACGGTACCGTGCCGGGTGCGTTCGAGCCCTTGCACCCCCTGAAAGATCAGCGGGTTCGGGCTGGTGCCGATCGCGATGATCACCGCGTCTGTCTCGAAGGTGAATTCGGAACCGGAGATCGGGACTGGACGACGGCGTCCAGAGGCATCCGGCTCCCCCAGTTCCATGCGGATGCACTCCATACCGGTCACCCAACCGTGCTCGTCCCCCAGGATACGCACCGGATTCGTGAGCAGGTCGAAGAGGATCCCCTCTTCCTCAGCGTTTTCCGCCTCCTCGGCCCGTGCCGGAAGCTCCTGCCGCGACCGGCGGTAGACGATGTGCACCTCCTCCGCCCCCAGCCGCAGGGCGCAGCGCGCGGCATCCATCGCCACGTTGCCTCCTCCAACGACGGCGACCCGCTTCTTGCGCTTGATCGGCGTGGCATACTCCGGGAACAGGTACGCCTTCATCAGGTTGGTGCGGGTGAGGAACTCGTTGGCCGAGTAGACCCCGTTCAGGTTTTCCCCGGGGATGCCCAGGAACTGGGGCAGGCCCGCCCCTGTGCCCAGGAAGACGGCATCGTAGCGTTCCAGGAGCTCATCCAGGCTGTACAGCTTGCCGATCACAGCGTTGAGGACGATCTCCACCCCCAAGCGCCGGACGTATTCCACCTCGGCCTCCACAATCCGCTTCGGGAGGCGGAACTCCGGGATACCGTACATCAGCACGCCACCCGGGGCGTGCAGCGACTCGTAGATGGTGACCTGATGGCCCATACGGGCCAGGTCCGCCGCGCAGGTCAGGCCGGCCGGACCGCTGCCGACCACCGCGATCTTCTTTCCCGTCGATCGCTCGGGGGGCGTCACTTCCACCCCGTTGGCCAGCTCCCAATCGGCGACAAACCGCTCCAGCCGACCGATGGCCACCGGCTGCTGTTTCTTCCCCAAGACGCACGTCATCTCACACTGCGTCTCCTGCGGACAGACACGCCCGCAGATCGCCGGCAGGTTGTTGCGGGCCTTGAGTTCGCGCACCGCCCGCGGCAAATCCCCTTCACGCAACGCGGCGATGAACTCGGGGATCTTGACGCCGACCGGACACCCTTCGACGCAGAAGGGCTTCTTGCACTGCAGGCACCGCTCCGCTTCGGCCAGTGCCAATTCGGGGGTGTATCCCAGGGCGACCTCGTCGAAATTGCGCGCCCGAACCTTCGGGTCCTGGCGCGGCATCTCCTGACGTTCCCGCTTCACAGCCATCTTGCGATCTCCTCATGACCCATTACGCCGGGCAGGCACAGGCGTGCTCGCGCTCCCACTTTTCCAGGGCCAGCTTTTCTTCTTCCAGGTATTGGCGCTGCCGCTCGAGCAGGAGGTCCCAATCCACCAAATGGCCGTCAAAGTCGGGGCCATCCACGCAGGCGAAACGGGTCTTCCCGTCGACGGAAATGCGGCAGGCACCGCACATGCCAGTGCCGTCCACCATGATCGAGTTGATGCTGACGATCGTGCGCACGCCGAACGGCTGGGTCGTCTTGCTGGCGAACTTCATCATAATCGCCGGCCCGATGGCAAAGACCAGGTCCACGTGGCGCCCGCTTTCCAGGAGCTCCTTGAGCGGGGCGGTGACCAGCGCATAGCGCCCGTAAGAACCATCGTCCGTGCAGACGATCAGCTCGTCGCTCACCGCCCGCATCTTCTCTTCCCAGAAGAGCAACTCCTTCGTGCGCGCCCCGATGATCGAGACCACGGTGTTGCCCGCCTGCCGCAACGCACGCGCGATCGGGTAGATGGGCGCGATGCCCACACCGCCTCCCACACACACCACGGTACCATAGTGCTCGATCTCCGAGGGTCGCCCCAACGGCCCGGCCAGGTCGAGGATGGCATCGCCGGCCTGCAGGGTGCCCATCTGCTTGGTCGAGGCCCCCACCTCTTGCACCACCAGGGTAATCGTCCCCCGCTCCCGGTCAAAATCGGCGATGGTGAGCGGGATGCGCTCCCCCTGGGGCTCCAGCCGGACGATCACGAACTGGCCGGCCTGGGCCTTTCGGGCGATCTCCGGGGCCTGGACGATGAACTGGCGGGTGACCGGGGTGAGGTCCTCTTTGGACACGATCCGAAACATCGCAGCCTCCTCCTCGAGTTATCGACTGCACCCCTTCGGGCAGCCCGGGTTCAGGTCGCCGGTTATGATAGCATAGAGCAACCAAAAAGACAAACCGCTCCCCTACGCTACGCCCAGGGCTCGAAAGAGGAACGCCTCCGGTGGACGCTCACGCTTTCGACGATCCCCAAGGAAAGGAGTGTAGCCAGGAGGGAACTCCCCCCATAACTGATCAGGGGAAGGGGCAGGCCAGTCACCGGCATGATGCCCAGGTTCATCCCCACGTTGACCAGGACCTGGAACCCCAGGCCTACGGCGATGCCGGTCGCGATGAGCCGCCCGGTGGTGTCCGTCGCCCGCGCGGCTACCTGCAGGATCTGCCAGAGGAAGACAAAGAGCAGGGCTAGAAGCGCGCTCGCACCCAGAAAGCCGAACTCTTCGCAGATCACGGCAAAGATAAAATCGCTGTGTCGCACCGGCAGAAAATGGAGCTGGCTTTGGGTTCCCTGGCCGTATCCTTTCCCCAACCAGCCCCCCGAGCCGATCGCCGTCCAGGCCTGGATGATGTTGTAGCCGCCTCCCCACAGGTCCTGATACGGATCGAGGAACAAGAGAAGGCGGGCCTTCTGATAGTCCTCCAGGACATAGTGCCAGGCCAGAACCCCAACAGGGATGGAAAGGAAGAGCAGGGCCACGAGATAGGCTGGCCGCGTTCCCGAAGCCCAGACCATTCCCAGCCAGATGACCAACAACACCACCGCTGTGCTCAGGTCGGGCTGAATGAAGACCAGGCCCACCGGCGGCAAGACCAATAGAAGGGAAAGGAGGAACGTGGAAAGCGAGTCTCGATGCTCTTCCCTGCGCCCCAGGAACCCTGCCAGGGCGATGACCAGGAGCGGCTTGGCCAGTTCGGATGGCTGCAGGTCGAATACGCCCAGGTCGATCCACCGTACGGCGCCGTAAGCTCGTTTTCCGATCGCGAGCACCAAGACCAACAGCAGCAGGTTCAAGAGGTAAAGCGGCCAGCGTAGCGCCTGCAGGTGTCGGTAGTCGATCTGGCTCAGGACCCCCATCCCCAATAGTCCTACGGCCAGGTAGATGGCCTGTCGAACGGGAAGGGCCGACCAGGAAAAGCCTCCCAGCGACGTGCCCCGAGTCGCGCTGGCAATCATAGCCACCCCAAATCCGGAAAGGAGCAGGATGCTCCCAAGCAGGGCGTAGTCGAAATGACGCCAGCGTTCGATCTCCAAGGGCTCACTCCCCTCGCAGATAGGCTGCCAGGGCGTCCGGCCAGGGACGCAGCCGAATGCCCAAAGCGGTCGCAGCGGCAAAGTTTCGCAGCACGGCACGGGGAGGCGGGGTAGAATCCCGCCGGAACTCCGCCCGGGAGATCGGCCGAATCGGATAGTCTCCCTTTCCGGCCAGGCGAAGGATCTCCCGGGCAAACTCGAAGCGCGAGCAAAAGCCCTCGTTGACCAGGTGGTAGACACCATAACGGTGGCTAGACAGCAACCGCACCAGGGCGGATGCCAGGTCACGCACGTAGGTGGGGGAACCGAACTCGTCGGCCACTACAGCCAGTTCGGGCTGAATTTCGCTCAAGGCCAGGATCTTGGTTACAAAGCTCCGTGGCCCACCAAAAAGCCAGGAAACCCGCACGATGAAGAAACGGCGGCACAACTGCTCCACGTACCGCTCGCCGACCCACTTGGAGTAGCCATAAGGGTTAATCGGCCGGGGCGGATCGTACTCCAGGTACGGTTCTTCTCGATCCCCGGGAAATACCTCGTTCGTGCTGACGTACAGAAGCACGGCCCCGCATGTCTGGCATGCCAGGGCCACATTCTGGGTACCCAGAGCATTGACCCGCAGGGCAAGGTCCGGATCGCGGGCACAGCCGTCTACGTCTGTATAGGCCGCGGCGTGCACCACGACCTCGGGCCCAAACTCCCCTAGAAGCCTCGCTACCTCCTCGGCCCGCTCGATGTCGCACTCCGGGAGATCGAGCTCAAGCACCTCATGCCCGGCCAATGCCGCCACCAGGGCTGTTCCAAGCTGCCCTTTCGAGCCGGTGACCACAACGCGCACGAACACCTCCGCAAGCCAGAGACCTGCAATGGAACGGGCTTGCCCATTTCAGGAGCGCAGTGGGCCCTGCCCGGCGCAAGGCCCTTCGGGTCCACCATGCCGATTACGCCACCCCCGCCGGCGAAGATACGCCCAAAACACCCCCCGTTTGGGGGAAAAGGCAAACGCCAACAGGAAGAACACGGTGGCGACCAGCACGATCGCAGGCCCAGAAGGGACATTCCCATAGTAACTGAAGTAGAGGCCGGCCACCGCGGACGCAGCACCGATGGCTGCGGAAAGGCCCATCATCGGGGCCAGGCGGTGCGTCAAGAGATAGGCCGTCGCCCCAGGAGTCACCAGCATGGCGGCGACCAGCCCCACACCGACCGTCTGCAGGGAAACCACAACCGTCAAAGCGAGCAGCACCAGCAGCAGCAGCCGCAACCGCCCGGCCGGCAGCCGCAGGGTAGCAGCGAGCACGGGATCGAAGGAAACCACCAGGAATTCCTTGAACAGCAAGACGATCACAAGCAGGACGACCGCCCCCAGAGCACCGATCAGCCACAGGTCCCGTACGCCGACCCCGAGCACGTGCCCGAACAAGATGTGGGTGAGGTCTACGGCATAGCTCTTCATCCGACTGATCAGCGCCACCCCCAAGGAGAGCGCTGCCGCGAACAGGATCCCGATGGCCGTGTCCTCCCGGATGACCCCCCGATGGGAGATCGCCGCAATGCCCAAGGCGACCAGCAGCGCGGCGACCAAGGCGCCGATCAGGAGGTCAACCTTCAGGAGATAAGCGACCGCGATCCCGGGCAGAATCGCGTGCGCCAAGGCATCCCCCAGAAAGGCCATCGACCGCAGGACAATGTAACACCCAACCACGGCGCACAATATACCCACCAGGAGCGAGGCCAGCAACCCTCGCTGCATGAACCCGTAGCGAAGCGGCTCCAAGGCCCAAGCGATCATCGCTGGATCCCGCGAGTCCTTTCCTGGGGAGGACAGCATTGGTCAAAGACCACCGCACCCTCCAGGAAAAGCACTTGTCCACGAAACAGTTCGGCGATATGCTCAGGGGTAAGGACCTGGGCGGCTTTTCCATAGGCAATCAGACGGCGGTTCAACAGGATGACCTGCTCGAAACGCTTGGCGGCCAAACTCAGGTCGTGTGTGGAAACGAGCACCGTCACGCCCTCTGTCCTCAACCCTTCCAGCACAGAAAGCATCGCCTCCTGGGTAGCCACGTCCACACCGGTAAACGGCTCATCCATCAGGAGCACGTGGGGTTCCTGGGCCAGGGCACGGGCCAGAAAGACCCGTTGCTGCTGGCCCCCGGAGAGCTCTCCGATCGGGCGGTCCGCGATGTCCTCGATCCCCAGGAGCTTCAGGCAGCGTTGGACAACCCGGCGGTCCGCCGCACGCGGCCGGCGAAACCAGCCCAGCCGACCATAGCGCCCCATCATGACCACGTCGGCCACCGTTACCGGGAAGCGCCAGTCGATCTCCTCCCGCTGGGGGACGTAGGCGACGCAGTCCTGGTGGCTGCCCAACGGCCGGCCGTGGATCAGGATGCGGCCCTGGCGCAAAGGTACCAGGCCCACGAGCGCCCGGAAGAGGGTCGATTTCCCGGCGCCATTGGGCCCCACCACGGCGACCTGTGCTCCGTGCGGGATTTGCAGCGTGATGTCACAGAGCACCGGCTCCTCGTCATAGCCCACCGTGACGCCTTCCAGCTCCAGGCGGGCAGGTTCGAGCGAATCCGCCATATCCTTACTCCCGAAGCGCCTCGACGATGGTCTGTACGTCGTAGCGCATCATCTCGATGTAGGTGGGGGCTGGACCATCCGGCGAACTGAGCGAATGGGTATAAAGCTCGGTGATGACCGCAACCCCGCTCTCGGCCGCGATTTGCCGGGCCAGCGCCGGATTGGAGCCGGTTTCCAGAAAGATGGCGCGAACACCGGCGGCGCGGATGGCCTCGACCAGCCGCACCAGTTGCTGCGCCGAGGGCGAAACCTCGCTGCTCAGGCCGGGCAGCACGGTGCCCACGATCCGAAAGCCATATCGCTCGGCAAAGTAGCCCAGGCTTTCGTGGTTGGTCACCAGCAAGCGGCGCTCGGGCGGGATGGCCGCAACTTGTTCCCGGATCCAACCATCCAGCTCCTGCAGGCGGGCCACGTAGCCTTCCGCGTTCCGGGCATACACCTCCGCCCCCTCGGGGTCGACCCGGATCAGGGCATCGCGGATGTTCTCCACGTAGCGAATGACCCGCAACGGGTCCAGCCAGAAGTGGGGGTCGACCTGGCCAGTAAAGGGCGTCTCTCCCGGTTGGGCCGTCCTTCCCTCCACGCCAGCCGAGGCCTCGACCAGCAGCGCGTGCCCGCCCGCGTTGCGCAGCAGCGAGTCCAAGAAGCCTTCCAGCCCCGCCCCGTTCGCGATCAGGAGATCGCTTTCCGCCACACGGGCGATGTCGCGCGGGGTCGGCTCATAGCCGTGCGGCTCAGCCCCAACGGGCAGGAGCGCTTCTACCGTCAGCCGGTCGCCGGCCACGTTCTGCGCGATGTCAGCCAGGAACGTCTCCACCGCGAGCACGCGGACCTTGGGCCCGGCGGGGACCGCCCGGGAAGCGCACGAGGCAAGGACGAGCGAGAGAAATCCCACCAGGAAGACCCGCTTGCAAAGCACAGCGCACCTCCGCCGTTTACCCCCCTTGCCGGCCGGCCACGATCCCGAGCACCGCTTCGGCCAACTCCTCGCCCCTTCGCTCCAGCGCGGCCATTTGCCTCCGGAACTCCTCCGCAAGGCCGACATCTTCCAGCCCGGCGGCGTTCACCCGCACGTTCTGCGCCGCCCCCTGGATCGCGGCCCGGGCCATCGCCGCAGCCACCGCGGCGTCGGTCAGGGCGCTCTCGTTCCCGACCGACGCGATGTGCATCAAGAACTCGAGCACTTTCACCGTGCGTTCCGCGGTGGCGAGAGGCACCCGGGCAGCCTCACGCATCGCTTCCTGCACGGCCCGGTGGCGTGCCTCAGCTTCCTCCGGCGCTGCTCCGGGACGCCGGCGCGCCTCCAGGATCCCCTGATACGATTCCGCATCCCGCACGACCAGGGTGAGCAATTCTTCCTGCAGCCGCGCCAGGGTGGCGTCCAGCTCCCGCATCTCCGGGGCCACGTCAGCGTACCGTTTCTTTCCCGCCGTTAGATTCGCCACCATCCGTCCCAAAGCAGCCGCCAGAGCACCGGCCAGAGCGGCAACGGAACCACCTCCGGGAGCCGGTGTGCCGGCCGCAACCAGCGACAGGAACTCCCGCGGGAGGGCGCCGGCCAAGCCCGTTTCCTCCTCCGCTTGTAGCCGATTCTCCAGGACCTGTTCGGGGGCCAGGTGGTGCAGCTGCAGTACGTGTCGCGCGGCATCGATTAGAGCCTCAGCGGGAACCAAGCCCACAATCTCGCTTTCGACCACCGGGACCCCGTAGCGGGCCGCTTCATCCCGGATCAGGGCCATCACGCGGTGGATGGGTGTGCGGCGATAGTCCGTGAGGTTCATGGAAACCTGCACCTGCCCAGGGCGATCGACTGCTACCCCCAACGCCTGGACATAGCGCAACCCTCCGCTGGAATGTCGCACCGCGCGGGCGATGGCCCGTGCGATCTCCATATCGGACGTGCCCAAGTAGACGTTATACGCGATCAACACGGGGCGAGCCCCCACGGCGGTTGCCCCGGCGGGCCCCACCACAGCCGGCCCATAATCGGGGGCGCGATCCGGATCGACCGCGATCTCGTGGACCAGCGCCTCGTACTCGCCCCGGCGAATGGTTGCCAGGTCGCGCCGCTCCGGGCGGGTCGCTGCCTCCCCATAAAGGTAGACCGGGATCCCCAGTTCCCGCCCGATCCGTTCCCCGACCCGACGGGCAAGCTCCACGCACTCCTCCATGGTCACGCCACGCAGCGGGACGAACGGGATGACATCGGTGGCCCCGATACGGGGGTGCGCACCCCGGTGCTCCCGCATGTCGATCCAGCGAGCCGCTTCCTCAGCAGCACGGAAGGCGGCCTCGGCCACCGCTTCTGGCGGCCCGACGAAGGTGACCACGGCCCGGTGATGGCTCGCGTCCATCTCCACATCCAGAAGGCGCACCCCCGGGACCGCGCGGATCCGCGCGCAGATCGCCTCCACGACTTCCGCGCGTCGCCCCTCGCTAAAGTTCGGCACGCACTCGACGAACCGTCCCATTCTGCCTCCACGTCAGGGCAAGCGCCCTCCCAAGCCGATCGCTTTGCCCGCAATCCCTCAAAGGCCACTCCTCAGCAGCGAAAGCCGTTGGAAAGGAGCGAAATTGCCGAAACCCGTTCCGGCACCATATCCCAGAGCGCTACTTCGAAAGAGGTTCCCGCGGTGCCAGCGCCTGTGAGACAGTCAGCCCAATCCAAGCACGCCAAACGGGCAGGGCGCCACCGAAGGCGCCACGGCCCCCCTTTTCAACCGCCATCCCCGCGAAAGCCGTGACAGCAAACCCGGCCCGAAACGTGCAGACGATGGCACCGTACGGTTTGCCTTTCCAAACCTTTTGTCCAAGTGCAGATGGTTCCCCATGGTCCGCTGGAGCTCACTTGGCTCCCCAGATCGAAGCTGCGGCATGAGTCCAGAGAGCGAGACACGGATCGGGCCGGACATAACAGCCCCCACCCTCGCTCACCAGGGCAACTGGCACGTTCAGGTTGATCCATTATACTTGCCTTCCCTGCGGCTGGCAACTACGGCGTGCGTTTGACGAAGGCCATCCCCGATGCTACAATGCCCAAAGAATCGCGGCGAATGAGGCCCGTTCGTTTCTTTCCCGGGTAGGCGATATGGCTGCTTGGCGACTTGTCCTGGCTTCCAACTCGCCCCGGCGGCAGGAATATCTCGGCTGGTTGGGGGTACCCTTCGAGGTGCGTGCAGCACCGGTAGAGGAAACCCCTCAGCCGGGCGAGCTTCCGGAGGCGACGGCGATCCGGCTTGCACGCGCCAAGGCCCAGGCGGCTCCCTCCGCTCCCGACGAACTCGTCCTGGCGGCCGACACCCTGGTTGTCCTGGACCACGAGGTGCTCGGCAAGCCGGCCAATGCGGAGGACGCCCGGAGGATGCTCCTTTCTTTGAGCGGACGACAACACCGGGTGCTGACCGCCCTGGCCTTCCGGAGCAACGAGGACTTGGAAGTCGAGGTGGTCCAGGCGCGCGTGTGGATGCGTCCCTACAGCCCAGCCGAAGTGGAGGCGTACATTGCTTCCGGCCAACCGTTCGACAAGGCAGGGGCCTACGGCATCCAAGATGAACCGTTTTCGCCCGTCTCCCGTGTAGAGGGCTGCGCGCTCACGGTGGTCGGCTTCCCGCTTTGCCACGTGGCGCGAGGGCTGTTGCGACGTGGCATACCCGTGCCTCGGAAGCCCCTGGAGCTTTGTCGTCCTCTCTTGGGCAGCAAGCGATGTCCGGTGGCGTTGTTTTGAGCCTGGTCCGCTCTGAAGCACTGATCGAAACAAGGAGGTCTGGATGTCCCCGATGGAAACGGTGCTCTCGTCTGCTGGCAAAAAAGTCACGATTGCCTGGGACCGCCCCACGGTAATCGTGGGAGAGCGGATCAATCCGACCGGGCGCAAGAAACTGGCCGAAGCGTTACGCGCCGGCGATATGTCGATCGTTGCCCGGGAGGTCACGGCCCAGATCGAGGCCGGAGCCGATGTGATCGACATCAACGTTGGGGCTGCCGGAGTGGATGAGGTGCGTATCCTCCCTATGGCCGTCCAGACAGCGATGGAGACGGCCGATGTGCCGCTGGCCATCGACACGAGCAACCCGGACGCGCTGGAAGCGGCACTGAAGGTGTACCGCGGTAAAGCGCTCGTGAACTCGGTGAACGGCGAAGAGCGCTCCCTTTCCCGCGTCCTCCCCCTGGTGAAGGAGTACGGCGCGGCCGTCATCGGGCTCACGATGGACGAGAACGGCATCCCGAACGATCCGCAGCAGCGGCTGAGGATCGCCGAACGGATCGTCGAACGCGCCGAGCGGATGGGAATCCCCCGCGAGGACGTGCTGATCGACTGCCTGGCGCTGACCGTAGGCGCCGATTCCAAGGCCGGCCGCGTCACGCTGGAGGCGATCCGCCTGGTCGCGCGCGAGCTCGGGGTCAATCAGGCTTTGGGAGCGAGCAACGTCTCCTACGGCCTTCCGGACCGGGACATCGTCAACGCCGCTTTCCTTGCCATGACGATTGCCAGCGGGGTCACCTGCCCGATCGTCGATGCGGCCAAGGTACGGCCGCTCATCCTGGCGGTCGACCTGTTGCTCGGGCGCGACGATTATGCCATGCGCTACCTGCGCGATTATCGACGGCGACAAAAGGCAGCCGCGGCGGGCACTGCAGGCGCCTAGAACAGGCCTCTGCCGCGTCCGGTTGCCGTAGCCGCGCTTGCGCTACGGAGGTGGCCAAGATGGCCCGCAAGCTCGTCAGCCAGTACGCCGTCTTCCATCAAGTGGGCGGCAAAACCGCGGTGGTGCTCTACTACCAGCAGGGCGAGCCCGATGCCCTGCGCGACCTGGACCTGCGGGAAGCGGCCTTTATCGTGGACCTCCTGCGCAACGAAAAGCCCATCTCCTTCGATCCGGAAAGCCGCCAGCTTTCTACCCACTCCCCCGAGCCGGTTGGCGAAGGGGAATAGGTGGTGAAAGGAGCCTCTGGTGGCCGGGCCGAAACTGGAGGTGACGCCGCAGGACATCGAGCGGGCGCGCCACGTGGTGGCCGCGGTAGCGCGCCGCACGCCGATCCTCCCCGCGCCCAGCCTGAGCGAGCGCACCGGTAGCGCGGTTTACCTGAAACTGGAAAACCTCCAGGAAACCGGTTCCTTCAAGGTGCGCGGCGCGGCCAACCGGATCGCGGCCCTGACGGGCGAAGAGCGTGCGCGGGGGGTCGTCACGGTATCGACGGGCAACCACGCACGGGCGGTCGCCTGGGTCGCCAAGCGCTTCGGTATCCCGGCGGTCGTGTGCATGTCGCGCCGTGTCCCCCCAGGGAAGGTGGAGGCCGTTCGTTCCCTCGGGGCTGAGGTGCTGCTGGCCGGAGAGAGCTACGACGAAGCCGCGCTGGCTTGTGAGCAGCTGATCCAGGAACGCGGGCTGACGTTCGTCCCTCCCTTCGACGACCCCTGGGTGATCGCCGGACAGGGTACGATCGGGCTGGAGCTCCTGGACGAACTTCCGGAGATCTCGACCGCCATCGTGCCCTTGTCCGGAGGGGGGCTGATCTCCGGGGTCGCCCTGGCACTGAAGGCGGCCGACCCAAGCATCCGGGTGGTTGGCGTTTCGCAGGATCGCGCGCCGGTGATGTTCCACAGCCTTCGGGCCGGCCGGCCGGTGGAGCTCCCGGAAGAAGAGACCATCGCCGATGCCCTGGCCGGTGGGATCGGCCTGGACAACCGGTATACCTTCCGGATGGTACAAGCCCTGGTCGACGACGTGGTACTGGTCGGCGAGGAGGAAATCGAGCAAGCGATCGCCTTCGCCCTGGACGCGCTGCACCTGGTGGTGGAAGGGGGCGGCGCCGTCGGACTGGCCGCCCTGTTGCAAGGGCGTATCCAGCCGCTTGGGCAGAAGACAGCGGTCATCCTGAGTGGCGGAAACATCGACCTCCAGCGGCTCCAAGAGGTGCTGCAGCGGACGGTTCCGTCGGAAAGGGGTGAACGATGAACATCCTGGTCGTAACCGAAAAGGAACTGCGGCAGTGTGTGGGGCTGGACCGGGAAGTCATCGCGGCTATCGAGGAAGCCTTTTCCGCTCTTGCCCGCGGAGAAGCCTCCGTCCCGCCCATCCTGGCACTCATGATCCCCGAGCACCAGGGAGAAGTCGACGTCAAGACCGCCTACATCCGCGGTTGGGAACACTTCGCGGTCAAGATCGCCTCCGGATTCTTCGAGAACTATCGGCTGGGACTGCCGACAGGCAGCGGCTTGATGCTCGTCTTTTCGGCGCGCACCGGGATGCCGGAAGCGGTACTGCTGGACAACGCCTACCTCACCGACGTGCGCACCGGTGCCGCTGGCGCCGTAGCGGCGGCCTACCTGGCGCCAAAACAGGTGGAAACGGCAGGGGTCATCGGTTCCGGCACACAGGCGCGCTATCAGATGCTGGGCCTGAAGCAGGTGCGCGACTTTCGCCGTTTGCTCGTCTACAGCCGGAACGCGGACCGGGTGCAGGCCTACGTGGAAGAAATGGCGCCCCGGTTGGAGGTGGAGGTGATCGCCGCCCCCAGCGTGGAGGCCGTGGTACGCGAAAGCCAGGTGGTGGTCACCACCACCCCTTCCCACACCCCCTATCTGCGGCCGAATTGGTTGCACCCCGGGCTCCATATCACGGCGATGGGATCCGATACCGAGGAAAAGCAAGAGCTTTACCCCGAGGTCCTGGCGCAAGCGGACCTGATCGTGTGCGATAGCCGCGCCCAGTGCGCCCGCCTAGGAGAGCTGCATCACGCGCTCGATGCCGGGGTCCTCTCCCAAGAGGCTCCGATCGTGGAACTGGGGGAGATTACCTCCGGGATGCGTCCGGGGCGCACGGACGAGGGCCAGATCACGGTGTGCGATCTCACCGGGGTGGGGGTACAGGATACTGCCATCGCGGTGCTGGCGATGCGGCGGGCAATGGAGCAGGGATTCGGCCTGGCACTCGAGGTCGGATAGAGCCAAATCAGGAGGGACTTCCATGGCGCGCTTCCAGTACTTCGAAATGGAACGGATGATGTCCAAATGGGAAAACGTGGTGGACTATAACCTCTCGGAAAGCGGGGTACACCCCCTGACCGTGCGCGAACTCGTCCAGGACCCGGTCGTGCTGGAGGAACTCCTGGACACCGCGTTGAACTACCCTCAGGCGAACGGCCTGCCGCTGCTGCGGGAGAGGATCGCTGCCCTCTATCCGGGCGCGACCGCGGACAATGTGCTCGTAACCGTCGGTTGTGCCGAGGCCAACTTGATCTCCGTCCTCACGGTGCTCGAACCAGGGGACGAGCTGGTGCTGATGCTTCCCAACTACATGCAGATTTGGGGCATCAGCCACAACTTTGGCTTCCGCCTGAAAGCCTTCCATCTGCGCGCCGATCGTGGGTGGGCCCCCGACCTGGACGAGCTGGAGGCCGCAGTGACCGACCGCACCCGCATGATCGCCGTCTGCAACCCAAACAACCCCACCGGCTACATCCTGACCGAAGACGAAATGAACGCCATCGTGGGAATCGCAGCGCGCGTCGGCGCCTGGCTGCTCGCGGATGAAGTCTACAGCGGTACCGAACGCCTGACCGATGTCGAGACGCCGTCCTTCTGGGGCCGCTATGACCGGGTGCTCGCGCACAACAGCATGAGCAAGGCCTACGGCCTCCCAGGGCTACGCATCGGCTGGGTCGTTGGCCCGGCCGATACCGTCGACGAGATCTGGGCTCGCCACGAGTATACGGCCATCAGCGCCGGGATGCTGGATAACCGGCTGGCCGCGATCGCGTTGTCCCCAGAGGTGCGGCCTCGCCTGATCCAGCGCGCCCGGGACTATATCCGGCGCGGATTCCCGATCCTGGACGCCTGGCTGGAGAGCCACGAAGGGGTCTTTTCGCTGGTACCCCCACAGGCGGCGGCCATTGCCTTCCCACGCTATCACCTTCCTATCAATTCTACCGTGCTGGTGCAGCGCCTGATCCGGGAAAAAAGCGTGTTCATCGTTCCGGGAGACCACTTCGGCATGGACGGCTATCTGCGCATTAGCTTCGGGCTTCCCCCGGATTACCTCCGAGCCGGGCTGGATCGGATCCACGAGCTGATCGTGTCCCTGCAAAGGTAGCGGCCCTCAGGCGCCCGATCGAGGCCGTCCCTTTCCAGCCGGAGGAAAGCCATGCCGCAGGCCCATCTCGACTGGCGTTGCATCGATACGATCCGCTTCCTTGCCGCCGACATGGTGCAGCGGGCCAACTCGGGGCACCCGGGGATGCCTCTGGGCGCCGCTGCGATGAGCTACGTCCTCTGGGCACGCCACCTGCGCCATAACCCGGCCGATCCGCGATGGCCCAACCGCGATCGCTTCGTGCTTTCGGCCGGCCACGGCTCGGCGCTCCTCTATGCCCTGCTACACCTGACCGGGTACGATCTCCCCCTTGAGGAACTGCTTGCTTTCCGCCAATGGGAAAGCCGGACACCTGGGCACCCGGAAGTGCACCGGACACCCGGTGTGGAGATGACCACCGGGCCGCTCGGCCAGGGCATCAGCCACGCCGTGGGGATGGCGATCGCGGAGGCGCACCTGGCCGCCCGGTTCAACCGCCCCGGATTCCCGGTGATCGACCATTTCACCTACGTGTTGGCGAGCGACGGCGACCTCATGGAAGGGGTATCCGCGGAGGCGTGTGCGCTGGCCGGCCATCTGCGCCTGGGGAAACTGATCGTCTTGTACGACGACAACCGGGTGTCCCTGGCCGGCTCGACGTCCCTGACCTTCACCGAAGATGTCGCAGCCCGCTTCCAGGCCTACGGCTGGCAGGTCCTACGGGTGTCCGATGGATATGACCTGCAAGCGGTCGACGCCGCCCTGCGGGAGGCGAAAGAGGAAGGGGCTCGTCCTTCCCTGATCCTGGTGCGCACGGTGCTGGGGTACGGCGCCCCACGCAAACAGGGGACCTTTCATGCCCACGGTTCGCCGCTGGGCGAAGAGGAGCTCCGGGCAGCCAAGGAAGCCGCAGGCTGGCCCGTCGAGCCGGCCTTCTTCGTCCCGGTGGAGGTGAAGGATCGGATGGCGGCAGCTGTGGCTTCCGGGAAGAAGCTCCAACGGGACTGGGAAGATCTGTGGACCCGCTACGCCGCGGCCTATCCCGAGCTGGCCGCAGAACTGGAACGACGGCTGCGTGGGGAGCTTCCGCCGGGATGGGAAGAAGGCCTTCCATCCTTTGGGCCGGCTCAGGGCCCAATGGCTACGCGGCGCGCTTCCGAAGCGGTGCTCCAGGAACTGGGCAAGCGGGTGCCGGAGCTCATGGGGGGGTCCGCTGACCTCAACCCCTCGACCCTCAGCTGGCTCAAAGGCCAGGGGGATTTCCAGGCGCCTACACACCAGCCGGAGGATCGCCAGGGCGCGGTAGGAGGGCCTTGGGGCTACGAAGGCCGCAACCTGCATTTCGGGGTACGCGAGCACGCGATGGGAGCCATCGCCGGAGGACTGGCGCTGCACGGGGGGATCCTTCCCTATACGGCGACTTTCCTGGTCTTTTCCGACTACATGCGGCCTCCCATACGACTGGCGGCGCTTCAAGGGCTGCAGGTGATCTACCTCTTCACGCACGACAGCATCGGCGTCGGCGAAGACGGCCCCACACACCAACCGGTGGAGCACCTCATGGGCCTGCGCACGGTCCCCGGGCTGGATGTCATCCGTCCTGCCGATGCGAACGAAACGGTGGAAGCATGGCGCGTGGCCCTGCGTCGAAAGGACGGCCCTACGGCGATCGTGCTCACGCGCCAGCCTGTGCCGATCCTGGACCGGGAAGAATGCGCCCCTGCAAGCGGCCTGTCGCAGGGAGGCTACATCCTGTGGCAATCCGCGGAGGGGCTGCCCGAGGTGATCCTCATCGCCACCGGCTCGGAGGTCGCGCTGGCCCTGACAGCGGGCCGGAGGCTGGCCCAGCAGGGCATCCGCACCCACGTCGTTTCCCTGCCCTGCTGGGAGCTCTTCGAACGACAGCCGGCCTGGTACCGGGAAAGCGTGCTTCCGCCTTCCGTCCGGGCGCGGGTATCGGTCGAGGCCGGCGTACGCCTGGGGTGGGAGCGGTACGTGGGGCAAGAGGGTGTGGCGATCGGGGTGGATCGCTTCGGGGCCAGCGCCCCGGCAGAGGTACTCTACGATCGCTTCGGCCTGACGGTCGAAGCGATCGTCCAGGCTGCCCTTCAGGCCCGGGCACGGGCCTAGGGGCACCCTTTTCACCCTCTGCTGTAGACCCGGATGGCCGCCGGACCGCTGACCGGGCATTGGTATTCGCAAATCCCACACCCGATGCAGCGCTTCCGCACCACGTGGGGACGCTGCAAGAGGATCGGGGCTCCGTTTTCTCCCGGCAGTTCGACCCGCTCCAGCGCAACCGCTTTTTGCGGCACCGGGCACATCTCCTCACACACGATGCAGGGTATTCCCTCGGCCCAAGGGAGGCAGCGCTCCCGGTCGATATCGGCCCATCCGAGGACTTGCTCCCGCTTTTCCTCCAGGGAAAGCGACGGTATGGCCTGTACCGGGCATACCTGTCCACAGGCATTACACGAATAGGCACAATAACCGATTCGAAAGACCAGCACCGGAGTCCACACCCCTTCCCAGCCAGATTCTCCCAGGGCTGGCTGGATCGCCCCCGTCGGACAGGCACGGCTGCACGCCCCGCAGCGCAAACAGCGGGACAGGATGCGCTCCTCGTCCGCCCCGGGCGGGCGAATCGGCCCGGAAAGCCGGCGGCGGATGGCACGTTCCCCTCGCAAGAGTACAACTCCGAGAACTGTGGCCGCCAATGTGGCCAGGAACGCCCGCCGACGGGGGTCGTACTCCTGAGGGCGGGCGGGCCGCCAGTGGGGACGGAAGACCACGGCTTGTTGAGGACAGCCGCTCAGGCATTCCAGGCACATCGTGCACTCGGCGGGATCGCTGGCGTAGTGCTTGTCGGGCCGAATGGTCCCGGTGGGACAGAGCGGCACACAGGCGTCGCACGCGGTGCAGCGCTCATCTACCTCCCGGCGCACCAGTCCGACCCGGCTCAACAAGCCCAGAAGCGCACCCAGTGGGCAAAGGTACCGACACCAGAACCGCGGCGCAAACGCGTTCAGGGCCAAGAGGCCGCCAAGGAGGCCCACAGGCACCAGCGCGCCACGAAAGTAGGCCGGGCTCGAACCGATCAGAGGGCGCAGCAAGCCGTCGAGCGCAGAGACCAGCGGCCGAAGCGCGGGCAGCCGGTACAGCGCCCGCTCTGCCGTCGTGATCCCCTGCTCCAGGGCTGGCCATAGGCTGGTCGCCAGCGTACGCGTCAGCAGGCTGATCGGATCCAGCACGAGGAGCACCAGAGCCGCACAGAGGCTGCTGACAAAGATCGCCTCCAGGAGCAAATGCTTGACCGCACGCCACGATTCCGGCACCCGTACCGTTCGTCGTGCGCGCGACGAAAAGAGGTCCAAGACCGTCCCCAATGGGCAGAGCCAGCCACACCAGGCTCGCCCGACGAGCAGCGTAAGGACGATGACGCCCAGAGACACTAACGAGCTGGCCAGCAGCGTGCGAGCAGCCAGCGCGTGAGCCGCCATCGCCAGGGGGTCTAGCCGCATCGGCACGCCGAGAATCGGCGCGGGTCCATCGCCCCCAGGGAGCCGCAGAAAAAGCGCCAGGAACCCGAACAGCGCCAGGTACTGGACAAACCGGCGCGTAGCAACCCAGTAGCGCTGGGGGCGGGAACCCCGATGTCCTCGCTTGAGTCGAGGTAGGGTGGCCAAGATCCTTCTCCTTTCTTCCCACCGGCTGTGTTACACGATAGCGATACGCAACTTTCTCAAGTCGCTTTGGCCCAGCCCCCTTGCCACGCCCGCACGGACATAGTCTAGATCGTCCGGCTGCAGGCCGAACAGGGTGGCGGCATAAGAATCCGCAGCTACGATGTCCTGGCTGGCAATGACCGTATCCACACGACGCACATCGGCCAGATCCCCGCCCGTGGGACCGTTGGCCACCAGGATGCGGATCGCATCCACGACCGTCAAGGCCGGACGGATGTGGCTGGCCAGATCGGCCAGGCACTGCCCCAGGTTGCGATGCAATACCGGGCGGTCCCAGAGGACGCCCATGAGGTTCTTCATCCCAAGGGTCAGCCGCGCCAGGCTGTGATGTTTGGCGATGGGCACGTTGATCAGCACATCGGCCTTCAGGACCTCGTCGTAAATCGCGCACCGTTTCAAAGCGCGCGCCCCGCTAAGCTCCACCTCCACGAACTTGAACGGAGCCATCACTTCCATCTCGCCGCCCGCGGCTTCCACTTGTTCCTGGATCCCGCTGACCGCATAAGCCGCTTCCGGCGTACCGCCGAAGGGATGGTCCATCACCCGCACGCGCCGTGCACCGGCCTGCCGGCAGAGGCGCACAAGCGCTGCGACGAGCCAGGGGTTGGTCGTGGCCGCATATTCGTAGCGATGGTAGGCAACGCAGATATTCGGCTTGATGATCACGTCCTGTCCCGGGCGCACGAACCGCTCGATGCCACCAAGCGCCTGCAGGGCGCGGCGAACCAGATCCTCCGGCTCCCCGCCTCGGGCGACCGCCACGTCCGGCGGCTGTGGACCGCGCTCGGTGGGGGCCGAGGCCTGTGCCGGGGTAGCGGTGCCCCCGGGCGTCATCTCAGGGAACGTCACAGGCTTTGTCGGCTGGGGCCTGCAGGACCGCAGGAGAGCGCTGCCGGCCACCCAACCCAGGCCCGCTGCCAGCCATCGCAAGAAATCCCGTCGGGAAAAGTCCGTCATTCTTCTGCCTCCGCCTCGCAAATGGATGCTGAAAGGCCCGTGGGCCCGAAATCACCGGGAGCGACGATCCCTTTCGCAGGGTAGAACGGAACCGGCTGCCCCGCTCATACCGATTCCGCTTCCGGTTCGGCTTCGCCCGCCAGACGGAAGATCCTCCGGTATACCTCGCGCAGATGGCGCAGGCTGACGTGGGTATAGCGCTCCGTGGTGGTCAGACGGGCGTGACCCAGGAGCTCCTGGACAATACGTAGATCGGCCCCGCCCTCCAGGAGGTGCGTGGCGAAGGTATGCCGCAAGGTGTGAGGAGTCACCTGGCCATCCAACCCGGCCTGGCGGGCGTAGCCTGCTACGAGCGCGCGGACGCTTCGGTCGGTCAAGCGTTCCCCGAAGCGGTTTAGGAACAGGGCACGGCCCGAATGGGGGCGCACGAGCTGTGGCCGTCCGAAACGGACATAAGCGCGCAGTGCCCGCAGCGCGGGGATGCCGGCCAGCGCGATGCGCATCCGTCCTCCTTTGCCCAGCACGCGTACTTCGTGCCTTCCCCAGTCGATATCGTCCAAATCGATCCGCACCAGTTCCCCCACGCGCAACCCGCTCGCATAGAGGAGCTCCAGGATCGCCCGGTCGCGCAGCCCTTGGGGAGTACGCACATCGGGAGCGGTGAGAAGCGCCACCGTTTCGTCGATGCTCAGGCAGCGGGGCAAACGGCGCGGTTGCTTTGGCGTGCCCAACCCCCGCAGGGGGTGGGATTCCAGGTGTCCCTCGCGCACCAGGAAGGCATAGAAGCTCCGCAACGCTGCCAGCTTGCGCGCGATGCTCGCCGGAGCCAAGTGGGCATCCTGCAGACGGCGAAGGAAGGAGCGCGCCGCGGCCCGGTCGATCTGCTCTGGCTCCAGTCCTTGGCCGCGCAAGAAAGCCCCGAAGGCCTCCAAGTCGCTCCGGTAGGCATCCACCGTGTGCGGAGAGTAGCCCTTTTCCACCTCGAGGGATATCAGGAACGCCCGCAACAGCTCGGAAAACCGGTCCTGGCCGCCCATCTGCACCTCGGGAAACCTTGACGAAGCCATTATACCAGAATGCGAGCAGGGCGCCCAAAGCGAGGATGTCCGTGGTGTCCGTCCTCTTCACGGTCGGGAGGGATCTCGAAAAGGCCCCATCGCCACGGACTCGGCTGGCCGAAGGGGCGCAGGGAGGGTTGGAGGCGGCTGTATCTTCCGGATCCAGCCCCGGTGCCCGCGCTCCGGCAATCCGCCCCGGGCCTGAGAGGGCGCAGGACCGCCGGCAGCACACGGCTCGTGTTTTGGAAAGCCAGCCCCAGGAGCCCGCGCACGCGTGAGAAAAACGGCCCGGGGAGGCCCTGCCAGAAGGTATAAAGCGATGATGTCAAAAGCAGTCCCTCAGCGGAAGCGAGCGCTATGGAAGCCACTTCGAAGCGCAAAAGGGGATTCGCACTCCTGAGCCCTTTTAGCGCAACGACTCCCTGAGCGCAGACTCTCGCGCTCGCTGCAGCGAAGGGCCCCTGATCGCGAAGGGTTCTGGCCGCAGGAGGGATGGGGAGCCCCCATTTGTGGGATAGACTTCCTCGGATATTCCCCCTGCGATTCGCCTCGGGCCCGAGATTCCGTTGGCCACTCGGCAGAAGCGGGCCGACGCGCTCGCACCTGAGCTCGCAGAGGGATCCAACAGGCCGGGTCAGCGAAGCGCGAGGCGTAGCAAGGGAAGACCACGGATCCTGCCTTACCTGACCTCCCCTTTTGTGCCGAAGCGTGGCCTGTGTCGCTCCATAGCGGCCGAAGGAATCCCTCTCCCGTCGATCGCTACCACCGAGCGGAGGGGCCGACTCTCTTCCGCAGTAGAGGCATTGCCCTTGTATGGCCGAGGCTGGGGCGGAACAATGCCCGCCCCAGCCCTGCCCGGCTACCTCCTCCGCACCACCAGCGGCAGGTAGAAGCGATAGGGCCAGAACCGCAGGATGAGTAGCCCCCCATCCCAATCGGCGACGTAGGCGTAGGAACCCAAGACCGCAACCCCGAGGCCTCTCCCGGGGTGTCGTAGAAGCCCACCTCGCTCGGGTGCGCCGGGTCGGAAATGTCCACCACGTGGAGGTCAGCGTCGGCAACGTAGGCGTAGGAACCCAAGACCGCGACCCCATAGGCGTATCCTGGGGTGTCGTAGAAGCCCACCTCGAACGGGTGAGCCAGGTCGGAAATGTCCACCACGCGCAGGCCCGCACGCCCACCGGCGATGTAGGCGTGGGGCCACAAGATTGCAACGCCATAGGCCTCCCCCGCGGTCTCGTAGAAACCCACCTCGCTTGGGTTGGGCGGGTCGGAAATGTCCACCACCCGCAGGCCCGCAAGCCCATCGGCGATGTAGACGTAGGAGCCCAAGACAGCGACGCCTTCCACCACATCGGGCAAGACCCCCGTCGGCCCCACCATAGCAGGATGCGCCGGATCGGCGACGTTCAGAACCACCAGGCGCGGCCCCACCCCGATGTAGGCGTAGCCACCCTGCACCGCCCCGGCGTAGGTGACACCGCCGATTTGGCCCACCAGTCCCACCCCCAGCCCAGGCTGGACCGCTCTCCCAGCCCGCGCGGGCGGAACGACCGGCGCGATAGCCCCCTCGCCAACCCCTGCCGGCCCCTTCGCCGCCGGGCCCAGCAGGAGGGCCAGGAGGGCGAGGACGAAAGCGGCGATCGGACTTTCCCCTTTCACGGCTATCCTCCGGCTTACCAAGGGCAACCGGACACTCAAGGCTCGTGCATGGGCCGCACCTCCTTTCAGGCTGTGCCATCCCTCCGGAGGCGACCTCCACTGTCTGACCTTTGCTTCCTCGTAACGGCTCTCGGGGGCTGCTCGACCGGCTCTCCTTAAACCGGCGGATCACCGGGTCTCCCCTTTGGACCGGGGCACATTTGCGGAAGCACGTGGTTTACTTAAAGAATATCACGAGCTCAAGAAAAAGTCTAGAATGTGTACTGAGGTAACTGTCCGTTCACCGGTGGACTTCTTTCCCCATAAAGATCGGGGCTGAATTCTGGCTACGTTCTACCTCCAACGTCCTCCACTGGCGGGCATGTGGGTCAAAATACGCCTATCCCACCGTGCAGCGGACAGTCACTAGAAGTCATCTCATAACTGACCTTTCGCTCATTTCTTGCGCAGAAAGCGAAAATGGGTTAGACTTCTGCCACTATGGCAGAAATCGACATCGACACCGAACGAGTCGCTGATGTGCCCCTGTTGGTGCATCAACAATGCCGGATGGGTATCCCGGCCGTGCTGAACGAAGTGATCCAACCACACGGCAATCGCCAAGGGCTGAGCATCGGCTGGCTGACGACCTTGTGGCAAGGGTTCATCCTCTCGGAATCTGACCATCGGATGAGCGAGATGGAAACGTGGGCTGCCCAGCAGATGGAACTCTTGTCCCGGCTGAGTCCCGAGCCGGTGTCGGCGAAGGACTTTACCGATGATCGGCTGGCCGATGTGCTGCGCTACCTGGGCCAAGATGCGGTCTGGGAGGAGGTGGAAAAACGCTTGGGTCAACGGTTGATCCGGGTGTACGACCTGAGCAACGACCGCATCCGCCTGGACAGCACCAGTGCGGCGGTATACCACGATGTGGAGGAGGAATCGGCCCTTTTCCGCTACGGCCAGAGCAAGGATCATCGCCCCGACCTGGCGCAGTTCAAGGTGATGCTGGGGGCCCTGGACCCCCTGGGGCTGCCGCTGGCGACCCTGGTCGTGCCGGGCGATGGCGCAGACGACCCCTTGTATGCGCCGGCCATCGCCCAGGCGCGCCAGATTGTCGGGACAGGCGGGCGGCTGTACATTGGGGACTGCAAGATGGCCGCCCGGAAGACGCGGGCCTTGTTGCAGGCCGGTGGGGACTACTACCTGACCCCGTTGCCCCAGACCGGGGCTACCCCGGCGTTGCTGTGCCGGCTGCTGGAGGCAGTTTGGAAGAAGGAACAGCCCCTGGAAGCGATCTGGGCCCCCACCGTCGCCGGGGACATTACGGCCACGGCGTCCCGACTGCTGGCTTTGGGGTTCGAAGCATCGCGGGAGCGACAGGCGACCGTAGATGGGGGAAAACTTGCCTGGACAGAGCGGCTGCTGGTCATCTTCTCGCCCAGCCTGGCCCGCGCCGGGCGGCGGGGTCTGGCCCAGCGGCTGCAGCGGGCCGAGGAGGAACTGCTTGCTCTCACACCTCCACGGCGACGGGGTTGCCGGCAGTGGGCGGAACTGGAGCCGCTGCAAAAGGCGGCCCAGGCGATCTTGCGCCGACACCAGGTCGAGGGGTTGCTGGAAGTGATCTATGAACGGGAAGGTGCAGAGCGCACGGTGCGCGCCTACCGAGATCGGCCCACCCGGACTGAGGAGCGGTTCCGTTACGTGATTGGCGTGCGGCGTCAACCCGCAGCGATCCACGCGGCTCGGCGACTGCTGGGTTGGCGGTTGTATGTGACCCATGCGCCGGTCGAGCGGCTCACGTTGGCCGAGGGGGTACAGTTCTATCGCCGCGCCCCGTGGATTGAGCGAGATTTCCGCCGGCTGAAGGGGCGACCCTTGGGGATTCGACCGCTCTACGTGCAGCGGGAAGACCACGCCAAAGGGATGGTGCGGCTGCTTTCGCTGGCCCTGCGCGTGCTGACTTTGGTGGAGCACGTGGTCCGGGACAGCCTGCGACAAGCGGGCCAGGCGCTGGCCGGTCTGTATGCCGGCAACCCCAAGCGCGAAACGGCCCGTCCTACGACGGAGCGGTTGCTGAAGGCCTTCCGCAACGTTGTGCTGACCATTGTCCGACTGCCCGGTCAAACGATTCGCCACGTTACCCCTCTGAGCGACTTGCAACGGCGGATCTTGGAGTTGCTAGACTTGCCCTGTTCGATCTATGAAGATCTGACCCTGCCGACACAGGCAAATCCACCATAGTGCTCATGCAAATGAGCGAAAGAACAGTACTATTTATGAGATGACTTCTACTGAGACTCACGGGCGTGCCTCAGTGGATACGGCGACGGGTTTGCTATCTGGACTTTGGCCAATTCAGGTCGAATAGCAGGCCACTTCGACCAGAGAATGCAGCGCGGCCTGCGGAATTGAGATACAGTCGGCTTCCTGGGCGGATGTGCTGTAATTCGCGCCGTGCCACAAGTCGCTGCGCACCGCCGCCAGGGCATCACTGAATGTTGGTTCTTCTTTCCAGTACCAACTGGTTTGCCGGATCGGCAGGGTGTCAGGATGCAACGTCTTGGCCATCACGACCACCAAGCTAAAGAGGCCGAACAGACAAGGCGTGGTGCGCGCAATGGCCCGGTCCGACCATTGCCGCTGGGTCTCAAAGCCCAGGTGGGCCCGCAGTTCCTCGAAGGTGACCTCGATGTTCCAGCGGGCGATAAACCAGAGCACGATGTGCCGGGCCGCGACACTGGTGTCCGTGCAGAACAGGGCTTGGGGCTTGAAGCGGCCTTCCGGGCAGCGGATCAAGACCCAGCGAATGGGCAACGGTTCCTCCCGGGCCCGATACCACAAACTGACGCCTGTCACCACCTCGATCTTGTTCTCCTGGCCCCCGTACCACGGGATCAGCCACTCTTGCCACTGGGTCTGGGTGTCCAGCAGCTGGTGCGCCAAACTGGGTTGGCGCGGCCCCTTCTTCGGCTTTGGTCCGCGCTTGCCCTGGGGCCGCGGGCCTGGGAATTCGTACAGCCGCGCATCCAACCGCAGGCGCGAGACCAGTCGCACCGGTCCGTGGAGCCGCCGACAATGATTGCCCAAAGCCACAGCGGCATAACTGCCGTCGCCGACCAGCACGATCTCGCGCTCGGGCTGCCAACGACGCACCTTGTCCACCATGCGCATCGCCCACTCGACAATGGTTCGATGCGGTTTCCGCAGATTGGCGCTGGTTTGCGGCCCCAATGCCGGGATGGTCATGAACGGCAGTGCCCACAGGCGCGGGCTCTAGGGTACCGGCACCAGCAGCGCCAGGCAGATCCAGCGGATGCCCAGACACTTGCCCACGTAGGTCAGCGTCGACCGCAGCGGGTCCCGGAACCAGCCTTTGTACTTGATTTGGGGCCCGCGCCGCCGCTCCAGGGTTTCATCGACGACCAGCAGGAGGGGCGCTTCTGCCGGCAGGAAGAGCCGAATGAGCAAGGCCAAGAGCATCTGGCTCAATACGCAGGGCGACCAACGGGCGCGATTGAGCACGCGGTGATAGTTGGTAAAGTGCTTGCTGGCGCCCAGCCCCATCATCCGCAACGCCGCCGCTACGGTCCGGCGACCAGGAGCCAAGATGGTGCCATAGAGCAAGACCAGCGCGTTCTTAAAGGTCGGCGCCGTGAACGCGGTTGCGAAAACCGCAAGAACCTGTATAATCGGAGCAGATGGGGTCGGCATAAGTCCTCCTGGGGTCGAGCTGGCTGGCTCAGATGATCCCAAGAAGATTATCCGACTCCATCCCTTTTGTCAAAAATTGGCCAAAGTCCAGTTTCGTAGAAGATCATCCTGGGAAAGTCCAGGAGATCGAGGCCCGTCTCCACCAGCCTGGGGTTGCACAGGAGCACGTCGCAGCGCGGGGCCTCGCTGCGCACCCACTCTTCGCGGCGCGAGGGATCGACGTTCTGCCGCAGCACGCGCAGGCCGGCGCGCTCCAAAATCGTCGAGAGGCGCGGCTGGATGTCGCGCGTGCCGGTCTGGCGCAGGTACACGAGCACCTTGCGCCCGTGGTCGGCTTCGTGCCGGCAGTGCTTCACGAGCCAGGCTTCCTTGGGGTAGAGCGTGTCGTCGGGCAGGGCCGGGGCCAGGTAAAGCGTCTCTCCGTCCGGCGTGGTTACTTCCTCGTCGCGCCAGCAGGCGTTGGGCCGGCCCAGGGTGGCCTGCAGCCAGGCGGAAAGGAGGCGGTGGTCGTCCCGGACGGCTTCCTGGAGGGCGTCGTCCAGCCGGGTGTAGTCGCGGGCCTGGTTCTCGTCCATGTCCAGGAGGATGGGGATCTCGCGGTAGGGCGGGAGTTTGTAGCCCAGGTCGGCCAGCCGCACGAAGATGGTCGAGTTCAGGAGGAGCGGCACCAGCGCCGGCGAGACCCCCGGAATCTCCCGCGCGCGGCGGCTGACGCGCTTGTTGGCGGTGTAGGCGCCGTAGTTGTTGTTGCTTTCCTTCTCCTCGGTGATCGTCTCCAGGACGCCGTAGTGCTCGATCCAACGCTGCACCTCGTCCCAGCGGTAGCGGCCGCGCACCTGCGTGTCGCCCAGGCGGTGCCACAGGAAGAAGACCGAACTGGCGGTCCCGCCAAAGATCGTCCCGGTGAGCGCGAGCGTGTGCCGGGCGGCCTGGATGAGGCTGCCGAAGGCGTAGCCCTGGTCGGTGGATTGGGACTTGTTCTGGTGGACCTCGTCGGAGATGAAGAGGTCGATCCGGCCGCGGAAGCGCCGCGCCAGGAAGTCGCCGATGGGCCAGCGGGGGTTGCGGTCCTTCTCGAAGCGCCGGGTGTACTGCCACAGGGGCGCGCCCCAGGCGGCGCAGCGGCGCGGCTTGTGCTGCAGGTAGTCGGGGTTGCGGATGGGGACGTCGGCCCCATCCGTTATCTCGCTCCCGCAGTCGGGGCAGCGGTAGGCTTCGCTGTGGTCGTAGCGGTGCACCTGGCAGGCCGGCTTCCAGCCCGGGCCGAGCTTGGCCATCTCCTTGGAGATGACCGCGACACGGGGCGTGCCCGGGGAGAGGAGCGCCCGCCGGGCGAACTGCGCCAGCTGGGCGGCGGACTCGATCACCTCGGCGCGCGCGCCTGGCCAGACCTCCTGCGTCTCGCGCTTCCACTTGGCGGTCAGGTGCGTTGGGCACATGACCACCGCCAGGAACGGCTGCGGCCGGCCGGCGCGGGCGTTCTTGCGCGCGTGCAGCCCGGCGCCGACGGCCAGGGCCGCCGTTGTCTTGCCCACGCCCATCTCGCCCACCAGGACGGCGAAGCGCCCGCCCTGGCGGAAGCGCTCCAGCACAGCCGCGGCGGCGTGGGCCTGGGCGGGGAAGAGGCCCGACTCCTTGCGGCCGGGGAGAGCCCGGTCCCGCGACAGGCCGGCGAAGACGCGGGCCAGGTCTTCCGGCAGGGCAAAGTCGTAGAGCGGGCGGAAGCGCTCGCGCACCGCCTGGGCCAGCGGCTCGATCCAGTCGGCGAAGGACGGCTTGAGCTTTTCCTCGCCTTCCAGCGTTTCGATGTCCCCGCTTTGCAGGTCGAGCGTGCAGATGCGGCTGAGCAGGCGCTCGCTCTCCACCACGCGGGCGCCGCCGTCGGTCTGTTCCTCCCGTTTGTCCACCACCTTGACGGTGCGGCCCTTGACGAGCAGGCGCTTGCCGTTCCGGGCGAGCTCGCAGTTGTTGACCATCCCGGCGCCCAGGAACATGGCCAGGTGGCCGTAGCGGGAGGAGCGGCCGCACCACGGCCTCGAGCGCTTCCGGCGGGGCCGCGATCTCGGGGAAATCGCGCGCCGCCCGGGCGGCAAGCTCCTTCAGCTCCGTCGGAGAGGGCGTCGCGGAGTGGAAGTAGAAGCGGGCCAGGGCGGCCGGCGCGGGCAGGATGTAGAGCGGGCCCTCCGCGCCGAGGACGGGGATGTCCTCCGGGATGTCCCACAGCGGCGCGGCGACGCGCTTTGCCCGCTGTACACCCAGGACGACCACCTGCTTGAAGGGGGCGTACTCGGGGTCGGGGAAGCGGAAGATGGAGAGGCCGTCGTACCAGGCGGCCAGGAACTTGCGCGCCTCCTCGCGCCCGGCGACGTGCTCGGGGACGATCCAGCCGAGCAGCCCGCCGGCCTGCAGCCGGCCCTTGCCGTTGCACTGCAGCAGGAAGAGCACCTCCATTCGCCTGCCGTTCTCCCAGTCGTAGGGCGGGTTGAGGAAGAGGAGCTAGCAGGCGTTGGCCGGCGCGCGCAGCTCGTTGTAGCTGCACGTTAGGGCGCGGGTCAGGCGCGCGGCGGCCTGGCGGGCGCGCTCGGCGTTGAGCTCGACGCCGCGGGTCTCCGCGCCGCCCAGGAGCGCGGCGAGTTGGGCCAGGGCCTCGCCCTTGCCGGCGCAGGGGTCGAGAAGGCGGACGCCCGGCGGGATGGGCCGGGCGACGCGGGCGGCGATGAGCTCCACGACGTTGCTCGGGGTAGGATAATACTCCATCTTGATTTGGGCTTCGAGTCGGGCCATCGGGCGCTCTCCTTGGTGTGATGCGAGAGAGATCGCCGCCAAACACACCGCCGGCCGGCCCGGCGGTCAAGGGCGGGTTTCCCCTTGACGGGCGGGCCGGCCGGCGGTAGGGAGAATGTCGGGGGATCGGGAGGGAGATGGCTCCCACAGGACCGTTGACTGTACTCGGGCATCCGCGCGCGAGAGGCAATTGACACGCAGGGGGGCCTGGTGGTACAATGTGTTCCAAAAAGGAAAAGCCTCGCGACTTGGCCGAGTCCGAGGCGTTGGCCAAGGCGGGTATGACGCCCTGACGATGACAGTGTACCATGCCAGCCCGCCGGTGTCAAGTTGGCGGGCTTTGTTTTGCAGTTAGTCGGTTCGTCATATGGGGGTTCGCCTGCAACATCGACTCAGGGCCAACGCACGTGGTTCACTACATCACCAGGGGCCGTCGGCAGTGGCACTCATGTCGTCAAATCTAGCTCTCACGGGGAATAAGGAGGAAACAGGTGGATGCTCTTACCTCCTATGAGATTGCCGCTGAGCACCTGCTGGCGCAATTGGGACCAGACTCTCCACACCGCGGTCCGGCTCTGGTCCTACAATCACGCCTGACGGAGAATATCAAGCACACCCGACTGTACGGCGACAACGAAACCCGGCGTTCCGAACGGGCGCAGATCGTTGATGCGTTGAACCGGATTGCTGTGGAAGCCTTGGGAGTTGAAATCTACCCGTTGCGGGACATTCAACCCCCAACAAACGTGACGAGTAAGGGCAGGACGGCAGTTGCTCCTGTGAGAGTATTCGTCAGTTACGCTCATGAAGACCGCGAGTTCGCTGCAAAGTTGACCCAGGATCTGAAAGGAGCCGGCTTCGAGGTCTGGTACGCGGAAGGGGAAATAAGGGTTGGCGAGTCGATCGTTCAGCGCATTAGCAGGGCGCTTCAGGAGGGCGATTTCCTCATCGTGGTCCTGTCTCCGGACTCGGTTGCTTCCGACTGGGTGCAGCGGGAGCTGAACACGGCACTCATGGAGCAACTGAGCCAGAAGCAGGTCACGGTGCTTCCTGTCCTCTGGCGCGATTGCCCATTGCCATTTCTCCTGAAGGATCTCCGGTACGCAGACTTTCGCGCCGATTACGAGTCCGGCCTGCGGGACCTACTGAACGCCCTGGGTACACGCCGGTGCCGGCCGCGCGAAAAGAAACCTGGTGAATGGTGGGGCCTCTTGCTGCGATCCCTGCGGGACCCAGTCTGGCAAGGGATCGATGCTATTGTGGCCCTCATCGCGTTGGTCGTAACGTTGTGTGCTATCCGGTCAGACGGGGGCCCACGACCGCCGTCCACATTGCATACAATCCCGGCCAGCTTGCCAGCAACGGTTCCGGCCCCGGTGACCATCCCAGCGACGTCGCCTTCTATTGCGCGAATACCACCGGCCACGGTTATCCCAACGGCGCAGCCCACAACTCCTTCATCGATCCCTGAGAGGCCTACCCCTCAGCAGGTAAGCTCCCAGCCAATCTCGGTCGGGAACTGTATAAGCATCACAAAATGGGCAGAGCTTCCAACAGGTCAAGGGCCTTACGTTATTAGGGTGACGTTCTCGCCCGATGGCAACTTGCTGGCATCCTCGGGGAACCGGGACTACCAGGTTCACCTTTGGGATGTACGGAGGGCATTGAGGGGAGAGGATTCCCACCTTTGCAGATTCGGCGAAGATTCCACTGGAATGGGCTTTTGCGACGGTAGTACGTGGGGACTGGTCTTCTCGAGAGATGGAAAGACGCTGTATTCCGGTTGTCTCGACGGGACTGTCCGCTCCTGGAGCATCGATGCGTGTCGGGCCCAAGGTAAGACGGAGCCAGAGGTGTTGTTTCGTGGTTATGATCGCGGCAATCTTTACCGGTTCGCTCTGGACCCAGGGGGCACCTTTTTAGCGATGGGTTTCCGGGATGGCCATATCGTCCTATTCGACCTGGCAAGGCGTGAAATCGTCTCCCAGCCAGTTAGGCACGGAAGTTCCGAAGTTCACTGTACTGCCATCTCTCCAGATGGCCGCTACCTAGCAGTAGGTAACAGGGCCGGGCAGGTTTTGCTCTGGGCGATCCAGGGTAAACACATAGAAGACAGGGTAGCAAAGGAAGGCCCTATCCATCAAGTAGGCAAAGCAGTCGAGATGATCGCCTTCTCGCCAAAAAGCAATCTCCTCGCTTCAGGGAGCCAAGACACAACTGCAATCCTGTGGGACATGACCACCGAACAGGCAGTGTGTGTTTTCACACATACAAAATGGGTGCGTAGCGTAGCTTTTTCCCCGGATGGAACGGTGCTCGCGACAGGTGGTAGTGACGGTGAGATCAAACTATGGGATGTCAGCGACTGCAGACTGCTCCACCTCTTGAACGCAAGCGAAGGGAATGCAGAGGTAATAGATGTCACTTTCTCTCCCGACGGTACGATGCTCGCGTCCGCACACTGGGACGGATACGCTAGAATATGGGGTGTGAATGCCCCCCAAGTCTATCCCCCCCAACAGAGAGTCCCGTTTTGGCAGCGCCGCTAGCACCTAGTCCGATGCCCGTGGCAACTGTAACTCAGACGCCTAGCTCCACAGCAGCGCCATCTCGAATCGAAGTCGTTGTTGATGGCCAGGATGTCGGTTTTGCCAAGCGCTGCCCAGAAACCTACTGGAACGAAGCAAGCATTGGCCGGAACGGACACATATGGTGGACACGCTGTGCGGACTTCGTTGACGATTGGGCTGAATGGTGCACGCAGTTGCCAGTATCGGGGGGATATGTACGTATTCATCCCTGGGAACAACGCGTTCAGCGAGAAGGCTGTATAGAGTATTCAGCAGCGGGGTGGATAGTGGAAACGACCCCAATCAATCAGGCCAAGTATGAGGACCAATGCGTATCGCCTGGACAGTTTATGTTCGACAAGAACGGCACGTATTGCGCTATCCCGAGAGACGACACCGGCGAAGGGCTGAAAGACCGAATTGGTTTCCACGCCATCAAGTGGGTATTTCTCAGCCAATAATGACATGGACCGCCATAGGTTGGCTGTACGATTGAGGCGGGTTGTCCGGCGTCTTGCGGAGGGGGTTGCATACGTGCTGCGGAACGCCCAGAACAGGGCTCATTAACATGCTCCGAGCGGTTCGGATACTGTTGGGCAGACAAAGGCAGGTGTGCCAGGACAGCCCAATGCCCACTCGCTCAGCGCGTGCCATACCCCCACCAGCGGTTTCCGGGTGATGGCCACGATGGCCTTGCTCGTTCTCGGTCGGCGCTGCAGCCGGCCGTACTGTGCTTTCGAGTGGTAGAGCACGCCGATGCGCGCCGTCTCGAGCCGAACAGGGTCAGGCCCTTGTGTCCCTGCCCGGTCATCGTTTTTGGGGAGCTCACCCCTCCCGCGCGACTTGTCGGACGAGCTCTTTCCACTGCTCCCCGTCTATCTTCACCACTCACCCCGCGCACCCCAGGCTGAAGGCTACGCTGATCAGCGGTGACCACGTGGGCGTCCTGCTGCCCTCCTCCCACAGCTGGCCGGCCCACTCTTTTCGCAGCGGGACCTCTAGCGCCTCGTTCAGCCAGGCGTAGAACCGCTCGAGCGTTTCCGCCGAGGGCAACGGGAGCGCCGGCCGCCTGCTCCCATAGTCGTAGTCGGGCATGGGGCAGGGCGAGGCGTGGGGGTCCACCAGGTAGAAAGAGCGGCCCTTTTCCAGTAAGTCCTTGTTGTCGGCCCAGATCGCCATGACGTAGAGGCCCCGCTCCCGGTCGCCGCCGATGCGGCTGTGGTAGGTGACCTCCTGCGCGCGCCCGACCATGACCGGGGCTGCATAGGACGGTCGTTGGGCCTGCCCGGTGTCGGGGAAGGCCAGGTATTGCCCCGCCCACAGCGCTGCCCGCACCGCCTTGAGCGCCGTCTGGTGGCCCAATAGCACGGCGTGGTAGAGCTGGGAGTAGTTGAAACTGGCCTGGGCGATCCACACCTTTGCCCCCAGGTGCTCGAGGACGGGGTAGTCCGTCTCGGGCGCCCGCTCCGGCTCCGGGGCGGCCTTGCGCGAGTAACCGAGCCAGCCCTGTTGCGCCAGGTTGTTCGCCCAGTTCTCGGCAAAGCGGGCGAGGTTTTCCTGTCCGCCCGGGTCCAGGCGGGTGATCTCCCTGCCGTTGGGCGAAAGCTCCGCGTAGGCGCGGTATCCCGCCGGCGGGCGCCGGGCGACCTCGATGGGGACCCACGGCCCGTAGCCGGTGAAGAAGAGGACCTCGGGGTCGGGAGAGAGGTCGCCGTTCTCCTCGACATGGTGGGCCACGCTGACGAGCGTGGGCCCGACCTTCTCGATGACCAGCGGGACGCAGGACCTGTTTTCGAGCTTGAGGTGGGCCTCGTCGGCGGCGAGGTCCAGCTCCCACCTTGCGGCGAGCTGTGTGATCAGCCGTTGCATCTGCGGACAGGTCTTCATGGGTTCCTCCTCCAGGAAGGGGGCGCGGGGGAAGGATTCCCCGCCTTCCCCGGCCCTTCGGCGTGGGCGCGGCGGGCCGGCCTGTTGCTTGTGGCCGGCCCGCTGCGTGTTCAGGCCGGAAGCGCATAGGGCGCGAGCGCTTCCAGCGCAAGGGCGCGGGCGGTTTCGGCGGTGTCCTCTTCCACGCACGCCTCGACCGTCAGGAGCCTGTACCAGCGTCCGCCGAAATAGACGTGCCGCTGGTGCTCGCCCTCCTCGCCCTGGCGCTCCAGGTAGGCCGCGCCCAGCTCTTCGACGCGGTGCAGGGCCTCTACCAGCTCGTCGAAGCCGTAGGCGGGGACCACTCCTGGGTCCCGGCGATGGTCTCCTCGTCCACCATGACCAGGCCGGTCAGGTAGAACTGTGGGGTGCGGATGTCGCCGTCGTCGAGCACAAAACCCATCTCTCGGAGCTGCCCGACGAGATTTTTCCCCCTGGCTTTTCCTTCCACGAAGAAGTCGTAGCCCATAGTTGCCCTCCTAGCGCGCTAGCACCCGCCCGGTGTGCGGCGACCAGTGCTGGCCGCGGCAGCCTCGGCCCACGGGCGGGCCGACGTAGACGCCTTTCCTGGCCTCGTTCCAGCCGCACTCCGGGCTGATGTGGTAGAGATCGCGGTAGGACTCCGGCCAAGTCGGGCTGTCGATCCCGAAGACGACGTAGCGTTGCCCGCAACGCGGGCAGGCGCTTCGGCTTCGCCGGACCGGCCAGGCGTGCCCGGTGGGCCAATACGCCTGGTTCCCGGCCACGCTGAGCGGCAGCCCGCAGGTCGGGCAGGGGAGCGGGGCGAGGGCGCGCCGCTCCTGAAAGTTGAGGCAGGCGCCGTCCACGACCTTCCGGTAGAGGCACCAGGGGTCCCCCTGCCGGCTCCAGCGGGAGTGCTCGCAGCGTCGGCAGAGCTCCATGGTGGGCACGGGATCGAAGTAGCGACACGGGCCGGGTGGGGCAATGTAGTACTCCCCACAGTGGCCCTTACTTTTCTTCAGCTGGTTCAACAGCCAGGCGCGCCGGGCGCAGCGCTCGCAGTCCATCCTGTCCTCCCTGAGGCTACGGCCGTGGCGCGTCGTGCCAGGCGTAGTAGACGCAGAAGCCGAATCGTCCGGGCAGGAGGTTCAAGATGGCCTCGATGCCCCACGCTCCGATGTAGAACGACCAGGGTTTCCTCTTGGCCGTCCGAACGATGTGCAGCTTTCCTCTCATTGTCGTCCTCCCCGGTCTCTTTTCCATGCCGAAAAGGCGCGACCGGCCGGGGGGCAGCCTGTCCCCCCGGCCGGCCCTGGAGGTGGGATGGCTAGTTTAGAGGCACAAGCCCGGCCGCTGCCAGGGCGCGCGCGCCGCGACACAGGGCGTCCTGGGCCTCGTTGGCCGGCTTGTGCCGGTAGGCTAGGTAGTTGACGAATTGGCGGCCCTCGAGGGTGGAGAGGAGATCCCCGAGCGGCTTCCCGCGGAACTCAGGGTGCTGCTTCGTCCCGAAGGGGACGATCATGCGCAGGTAGTCCACGGGCTCGGGGTAGCCGGCCTTGCGGCGCGGGGCGGGCCTGCCGGCGGCGGGGGCGGCTTCCTGGACGGTTTCTTCCAGGGTAGCCTCTTCCGGGGCGGTCTCCTCCCCGGCCGGCTCGCCCTCGGGTGCGGGCAGCGACGCGGCCGGCAGGGAGGCGCCGTTTGTCGCGCCGGCCTCCCACTGGGCCACCTCGTCCAGGTGGGCCTCGATGAACGCCTGGACGTCCTCGGGGATGAGCAGGGCGGCAAAGTCGTCGTCCGTAGGTTTCTCGGGCAGGGCGGCGACGATGGGGATCACAAAGCTGGACTGGCCGTCCTGGCTGACTATCCGCTCGGGCTTCCCGGCGGCAAGGGGGATCCAGAAGGCGTACTCCGGGAAGGCCGTGCCGGCGGCGCTCTGCCCGGCGGCCAGGCGTAAGCGCGCCGCCTGGCCGAGGGCGCGGGCCAGGTCCTGGGAGGCCGTAGCGCGGACCGACAGGACGACGAACCCCTGGTAGCCGACCTCCCACAGTTCCTTGACGACGCCGATCACCTGCCGGCGCGAGCGGTAGCCGGCCTTCCAGGGCTCGGCCAGGTCCGGCGGGGCGGCCTCGACGATCTGGCCGCAGCGCCGCTCCCAGCGCGCCGGCTTCCAGCCAGCGAGGGCGAGGTGAAAGGCTGGGAGCAGCCAGGCTTCCTCGCTGGCCTCGCTGTGGGCCACCTCCACGGGCGCAGGCAGGGCGAGGGCGGCGGCGCCCTGGAAGTGGCGCGTGGGAATCTCCAGGCCGCCGGCCTTTCCCCCGCGCCCGTGGTTCCACTGGGCCACCGAGTAGGCGCGGGGCGAGGCGTGGCCGGGAGCGTTGAAGGCGCGTTTGCGCAATTCGCTCATGGGACCTCCTTGTTGTTCTCCGGCTCCCTGCCCCAGGGGGCAGGGAGGGCATGTCGCTTGCAAAGGACCGCCGGCCGGCGGAGCGGTCAAGGGCGGATTCTCCCGCGCGCAAGCGAGGGAGCCCTTGACGGCGACGCCGGCCGGCAGTCGGGGAAGCGCCGAGGGCCGCGCGGGAGGGAGGCCGGCCGGCGCGGGGGTCTGTTTCAGTTGATAGGACAACTGGTTTGCATGATATGAAAGTTATCGGCTTTCTCTTCTCGTGATACAAGTAGTGGGTGGGTGGTATCAGTCGAGAATGCCGAGAGGAGACAAGCCGGTGCCCAAGCAGATGCGTTCGAATGAAGCCGCTGCCCAGTTTCAACGAGAGGCCCAGGAACTCTGGGAAGAGATGGACCGATGGATGGAGGAGCATCCCGACGCCACCCTGAAGCAGATCGAGCAGCATTTGCGCCCGCTGCGGCGGCGCTTCAATGCGCGGTTGGTGGCGTTGCAACTGCTCAAGCGGGGGGCGGGGGCCAGCGTTGATCCGCCGGCATGCCCGCATTGCGGTCAACCGATGGAGTACAAAGGGGTCTTGGAGAAGCAGGCCATCGGCTTAGAGCTAGAAGGCTCGCTGCCTAGCGCCTACTACTACTGCCCTCGGTGCGCCGAGGGCTTTTTCCCCCCTCAGCCCCCGGCTGGGCCTGACGAGGAACGGCTGGAGTGAGTGGGTGCAGGAGGAAAGCAGTCGCCTGGGCACGACGTCGCCTTCGTTCCGGGTGGCGGCGGAGAACCGGACTCGGCTGACGGGAGTGGAGATGTCCCATGCCACGCTTTGGCGTATCCACCAGGACGTCGGTGAGGCCATGCTCGCGGTGCTGGAAGGGGAAGAAGCGGTCAGCAATGCGCCGTTGGAGGCCGAGGAGGACCCGGGGCAAGAGCGCGTGGCCGCCTTTGATCCGGTGGTTGGGGAGCGGGTGAGCATTTCCTTGGATGGCACCACGGTGCCGGTGCGCGAAGAGGGTTGGAAAGAGGTCAAGGGCGTCCGTATCTCGGTGTTGGCGGAGCGGTCGGTGGCCGGCCCGGAGTCGGCGGAAGAAGCGGAGGTCCACTTGACGCGCCATAGCTACCGGATGCGGATGGCGGATGCGGCCACTTTTGCGCCGGTGCAAGGGGCCGAGGCGGATCGACGGCGGGTGCCGTACGCGCGCGATACGGAGTGTGTGAACGATGGGGCGCCGTGGTGCTGGCGGATTACCGCCGACTACTACCCGGAAGCCCTGGAAGTGTTGGATTGGGGACATGCGACCGAACATATCAATGCCGTCGGGCAGGCGGCTTTTGGCGAGGGCAGTGACGCGGCGGTGGAGTGGTACAACAAGGCCAAAGAAGACCTGTGGCAAGGGGCGGTGGAGACCCTCCTGGGCGAGCGTTGGCAAGAGCTTCCGCGCCGGCAACGCGAACGGGGGAAGACCATCCGCAGCGGGCGGGCCTACTTTCGGGAGCACCGCGAGCGCATGCGCTATCAAGACTTTCGGGAACAAGGGTATGCAATTGGTAGTGGGACGATTGAGAGCGCCTGCAAGAACGTGATCGGCTGGCGGATGAAGCGCGGCGGGGCCCGGTGGGCCCCGGAGCGCGTCAACCCTATGCTGGCTGCGCTTGGTGAGCTACACAGCGGCCGGTGGGACGAGATGTGGGGCCGAATCCGGCCGAAGGCGGCCTAAACTGACCTATGAACTGAAACACACCCCCGGCGCGGAAGAAGGTTGACGGGCGGGAAGAGGAGCGGTATAATCTATTCCAGGAGAAAGGAAAAGCCTCGCGGCTTGTGCGGAGCCCGAGGCGACGGCCAGGGCGGGCGCGCGCCTGGCGATGATAGTGTAGCACAGGGGCCCGCCGGCGTCAAATTGGCGGGCCTCTTCGGTTGATCGGCCTGGCATTTCGTCGGGAGGACAGGGCTTGGGCCGGCGGCGGTGGCGCAGCGTGGGCAAGGAAGGTAGGAGGAGTCGTTCTCATCGGACGGAGCAAGGGCGGGAGCTATGCGGACGGGTTGGCGGCCTACCATGCTCTCCAGGCGCGTTTGGACGAAGATCTTCCACCTAACATGCCAGGGCGAGGTTTTCGCGGGCAATTCGGCTAGCTATCTCCCTCGATAGGGGTATTGGGCGGCCAGGTGGCTGTATAGCAGTTTGGAGTATGTGGCGGCTGCCCGCCACATGTATCCTGAATAGGTTGGGCATCGCACAAGAGAGGTCGCATGGGTAGAATAATGGGACGAGTTCTGTTTGCCATTGCGGTGATCTTCATCGCAGTGCTAGCTGGTCTGCTGCTCGCCTTCAGGTCAATCCCTCCTGAGAGTGTGGCGGGCTTCTTCGGCGTTCTCTTCGGGGGTCTCATTACAGGCTTTGTTCAATATTGGATCGCAGAAGCTGACCGGAGGCAGCAACTCAGGCTGGGTGTGTTTCAGTTCATAGGGGAACGCGCAATCTCGCTCATGCCGACAGGGATGGCAGCGCTCGATTCATATCCTAGACCGGCCGCTGGGGATAGCAGTGGGGTGGACAGAGCAGTTCACCTACCAACTGAAACACACCCCTCAGGCTGGCTGCTCTCGACAAGCGCCTCCAAGCCCACCAAGAGGCTTACACGTTATGGCGGCGTTTGCTGTTCGCAGACAAGCGAAGCCAAGACATCAACGACGTGGTCGCGCAATGCCAGGAATGGTGGGAACACAACTGCCTTTATCTGTCGGGTGAAGCACGCAGTGCGTTCCTTGAGGCCTATCTGTCGGCTCACGACCATGCTACTTCCTTCGCGATGCATCAGGACGCTCATCTGGTAAGAGAGGCTTGGAACAATGTTCGACAAGCCGGAGAAGCCATAGTCAGGGGTATCTACCTGCCCACTGTGGGCGACTCAGAAGGCAAGGATTTGACCTTCGAGAGATAGAAGCGATGCCTGACCTGCGGCTGCACCTGACGCGGCTATAATGCTCGGCTGCGAGCGTGGCTGGGCCTGCCGCCGAGGTCTCGCCTGGAGGTTCATCGCTCCAGCCACCGCGCAGGTGAGTCGGCAGCCGTTAGCCCGTCAGCACAAGAGTACCGTTATGAAAAAACAGCGTGTCTATCTACCGCTGGCGGTGAAAGCACAGTAGCACAAGGAAAAAAGCGAGGGTAGCGATGAACGCTTCTCGGATAACGCAGCAGGTTCTTACCATTATGGTTGCCCTGTCTCTTTCTCTGCAGCCCGTGTTGCCTGCCGCCGAAAGTCGGGAAACGATTAGGCATAGAGCCCTCATCCCGCCGCCAGTGGATTCAGCCCGAGAGCTCACCCAGCCGACCGGTGCCTCGATCCCGGAGTCCGCCCAGCACCTATCCGCCCCAGAATGGGCTTCAGTGCAGGTATTTCCAGCAGGCGACGCTCTACAGACACATCCTGCCGCCGCAGAGCGCGAACGGTCTGCGCTTTCGGGTAACGTTCCTATCTCTATCACCGAGGCCGGTTTTGATCCCCAGGTGGTCACCATCACAATCGGGACGACGGTGGAGTGGACCAACCGCACCCAGCAGACCGTTCACCTCCAGAGCGGGGAACCATTCCGAATCCATCTCCCGCTGGTGGTGAGAAGTGCTAGTGGAATGAGCTGGCAAGCAACCGTTGGGACCGAAACAACAGCCCTGGCTGCAAGCCCCGTGGATGTGGCCGGCGAGGCCTTTTCCGGCGTCATCCAGCCAGGGGGGACGTTCACGCACACTTTCACCACCGAGGGGGATTACCCCTATTTCCTGACCGAGCATCCTGCGTGGACCGGTCTGGTCAAAGTTGAGCCGGTCTCCTTTGATTTTGCGATAGGTGTCCAGCCCCCGGAGCAGGCAGTGACACAGGGCCAGCGCGTGACCTACACGGTGCAGGTGACCGGCACGCTGGGCGAGCCGCAACCGGTGACGCTGACACTGAGCGGACTGCCATCCGGTGCGGAAGGCACAATCCTGCCCAACCCGGTGGTCCCCACCGGCACCGCCAGAATTACCCTCAGCACAGCGCTGACCACGCCCCTCGGTGACCACCTCCTGACGCTGACCGGCAGCAGTAGCGGCCGCGTGCACAGCGTGCCGTTCACACTGACGGTCACCCCTCACCCAGACTTTGCCCTGGGCATCTGGCCCCCGGAGCAGGCGGTGACCCAGGGCCGGAGCGTGACCTACACAGTGCAGGTGACCGGCACGCTGGGCGAGCCGCAGCCGGTGACCCTGACCGCCGGTAACCTTCCGGCAGGCGTTCTCTGGTCTCTGGAGCCGGCCACTGTTGTGCCGACCGGCACGGCCGTGCTCTCCCTCACCGTAGCGCTCGGTACGCCAGTGGGAGAGCACACCTTTGTGGTTACGGGGACCGCCGGCATCCAGGTCCATACAGCGACGGCTGTCCTTGTGGTGAACCCTCATCCGGATTTCTCCCTGGATGCCACTCCGCCCGTCCAGGAGGTCATTCAAGGTCAAAGCACGACTTACACAGTGCAGGTGACCGCTCTCCACGGTTTCAATTCTCCGGTGTCCCTCTCCGTTTCCGGACTCCCCACAGGAGCACTCGCCGCCTGGAGCCGGGATGTCCTCACGCCAACCGGTGCAGCGGTACTCACTGTGACCACAGCAATGACCACGCCCGTGGGCAATCATCCGCTGACGCTAACCGGCCAGGGGGATAGCCTTGTTCACACTGCCGTTGTAACGCTTTCTGTTCAGCCGCACCCCGACTTTACACTGGGAGTGGTTCCGGCTACTGGCATTGTCACTCAGGGACAGGCAATAAGTCTTACTGTGTATGTCACCAGTGAGCACGGCTTTACCGAGCCAGTGGAGCTTTCCCCGGATGGCCTGCCGGCTGACGTGGCGGCCACCTGGTCGGCCAATCCGATCACGCCCACCGATCAGGCCATTCTTACCCTCACGACTTCTCTCTCCACGCCGGCGGGCGACTATCCGATGCTCATCCAGGGCACCGGCGGCGGACTGACCCACGCAGCGGAGATGACCCTGAGCGTCCTTGCGCTTGCCCCAGACCTGGTAATAGAGAGTATTCAAACCGCTCCCGCCACCCCCCTGGCTGGACGGGACACGCTCATCACCGTTACCGTGCGCAACTGGGGTGGAACAGTGATCAACGACTTCCGGACCGATTTGTACGTAAATCCCCCCAGCCCGCCTGGAGTGGGGGATAGTGGTGTTGTTTCCTGGACGGTTGCGGGCCTTGGGGCGGGCGCCAGTCTCGCCCTCACGGCCACGTATGTCTTCACTCCGGCAGGTAGTTATCATCTCTGGGCACAGGCGGACACCCTGAATGGCGTGGCCGAGGGCAACGAAGCGAACAACGTCACTGGCCCGGTAACGATAAACGTTTTGGACCCGGTGCAACAGGTATGCGGGACAATTGCCACCAACACGGTGTGGTATTCCGGTGTGGTCTATGTGGTCACCTGCGACGTGACGGTCAACTCCGGTGTAACCCTGACCGTGCAGCCGGGCGTGGAGGTGCGCTTCAATCAGAACACCAGCCTGAACGTCAACGGCACGCTGCTGGCAGAGGGCACGGCGACCCAGCCCATTACCTTCACCGCCAACACCGCTTCGCCCACACCCGGCTACTGGAAGAACATTAACTTTGGTTCCAGCAGCATTAACTCACGGCTGGAATACGTCACGGTGACCTACGGTGGCTATAGTGGCAATGGCAACATCCGGTCCTCCGGCGCTGTCCTGCGCTTGATGGACAGCACCGTGGGCTATAGCAGCAACTACGGGGTGTACGCAACTAATATCAGCACAATCATCATCAGCAATACGGTATTTCTGACCAACACGAACTATGCTGCTTATGTTTCCCTCAACAACGGTACAATCTCCGGCGGTAATAACACAGGTTCTGGCAACGGGCGGAACGGCATTGCATTGGCAGGGTCATTTGGTCAGGACACCACCCTGCCCCTCAACTCTGACCTCCCCTACATCGTCCCCTCAGCCGACCTGAGCGTGAACAGTGGGGTGACGTTGACGTTGCCGGCGGGGTTGGTGGTGAAGATGGAGAGCCCGGACAGCGACCTGAACGTCTACGGCACTCTGCTTTCCCAGGGGACGGCGGATAGTCCTGTGTACATTACCTCTATCAAGGACGATAGCGTTGGGGGTGACACCAACAACGATGGCTCGGCCAGCAGTCCGGGAAGGGGGGATTGGAGGCAAGTATACGTGAGCTCTAGCGGACAGATAGTGTTGGACTACACTGTGCTGCGCTACGGCGGCGATTCCTCGGCCATAGTGTATGTGACCGGTCCTGGTCAAGCCATCCTACGTCGCAACATCATCTCCCATAGCAGGACAAGCGGCATCTATCTGTATTCACCAACCAGTATGGCCCGATTGAGGTTAGAAGATAGCACGGTGGAGAATAACGGCTCCAGAGGCCTCTCCACCTTCAACGGCTATTATGATGTTACCATCATCAGTTCCACCATCCGCAACAACGACAGCGATGGTATCTATATGCCTATTGGCGCTTCCCCGATCACCATCACCAACAGCAGCTTCGTTGGCAACGCAGGTAGGGGAGTCTATATCGACACAGCCAACGGGGTGAACTTCAGCGGGAATACTTTCACCGATAATGGCTCCTATGCCGCCTACCTGTCCTTCAGCAACGGTACCTTCACCTCCCTCTCCGCGAACTCGGGCACTGGCAACGGGCGGAACGGCATTGCATTGGCAGGGTCATTTGGTCAGGACACCACCCTGCCCCTCAACTCTGACCTCCCCTACATCGTCCCCTCAGCCGACCTGAGCGTGAACAGTGGG
>Ga0078972_1003155_pt1 | contig 50413 bp, 43 predicted proteins | sample YelNatPaOPGAMG01_FD_67568 | JGI IMG/M metagenome (GOLD analysis project Ga0078972, IMG submission 67568) | Hot spring thermophilic microbial communities from Obsidian Pool, Yellowstone National Park, USA - OP-RAMG-01 (SPADES assembly) (version 2) | ecosystem: Environmental > Aquatic > Thermal...
CAGGAACCATCAGGTATGCAAGGTATCCCTGGCGCTTGCGCCCTCTAGACGACCCATGGCCAACCTTGCTGGCGAGCGTTTCGCTTCGCCGGCCTAGCAAATCTTGCCACTGAATGCAAAATTAAATCCCTCTAGGGATTCTATTTTCAGCACAATATCATGTCAAGAGGAAAAATAACTGAGCTCAAAATTTAATGTTATATTTTGTTAATTCCGTGAAACTTTGCCGTTGAGCTTATTTCATAAGTTTATATATGTTAATCTATAACAATTATTAACATATTTTTAACGGTTTCGATTTTGGCCTCCTTGAATTTATATAAGATTTTGAAAAGTAATCTGATAATAGAAAACGTTAAATTTTGCAAGGCAATCTTTAGATAATTTAATGTAGCTGTCTTTTAAGTTATGCAATATTATTATTTAAACATTTTTTAATACTTTGCTGAAGGCATTCATGGAACCAAACGGCGGACTATTCCTGCGTTGTTGTGAGACACAGTAATCTATGCGGGAGAACGAATGCAAATTTTCCAAGGATTGTGGTTTTGCCTTCAAAACCAACCTTACACCCTCCTCGCTTTTACACAAAACACTTTACGTCACCCCAGGCAATACCATGCCAGTATTCAAAGTGGATGCTGTATTTCGTATGGATCAGCCATGCAGTAGTATTAAGCCGAGTGCGGCGAAGGCAACCAAATGATTGATTAGCCATCAAGCCATGTCATCAAGGCAGTCGCGCCTACCCCTAAAGGCGAGAACGCGACGTAATGTGCCGCAGGCAAGTCCAACCCGTCGGAGATCACATTTTGCAGTTCTTTACTGTGCAGCGGGCTAAGCCTGCGTGAGCGAACGCAGCAGGCGGTCGCGACCGCTTCTCAGCCGATGCGTAATGGTGTTGTAAAACGGCCGAAACTGGTGCATCCATCCTGGTCTATCTGGCGGCAGCCAGAGGCGCCCGTTCGCTGGTTGTTCGCAGCACGGTAAATGTTACAGCGCGTTCTCGATTTTCGTTGCCGATGCAGCAAGTGATCCATGGATGGCCCACGCGGAAGAATTATTTGGCCGTGCGGGCCGCGGTGTGATGCCGCCTTGCGAGGGGGCATTCTCAGCCGTCCGGTCCTGCCCGTGGTCTCGAAAAACGGGGCATGCTTCCGTTTCGGAACGTTTGTGTAGGCAGCAAGTTTTGGCGGATAATGATTGCATCGGAAAGGGAGAAGTGCGCATGAAAATGTGGGGGGCTTTGATGACTTCCTTACTTCTGGGCGCCGCAGTGGGCCTAGCCCAAGATCCGCTGCCGGCAAAGCCTGCCATAGGTAAGGTGGAAATCATTAAAGTCTCTGAGATCAAACCGGGCATGAAAGGCTATGCCTGGACCGTGTTTGAAGGCACCGAGCCTGAGCCTATTCCGGTGGATATTCTAGGAGTATATAAGAACGCCGGAGGGCCGCGGCAGGATATCATTCTGGCAAAACTCGGCGGGAAAGCCGCTCGTACCAACGTTGCCGGCGGCATGAGCGGCAGTCCGGTCTATATCGACGGCAAGCTGGCCGGGGCCATTTCAACGCGCATAAGCGTGCTATCGCCGGACGCCATCTGCGGCATAACGCCCATCGAGTTGATGATGGAAATATCCGATTTCGATGAATCGCGGCCTGCCGAAAGCCGGGCGGCTGCCGATTCGTCAGTGTTGCCTGTTCCGGCCGCCGGCGGAGTTGCCGCCAATAACCCGCTCGGCATCCGGCTGATGACCCCGATCGAAACGCCGCTCACCTTCTCCGGTTTCCACGAGCATGTATTGCGTGAGCTTGGCCCGCTGTTTCAACAAGCCGGCCTCACCGTGGTCCAGGGCGGCGCCAGCGGTAGTTTGCGCGGAGCGCATCCGGCGCCGGGCTGGGAGAATTCTTTGCGGCCGGGCGAAGTAGTAACCGCCGTGCTCGTGTCCGGTGACATGACCATTTCGGCCATGGGCACGGTGACTTACAACGACGGGCGGCGCGTGCTGGCCTTTGGCCATTCCTTGCTGAATCTGGGGCGGGTCAATCTGCCCATCAGCAAAGGTGAAGTTCTGATGACCCTGGCCTCCAGCCTTCAGCCCAACAAGTTTGCCAACGCAACTGAGATTGTGGGCAGTCTCAAGCAGGACCGCCGCAATGGAGTTTTAGGGGTGCTGGGCGAGGAAGCCGAAATGATCCCGGTGACGGTGGCCGTGCGCTCTTTCTCTAGCGACGGCGCAATACGCAGCACCAAGACCTACGAGTATGACGTCTGCGTAATGGAGAAATGGACCCCCACTTTGCTGATGACCACGCTCTATAACACCATTTCCGGGATTAACGAATTCGGCGAAGAGACCACTTTCCGTCTAGCGGGCAGTTTCGAGCTGGAGGGCGGGCGCAACCTCTCGCTGTCTACCATCCAGGCGCCGAGCGATGCTCCCTCACCTGCGCCGCTGCTGCTAGCCAACTGGTTTACGGATCGTTTTAACCGTCTTTTTTCTAACGCAGTCACGCCGCCGCGTTTCCGGCGGGTGAATGTTACCGTGGATTTGATTCCGGAACGCCGGGCGGCGACGATTGAAAGCGCGTGGGTGGAGTCCACCCAAGCCGAGGCCGGCAAATCGATTCCGCTCAAATTCTTTCTGCGGCCTTACCGGGGGCCCAGACTCGAGCAGCAAATCGAGCTGGCATTGCCGGACGGCCTGCCCAAAGGCGAGTATCGCATCCTTTTAAGCGATGCCGACACTTTGAACCGCATCCAGTCGGCGGCCGGACGCGCCAACCGCTTCATTGATCTGGACCGCAGTATCTCGCTGATCAGCCAGGAGCGGACTAACAACAATGTATATGTTTCCGTATTATCAGCTAATTCTACTCTTTATTACGATGATAAGATTCTGCCCAGTTTGCCGCCTTCGGTGCTGAACGTCATGCAGGCCGGTCCTTCGGCCAACCGCTCGATGATCGCGGCGCGGGAGACCATCGTCTCACAGCTCGCCATTCCGTTTGATTACATGATAAGCGGCAGTTACTCATTGACTATAACTATCAAGTAGAACTTGCACATGTCACGTTACCTGATCTTAGTAGTTGCGGCGGCCGCCTGCCTGCGGCCGGCCGCGGCGGTCTCTCCCCTCTGGTGGCGCTTGTCGGAGTTCTCCGACTTTGAAAATGCCGAGCGCCACAACGTGGCGCTGCGCAGCGACGGCCAGATCAGCCTGGCGCAGGTTTTCGAAAAACTGCTTGACTCCTCCTCCCCCTATCTGTGGGCTCTGGTCGAAGACTCCAAGGGGAATCTTTATTCCGGCGGGGGAGGCGCAGGAAGCACCGGAGCCCGCATCTACATACTGCCGCCCGAAGGGGGCAGCCGGGTGCTGGCTGAGTTTGACGCGCTGGGGGTGCACGCTCTGGCGGTTGACCGCGATGGGCGCCTCTATGCCGCCACATCTCCCGAAGCGCGGGTATACCGAATCACACCGGGCGGCAAGCCGGAACTATTCTATGACGCTTCAGCCAAGTACGCCTGGGCCATGGTGTTCGATTCTCAAGGAAACCTTTATCTGGCCACAGGCGATCCGGGACTGGTGCACAGGATTACTCCAGAGGGGAAAGGATCGGTATTTTTCAAAACCGGCGAAACGCATGCCCGCTCGCTGTTGATTGACGCCAGCGGCAATCTGATCATAGGCACCGAGCCTGAAGGCCTAGTTATTCGCGTTACCCCGAAAGGTGAGGGATTTGTGCTTTACCAGACGCCCAAACGCGAGGTGACGGCGCTAGCGGCGGGCGCCAACGGAATCATCTATGCCGCCGCCGCCGGCAACAAACAGCCGGCTGCTGCGCCACCTCCGCCCGCCCCGGCACCTGCGCCTGCTACGCAAACGCAAGGCGCAGCCGCTGGTGCCGCTGCTGCGCAAACCGCTGCCCAACCGGCAGCTACTGCCTTACCGCAACAACCTTCGCCCATAACCGGCGGTTCGGAAGTCTACCGTATTGAACCAGGTGGATATGCACGTCGGCTCTGGAATCACGCTCAGGAAATCGCCTACGCATTGGCGCTGGACAGCCAAGGTCGCTTGCTGGTTGGTACCGGCAACAAGGGCCACATCTATCGGATTGAATCAGAGACGCTGAGCAGCGTGGTGGCCACTGCTTCCTCCACCCAGGTTACCAGTTTGCTGGCCGGGCGAAACGGTCGCATCTACGCGGCCACCGGGAACATCGGTCAACTGTACCGGCTGGGCCCGGAACTGGTCAAGGAAGGCTCGCTTGAAAGCGAGGTATTGGATGCCGGATTGTTTTCGCACTGGGGGCGGCTGATTTTTCGGGGAACGCCCAATGGAGGCCAGTTGCGCTTTGAAACCCGCAGCGGCAACCTGAGCCGCCCGCGCGAAGGGTGGAGCCAGTGGTCCGCGCTGGCTGAAGATGCCGAGGGCGGCCGCGTGCTTTCGCCGGCGGCGCGCTTCCTGCAATGGAGGCTGGTCATGCGGGCGGCGCCGTCGGGGGCTTCGCCGGAGCTTTACGGCGTGAGCGTAGCCTACCTTCCGAACAACGCCGCTCCGGTGATTCAGCAGATCGAAATCACGCCCGCTAACTATCGTTTTCCAGCTCAGTCGCTGACCATAACGCCGTCGCGGACGCTGACGCTCCAGCCGCTGGGGCGGCAGCGCCGTTCCTCTCCGGTTCCGATGGCGGATTCCGGCGTGGTGACGCTGCAATATGAGAAAGGTCAGATCGGCGCGCGCTGGGCGGCCTCGGATGAAAACGGCGACGAATTGCTTTTCAAGGTGGAGATACGAGGGGCCGGCGAAACACAGTGGCGCTTGCTCAAAGACAAGGTCAAGGAAAAGTATCTGAGCTGGGACTCGACGGTGTTTCCTGACGGCGAATATCGGCTTCGTATCACGGCCACTGATCTGCCGGATAACCCGCCCGGACAGGAGCTCACGGCCCAGATGGTCAGTGCACCGTTTTTAATCGACAACTCACCCCCTCAGATTACCGGGCTTCGAGTGACTCGCACGGGCTCTGGTTGGGAGGTGCGCTGGAGTGCAGCCGACGCCTACAGCCTCATACAGCGGGCCGAATACTCCATAGACGGAGGCGACTGGCTGCTAGTTGAGCCCCTCGGCCGGATTTCGGATTCCCGCAACCACGATTACCTTTTGCGCTTGGAAAATCTTGCGCCGGGCAGCCACATCGTGGCCGTGCGCGTCACCGATGATTATGACAATGAGACCGTCGCTCGCGCCGTGCTTGAATAGTAACTACGCCATGCCGGCGGATATCATTTAGTATGAATGCAATTTGACACGGCTTTCTATTGGCCTCCGGTTACGGGTTGCTTTACGGAAGGGAGGCGGCGGTGAGGCCGAGACCGCGCGATCTGGAGCGGCGGTTGCTGCGGGCGCGCCCGAGTGAAGTTCGCGATGCCGCCTTCCGCCGGGTTATTCTGCAAATTCCTCCGGGTAAGGTAGCCACCTATGCTCAGGTGGCCGCCGCTGCCGGCTTCCCACTCTACCACCGGCAAGTGGTCCAACTGCTGCGCCGCTCGGGCGACGCGCTGCCCTGGCAACGGGTGGTGGGCGCTGGCGGCGAAATACGGCTAAAGCGCGACATGGCGCGCGAGCAGCGCCTACGCCTGGAAATGGAGGGCGTACGATTTCGCGGCCGCCGGGTAATCATGGAAGAGCACCAGCACGTGTTTCGGACCTGGGAGCTATAGTATTCTGTGCTTGTATCGGAGGAGCTAATGGTTCAGGCATCGCAACTCAGGGCAGGGATGGCCATACTTTTTGAGGGTCAGCTTTATAAGGTTTTGGCCGCGGAGTACCATCCAGGACAGGGCAAAATGGGGGGCGTCACGCATGCCCGCCTACGAAACCTTACTACCGGAACGCTGAGGGAAAACAGCTTCCGCTCGGAGTTGAAGCTGGAGGACGTCCCGGTTGAAAAACAGGCCATGGAGTTTCTATACGCTGATGGGGAAGCCTGCTATTTTATGAATCCGGAAACCTTCGAGCAGGTGGCCGTACCGCTTTCGCTCCTGGGCGAACAGGCGCGGTTTTTGAAGCCCGAAATGCGGTTGCCCGTCGAGTTCGTGCAAGAGCGTCCGGTCAGCGTGCAGTTTCCCGACGTGCTGGAAGTCCGCGTGGTGGAAACCGCACCTCCGGCCCACGCCCAGCAGGACAGCACCTGGAAGACGGCGCGCCTGGAAGGCGACGTCGAAATCATGGTGCCGCAGTTCGTAAAAACCGGAGACGTTATCCGCCTGGATATGCAAACCATGAAATACCTAGACCGGGCCAAAGGCGGCATGAAATAACTTAAGTTCTAATAAGGAGAAAAGGCGGTCGCACCGCCTGCGCAGCATGAGCCCACAAAACTCACCCAAGTTACAGATCACCGCTACGCCCGATTACCGGGAGAGCTATGCCAACAGCGTACAAGTCCGGCTGAACCTGTGGGATTTTTTCCTGGTGTTCGGCACCATAGACCAGACCGCGCCAGACAGCGTCACCATACGCAATTTTCAGGGTATATACCTGAGCCCGCAACAGGCCAAGGCCCTGGCCAACCTGCTCCAGCAGAACGTACAGCAGTACGAGGCCACTTTTGGGGAAATAAAGCTCGGCGCACACAGCACCGAAACTCTGATCCAATAGCCGCCAGCCGAAATCTTACGCCGGGATACGCTTCGAGCGCGCTACTATGGTTACTGAGTGAGGACACTGGCGGGAGTTCACGCAGTAACCGAAGCCTTACGGGCGGGGCGTCCCATAGATCGCATTTTTATTGCGCAAAAAGCCGGCTCCTCGCGCCTCGCCAGGATCATCGAGCTGGCCCGCTCGGCCTGTGTGCCCGTGCGTTTTGAGCCGCGGGAGGCGCTGGATCGGCTAGCCGGCCAGACGCCGCACCAAGGCGTAGTGGCGCTGGTAGCGCCGCACCGTTACGCGGATCCGGAAGAAGTTTTTCCGTCGGCCCGGATGTTGGTGGCTCTGGACGGTGTTGAAGACCCGCATAATCTCGGGGCCATCATCCGCACCGCCTACGCCGCTGGCGCCGATGCGGTGGTCATCCCGGAGCGGCGCGCCGCAGGCCTGACGGAAGCTGTAGCCAAAGCTGCTGCCGGGGCTCTCGAATACCTGCCTGTCGTGCGCACTGGGAACCTGAACCGGACCCTGGAGCGGCTGAAAGAACTCGGCTATTGGATATACGGGCTGGATGAGCAAGGCGAACATCTCTATGACCAGATCGAGTGGACCGAGCCGGCGGCTATGGTCTTGGGCGGAGAAGGGAAAGGTTTACACCGCCAGGTCCGCCAGCACTGCGACTTTTTAGTACGCATCCCGTTGGCCGGCACAATCTCCTCGCTGAACGTGTCGGTGGCCGCGGCAGTGGCTTTGTTTGAGTGGAAAAGGCGGCGAGGACGCCGGGAATAGTAAAATCGGTTTTCTCCATGCAACACGCGCTTTCAACGCATATCATTGCGAATCATCGTTTGACCACCGTATGGCTGGAAAGAATTTGGGACGCAGGCATCCCGGCGGTGGAGATCTTTTGCGCCCGCCAGCACCTGGACTATACCAACCGGGCCCAGATCGCGGAACTGTATCATTTCTTCCGCGACAGCGAGCTGCGCCTGCATTCGCTGCATGCCCCCTTATATACCGACGAAGTTTGGGGGCGGTCAGGACCTAACGCCGTGCTCTCAATCACCGAAATTGTCAAAAAGCGCCGTGTGGCCGTGGTTGACGAGCTAAAACGGGCTCTGGAAATTGCCGAGCGCATCCCCTTCCGCTATTTCATACAGCACATCGGCACGGCGGGAGAGGAGTTTGATGAACACAAGGTTGAAGCGGCTTTCACTTGTCTTGAAGAAATAAGCCTGTTCGCCCGGCAGCGCGGGGTGGAGGTGCTGTTGGAGAATATTCCCAACGGTTTTTCTAGCGCCGAGCGGTTGGAGTACTTCCTACATCAGACGCACCTGGATCTGGGCTACTGCTTCGATTTGGGCCACGCCCACATGAATGAAGGCATAGACGCGGCGTTTGAAATAATGCAGGCACGAATCCGTTCGACCCATGTACACGACAACAACGGGACCGTCGATGCTCACCTAGTCCCCTTCCATCCGGAAGGCAGCATCGATTGGCGCCGTGCGATGCGCCTGCTCAGCTCCCGCCCCGAGCAGTACCCGCTACTGCTTGAGCTGCGCGAGCGCGAGCCGGATCCGCATCCGCTTGAGGAAGTGTGCCGGACATTCGAGCAACTGGAGAATCTCATAGATGACGAGCGAACAGAATCCGCCGAGGATAACCATTGACCAGGCCGAACGTTTCGAAGGCCGGACTGTAGTCATCCCCGGGTGGCTTTATAACCTGCGGCGCTCGGGGAAAATTGTGTTTCCCATTTTGCGCGACGGGACCGGCATCATGCAGTGTGTCGCCATAAAGAGCGAGTTGCCCGAGGAGTTGTTTGAGACCATAAAGGACCTGACGCAGGAGTCCTCAATTATTGTTACGGGCAAAGTGCGAGCCGAGGCGCGCGCGCCTGGCGGATACGAGCTGGAGATCACCAACCTCGAGGTGGTCCAGCGCGTTCCGGAAACCGATCCCTATCCGATCACTCTCAAAGAGCACGGTGTTGAATTTCTTCTAGACCGCCGCCATTTGTGGCTGCGTAGCCGCCGGCAGCACGCCATCCTGCGTGTCCGGCACGAGGTGGTCCGGGCCATACGTGATTATTTCGACTCCAACGGCTTTACGCTGGTCGATACGCCGATTTTCACGCCGGCTGCCTGCGAGGGCACTACCACGCTGTTCGAAGTCAACTACTTCGATGACGAGAAAGTGTATCTGACCCAGTCGGGGCAGCTTTACAACGAAGCCACGGCCATGGCTTTTGGCAAGGTCTACGCCTTCGGCCCCACTTTCCGGGCGGAGCGGTCAAAGACGCGCCGGCACCTGACCGAGTTCTGGATGGTCGAGCCGGAGATGGCCTACGCCACGCTGGATGACGTAAAGCAAGTGGCCGAGGAGTTGGTGGTTTTCGTTGTCGGCCGGGTGCTTGAAAGAAGACGCCGCGAGCTGGAGGTGCTGGAACGGGACATCGCCAAGCTGGAACGCATTCAGGCGCCTTTTCCTCGCATCAGCTATGACCAAGCGATTCAAATTCTCAAAAGCAAAGGCAGCGCCATTGAATGGGGCGGCGACTTCGGAGGCGCCGACGAAACGCTCATCAGCGAAGAGTTCGACCGTCCCGTTATGGTCGACCGCTATCCGGCGGCCGTCAAGGCCTTCTACATGCAGCCAGACCCGGAACGCCCCGAGGTGGTGCTGGGCGTAGACGTTCTGGCGCCGGAAGGTTACGGCGAAATCATCGGTGGCGGCCAGCGCATACACGATCCGGACCTGCTGTTGCGCCGCTTAGAGGAGCACAATCTTCCGCGGGAAGCCTTCCAGTGGTACATAGATCTGCGCAAGTACGGAACGGTCCCGCACGGCGGCTTCGGCATGGGGGTGGAGCGTTGCGTGGCCTGGATCTGCGGGCTGGATCATGTCCGCGAAACGATTCCCTTCCCCCGCATGCTTTACCGGACCCGGCCTTGACGGCGGCATCTGCGCCTCGACGGAGAAAAATCGATGAAACCATATCAGGTGGCAGTCATTGGCTTGCCGCTGGATTTGGGCGCAGGGCGCCGAGGTGTTGATATGGGCCCCTCGGCCATGCGCGTGGCTGGGTTGGGTGCTCGACTGGAAGGGCTTGGCTACAAGGTAGAGGACCTGGGCAACCTGCCCGTCGCGCAGGCCGAAAGCCATCCCTCGGGCCCGCCGCGCATGCGTTACTTGCCGCAGATCGCCGAGGCCTGCCGGCGGTTGGCGCGTGCAGTATATTCGGCTGCCTCTGGCGGCATGTCGCTGGTGGTGCTGGGCGGCGACCACTCAGTTGCCATCGGAACGGTTTCCGGCATGTCCCGATGGCTGCGGACGCAGCGCCGATCGCTGGGCTTGCTATGGATTGATGCTCACGCCGATATGAACACGCCCCGCACAACCCCAAGCGGCAACATTCACGGCATGCCGCTAGCCTGCCTGATCGGCCAGGGACCGCGCCAGCTCACACATATATTCGGCTACGCGCCCAAAGTGCGGCCTGAACAGGTGGCACTGATAGGCGTACGCGAGGTCGATCAGCTTGAGCGGCCGCACATCAAGCGCAGCGGGGTGCGCGCCTTCACCATGCGGGATATCGATGAGCGCGGCCTTCGGGCCATAATGGAAGAAGCCCTGAAGATCGTCACTAACGGAACAGCGGGGTTTCATGTCTCGCTCGACATGGATTCCGTCGATCCGGGCGAAGCGCCGGGTGTCGGCACGCCGGTGCGAGGCGGCATAACCTACCGGGAAGCTCACCTGCTGATGGAGATGATCTGTGATTCAGACCGGATGCTCTCCATGGAAATTGTAGAGGTGAACCCGGTTATCGACGTTGCCAACCGAACGGCCGTACTTGCTGTGGAATTGCTAAGTTCGGCAATGGGGAAAAGAATTCTGTGAAACTGCGCGTAGCTCTGATATACGGCGGCCGCAGCGGCGAGCATGAAGTGTCCATACGGTCGGCCGAGGCCATCCGGGCGGCCATTCGCCGCGACAAGTATGAAGTCCGGGAATTCTTCATTAACCGGGACGGCCGGTGGGACCCGCATCCTCTGGTCCCCGAACCCGGGGCCAATCCGGGGATTGACGTGGTTTTCCCGGTGATGCACGGCACCTTCGGCGAGGACGGAACGCTACAGGGGCTGCTTGAGCTGGCCGGACTTCCCTATGTGGGCGCGGGCGTGCTCGGCTCGGCAGTGGCCATGGACAAGGACGTCATGAAGCGCCTATGCGCGGCGCATGGCTTGCCGGTAGTCGAGCATGTGACCCTGCGCCGAGGGAGCCTGGATCCGGATTTGGTGCTGAAGCGCCTACCGCTGCCGGTTTTTGTGAAGCCGGCCAACTTGGGCTCCTCGGTCGGAATCAGCAAGGTGAGCGACGCCGGAAAATTAGCCGGCGCGCTCGAGCTGGCTGCAAGCTACGACACCAAAATTATCGTCGAGCGTGCCGTGGACGGGCGCGAGATTGAGTGTGCGGTTCTGGGAAATGATAATCCGGAGGCTTCGCTGCCCTGCGAAATCTTCCCTTCGCGCGAGTTCTACGATTATGAAGATAAATACCTGCTTGATCAGGCGCGTTTCCAAGTGCCGGCGGAGCTCGAGCCCGGCCTTACCGAGCAGGTCCGGCGCCTGGCGGTTGAATGTTATCGCGCAGTTGAATGCGCCGGCATGGCGCGCGTGGATTTCTTTCTGGAGAAGGCCACGGGCTGTCTTTATATCAACGAAATCAACACCATTCCCGGCTTCACTTCCATAAGCATGTTTCCACGCATGTGGGCCGCAGCCGGCGTCGGCTTTGCCGAACTTATCGACCGCCTCATTGAACTGGCGCTGGAGCGCGATCGCCGGAGGCGCGAGCTCCGCTATACCCGCTGAAAGATGCGCCTGTGCTCTCTCAGCCTGCTGCTGTCTTTGCTGCCGCTGCCGGCGCAGGATTTGGAGACCGCCCTGCGCACTTTCACCGAAATCTATGCGGTATTGGAGCAGGAAGCGGCCGAGCCTGTAGACCCTGAGAAGGCGATCTTCGGCGGCGCCATCCCGGGCATGTTGCGCCCGCTCGATCCGCATTCCGTCTTCCTCGATCCGGACCAGTTCGAGCAGTTGACCAAGCTCCAGCAATCGGTGAGCAAAGGATTCGGCAGCGTGGTAAGCGTATTGCCCGGGCGCGTGATTGTGCTTCAGACCCTGCCCGGAACGCCCTCGGCGCGGGCGGGCCTGGCGCCGGGCGACCAGATCATAGCCATTAACGGCATTGTGCTAGACCGGCTGGATCTCGAACAATTGACCGCATTGCTGGAGCAGTCTCGGCGCAAGCCTGCCCGGCTGGACGTGCGGCGGCCGGGGGCGGATCGGACTTTGGAGTTTACCCTGACGCCGGAGGAGATGCAGTCGCCGAGCGTCGACCGGATGTTCATGTTACGGCCCCGGGTCGGCTATGTGCGCGTTGCAAGCTTCGATAGCGAAACCGGGGCCGAACTGCGCCGCGCCATCGAGAAGTTGGGAGGACGCAGCCTGAAGGCGCTGGTTCTGGATTTGAGAAACAATCCCGGAGGGCTGGTGACGGCGGCCGTTGAATCCGCTTCGCTTTTCCTCAAGCCGGGCCAGACCATCGTAACAGTGAGCGGGCGCGCCATGGCCGCCGTCGAGCAAAAAGTGCCGGAAGGCGCAACGCCCTATGAGTTTCCGGTGGCCGTATTGGTGAACGAGCGGACGGCCAGCGCCGCCGAGATCGTAGCCGGCTGCCTTCAGGATCACCGGCGGGCGGTTATCGTCGGAACGCCCACTTTCGGCAAAGGTTTGGTGGAATCGGTTTTTCCGCTTTCCGAAGGCGCCGGGCTGGCTTTGACCACTGCCTACTATTACACGCCTAAGGGCCGCTCTATCCAAAAACCGCTGGCCACGGGGCAGTTGAGCAAGCACGCCAACAAAGACGCCGCCGGCGGAATCCGCCCGGACATAATCGCCGGCCGCCGGGCTCCTTCGCGGCTTCAGATGTTTCTGGAAGCCAGCGGCGCACTGACCATGTTCGCAACTGAATACCTGCGCTCTAATCCGCATCCGACGGAAGATTTTCAGGTTACCCCGGAAATACTCGACCAGCTAAGAGGGTTTCTGGCGGCCAACCGGGTGCTTCCCGGCATTGCCGAATGGACCCAGGAGCGGACCTGGATCGAGAACCACCTTAAAGCCGAAATTTTCAATCAGGCTTTCGGAGTAGAAAAGGGCGAGGAGATTGAAGCCCAGTTCGACCCGGCAGTTCTGGCCGCCCTGGCGGCTCTAGAGGTTAAATAAACCGCTCTACTTTTGTTCGGCTACGGAGCGTTCGGCCAGCTCGCCCAGAATCGGCAGGCGATATTTCTCATTCCGGCTGGCTTTTACAAGCATAACTATCCAGGCTGCCAGAATAACCAGCTTGAGCAGGCCTACCAGGGAGATCATCGGCAGCCTCACTACCCACGGGCTGTGGATTCCGCGCCATGCCGAGAATGCACCCACCGGGCCGAGGATCCAGTCCACGATCAGCCATGCCACGAAAAGGTATATCCCTTGAAAAGCATGGAAACGCACGGTGGCCTCATGACGGAAGCGCTGCGAGGCCAGAACCAGAATAGCGGCTATCCATCCCACCCAGGGTATGTAACACAGCATTGATGCGGTCCGCGGATTTACTCCTTCACTCCCTGAGGTCGGTTGACGTGCGCCGCAGGCCCCGCAAAACTGATCCGTCTCACGTACCTGCCGTCCGCATTGTGAGCAGTAGGGCAACTTTTTGCCTCTCCGTTATTTCCTACGATACGCGGACCAGGGATGTTCCTGCAATCCTGTGATAACATGTCGGCGCGAGGTTGAATTTCATGATTAAACTGCATTTGGCTCTTTTTGCTGCCGCAACGGCGGGGTTGGTGCTGGCTCAATTGGGTTACGACGATACGCCTCAGTTGCCCGGCCAGCCCTGGCGGGTGCATGACGGACGGCGCCCCCGCCCGCCGGTGGTCGCGCCCGGCACTTTCAGCACTCAAGAACAACCCGGGCGTCCGCCCTCGGATGCCATAGTGCTTTTCGACGGAAAAGACCTTTCGGCCTGGGTCAACCGCCGGGGTAAGCAAGTCACCGAACCAAGGTGGAAAGTTGAAAACGGCTATGTGGAGGTGGTGAAAGGCACGGGCGATCTGGTTTCAAGAGAAAAATTCGGCGACGCCCAGTTTCATATTGAATGGATGATTCCGCCCGATGTGCGCGGTGAGGGTCAAAACCGTGGCAACAGCGGCGTGCTGATCATGGAGCGATACGAAATACAGGTGCTAGACTCTTTTGACAACTTGACCTACGCCGACGGACAAGCCGGGGCCATCTACGGGCAGTGGCCGCCCCTGGTAAATGCCTGCCGGAGGCCGGGCGAGTGGCAGAGTTATGACATCATTTTCGAAGCCCCGGTGTTTGATGGTGAAAAACTGGTAAAGCCGGCCTATGTTACGGTTTTGCACAACGGCGTACTTATACACCACCATAAAGAACTTATGGGGCCGATGGTGCACCGCCAGGTGGCGCATTATACGCCTCATGCGGCCGAAGAGTCCTTGATGTTGCAGGATCACAATGAACCGGTCCGTTATCGCAACATTTGGGTGCGCCGCATAGGTAAGTACGACGCCCAATAATGGATTTTCAAAATACTACGGTAATCCGTCCGGCGTGCGCGCGGAGCCGGCAGAAGCTGCCACCGCCGATCGTACTTACAGCCCAAAGTCTGGCTGCACACCTGCGCTTTTCAGAATAGCTTGAAGCCGCTACAACGCTGAATCTGCCTGGCGCGGAGCCGGCTTATTGCGGCTGCACCATGGCAGACATGGTTTGGCCTGCGGCTTGGATGCTAGAGTAATTGCTATAGCGTATCTCAAGCTCGGCTCGGCCCACCAGGCGGGTGTCTATTATGCTTTCGACCCGCACCGGCAACGCCACACCGTCCTGAATTTCGTACTCTCGCACGAATTCGACTTTTTTAAGAAACACGGAAGGGGTTTTAATGAGGCGTCCTGCTTCCCGCAGAGGCATGCCGCTTGAGGCATCCACCCATACTTCACCTCGGAACAGACCCAAGCGCTTTTTGCGGGGTGTCACCTGGTAAACGTAGATGCGTCGACCTGAGCTGGAAATGGTGGCCTTGTGGCGGAAGCGGTAGTTTTCTGTGTTTATGGCTATTGAAACCGGATTGCCGCGTGAGTCCTTGATGCCGCGGCTAGCTTCTGTTTCCGCCTTGAGATACTGGCCGATCACGTCTTTATAGATCATTTTGTCGCCCGAAGGATGGGGCTCCAGAAACTGAACTTCACCAGAAGGCGAAATCTGCCGGATTGCTCTCAGGCTTCCTTCTTTCTTCAAACGAGGCAGGCGTGCTTCGATCTCCATTTCCATGCTCATGTCGCGCAAGCGAGCCTGTTGAGCCTGTAGCTGCGAAATGAAAAGAGACAGTATTTGACCGGCTTCGCTTTTCGGAGGCGGGGCTGCGGCCTCAACCGGGTCAGGATCGGGCTCCGAGGCGGGCGCCGCTGCGACAATCCACATCAGCGCGGCCAGGGCCAGACAAAAACGCTTAAAAATCACAACAACCTTCCGGGATTTGCTCCCAGTGCGAAAAAAAGAGCAAATTTAAGACTACCAGTTATGTGATGCTGCTCACAACTGCCCGGTTACAGAAGGATTTCTGAGAAGCCCTTCATTATACTTGTTTTAATGTGCCCGGTTTACCGCTGCCCGTTTGCGAAGGGTTCTTGAACGCCCGGTAAAGCTCCAGTTGAATTCACACTCACGGGCTCTCGCGGAAAGCCCGCGCGACCCGCTCCCAGGTAACCTCCAGCGGTTCAGGCAGCACGCGCGTTTCGCCGATGGTGGTCATGAAGTTAGAGTCGGCCGGCCAGCGCGGCACCACATGCATATGCAGGTGGCCGGCCACGCCGGCCCCGGCGCATTCGCCGACGTTAAATCCGAGATTGAATCCCTTGGGCCGGTAAAGCCGCCGGAGATGCCGTTCGGCTGCTCTGGCCAGCCGGATCATTTCGGTCAGCGTGGCTTCGCCTGCTTCTTCGAGCGTTGCTTGGTGCTCGTAGGGGGCAATCATCAAGTGACCTGTGGTGTATGGGTAGCGGTTCAAGACGACGAAATTTGCGCTGCCTCGGAAAATAACGTAGTTCTCCTGGTCCCTTCCCGGTTCTTTCAAAAGACAGAACAGACAAGGATCGCTAGGCGAGGCCTGACTGACGTAGCGGTATCTCCAAGGACTCCACACGATATCCATGAGCGGCTCGCCGGCAGACGTTAAGCTGAAGGGACCGGGGCTGCGGGCGGCGCGTCACCGGAAACTGCCGGCTCCGGAGCACTCTCGTTCACTAGATCCTTGAGCTCCTTGCTAGGTTTGAAGTAGGGTATGCGTTTGGGGGGCACCTCCACCCGTGCGCCGGTCTTCGGATTGCGCCCGATGCGGCCTTGCCGTTCGCGAGTGCGAAAACTACCGAAGCCGCGGATCTCGATCTTATCGCCGCTTCGAAGTGATTTAACGATGCTGTCGAAGATGGTTTCGACAATCACTTCCGATTCTTTCCTGGTCAGCTCAACCACCTTCGACACTTCTTCAATCAGATCCGCTTTTGTCATTTACAGTTCTCCTGTCGATTTCAACTTTACTGGCGACGGCATCAGGAGCGGGGCTCGCCCTGCCCTCTGAGGTTCATCGCTTCCTCAATAGTCATAGTAGCTGCAGCGGCCTGTCTTTGGTAGTCCTCCAGCCGCCTGCGTTCTTCGTCTTCCACTACAGCCCGCAGGCTAAGGCCGATTTTCTTCTCGGCTTCGTTCAAACGAATAATCTTGAAATCGTGCTCTGAACCGATGGGGAGTGCCGGCTCTTCGCGCCCCCGACCGGCCGAGCCCGGTATTTCAGAGTTGTGGCAAAGAGCTTCTACTCCCGGCGCCAGCTCCACAAACACTCCGAAACTGGCCGCCCGGCAAACCCGCCCGTGTACAATATCGCCGGTTTGATGGCTTTGGAAGAAAGTTTCCCAGGCATCTGGCTGGAGTTGCTTTATGCCGAGAGAAAGGCGGCGGTTGGCGGCATCTATGCTGAGGATTACCGCCTGCACGATTTGCCCTTTCTTTAAAACTTCCGAGGGGCTTTTGATCCGGCGCGTCCAGGAAAGGTCGGAAACGTGAACCAGCCCGTCAATGCCTTCCTCGATTTCGACGAAGGCTCCGAAGTCGGTCAGCTTGCGCACCCGGCCCTCGACCACCGAGCCCACGCTATAGCGGCTTTCGACCGTGGTCCAGGGATCGGGCTCCAGTTGTTTGATTCCCAGAGATATACGTCGTTCCTGGGGTTGAACGCTTAAGACCACGGCCTCAACCTGATCGCCTACTTTGACCACTTTGGAGGGATGCTTGAGGCGGCGCGACCAGGTCATCTCAGATACGTGTATCAAGCCTTCCACTCCAGGCTCCAGCTCGACGAAAGCCCCATAATCGGTGATGCTGACAACCTTGCCGATTACACGGTGGTTAACCGGATATTTGGTTTCAACGCCATCCCAGGGATCGGGCAATGCCTGCTTCAGCCCCAGCGAGATACGTTCCTTCTCCCGGTCGAACTTCAGCACCTTTACAGTGATCTCCTGGCCGATTTGCAGAACTTCGGATGGGTGGCCGACCCGGCCGTAGGAAATATCGCTGACATGAAGCAAGCCGTCGATGCCCCCCAGGTCGATGAAGGCCCCATATTCGGTCAATCCCTTTACCGTTCCCGTAACCAGAGCTCCCTCATCTAGGGCCGCTAGCACAGCTTCCTTGCGAGCCTTCAGCTCTTCTTCAAGGGCCAGTTTTCGAGAGACCACCACGTTGCCGCGGCGGCGGTTAAGCTTAACGATCCGGACCGCTATATCCTGGCCTATGAGAGCGTCCAAGTTGTGCAGGGGCCGCACATCGGCATGCGAGCTGGGCATGAAGGCTCGGACGCCAACATCCACCGACAACCCGCCTTTTATCCTTCCCATCACACGGCCCGACACCATCAGCCGTTCCCGGTAGGCGCGCTCCAGGTTCTCCCAGGCGCGTATCTTGGCGGCACGCTCGTGCGAAAGCAGAATATAGCCCTCATGTTCTTCTCCCCGGCGGTCGACAATAACATCAATGGTGTCGCCCGGCTGGACCGACACCGTGCCGTCCGGCAGAAGGACCTCAGATATGGGCACTAGTCCTTCGGACTTATAGCCGAAATCAACAATGACTTCGGTCGGGGTGACCTTGAGAACACGGCCTTCGAGCACCTCCCCTTCGGCTGGCGGGGAAAAATGACTGTAGTCATCGATGAGTTGCTCGTAGTCAGTCGCTTCCGGCGGCATCATTGGCTCCATTTGCCGCTCATCCTGATTGCTGGCCATGACCGTTTCTCCAGGTCGAAATGCAAACTAACACCGGGCTTCAGGCACTCAGCCGCGCCGGCTGAATAAATCCGCTCTTGAAGCCGCGTGGCTTGAACGCGTCGTGCCCTGGAAAGTTCGCGAGATTCGACCGACAAGATGTTGGTAGATAAGTACGTTAAGAACTATACCGAAGCCCCGGCCGATTGTCAACCCGAGTTTTCAAATAAAGACGCTCGACCTTAGCCAACGCCGGCCGGAACGGCCATGATGCCTCGCATGCGCGGATGCCTTGCGCAGAATTTATGGCCTCCGATCACTGTTATTGGGAACCAGCCGAGCCGCCGATCTGTTGGGTTGGGAGACTGCTTGCACTACCCGGAAAATAGCAGGTTCAGTTTCGGCAAATTAATTGCCCCAATTTTCGTTTTATGGGGGGTGTTAGATGTCGCTCTCGATGCTGATAGCCGCTTTGGTGGTGTTCGGCCTTTTCCTTTCAATGCTTTCCTCTTCGCCACGAACAGGTCGTTAGCGGCGGGTTGGCAGACCCGTGTGTAATTTCTATACGGAAAAAGGGAACAAACCAACCGCAATCCTCGCCTCAGCCGGCTGAGCTTGCCGAGGCGCCGAGGCTACTTCAACTCCATGATTTCTTTTTCCTTGGCTTTGGCCATCTGCTCGATTTTTGAAATGTAGCCGTCGGTAAGCTTCTGCACTTCGTCAAGCGCCCGCCGCTCGTCGTCCTCGCTGATCAATTTGTCCTTGAGCAGCTTCTTAAGGTTTTCATTGGCATCGCGCCTTATGTTGCGTGCGGCCACTTTGTGTTCTTCGGCTACCGCATGCAAATGCTTTACAATCTCTTTGCGGCGCTCCTCGGTAAGCGGCGGCACCGGCACGCGGATTATCCGGCCGTCGTTGTTGGGGTTCAATCCAAGATCCGAAGCGCGGATAGCCTTCTCAATAGCCCCTATCTGGCTGACATCCCAAGGCTGTACCGTAATCAATGAAGGCTCAGGAACGTGCAGTGCCGCCAGTTGGTTGAGCGGGGTGGGTGTGCCGTAATAATCGACCCGAATGCCCTCCAGCAGGCTCACTGACGCCCTTCCGGTACGGATGGAAGCCATTTCGTGCTGGAGGTCGGCCAGCACCTTTTCCATGCGCGTTTTGGCGTTGGTCTCAATATCCTTAACAGTCTGAAAAGTCTGTGGTGCTGAGGTAGATGGCTTTCCTGATTTCATAGCGCCTCAAGGATGAATCAAAGTTCCGACATCTTCGCCCTGTACTACTCGCATTATATTGCCTGCCGTCGTCAGGTTGAAAACTACAATGGGCAGGCGATTGTCTCGGCACAGGGCGATGGAGGTGGCATCCATGACCGCCAGGGACTTGGTGAGCACTTCGGTATAGGAGATGCGGCAATAACGTACGGCGTCAGGGTGCCTGAGAGGGTCTTTGTCGAAGACGCCGTCGACGCGCGTCCCTTTTAGCAGGGCTTCGGCGCGGATTTCCAGGGCGCGCAAAGCCGCCGCGGTGTCGGTTGAAAAATACGGATTTGAGGTGCCGGCGGCAAATATCACCACTCGGCCTTTTTCCAGGTGGCGCAAGGCGCGCCGGCGAATATACGGCTCAGCCACTTGGCGCATCTCGATGGCGGTCATGACGCGGCTGGCGACGCCCATCGCCTCCAGTGCATCCTGGAAGGCCAGGGCGTTGATTACGGTGGCCAGCATACCCATTTGGTCGGCGGTCACCCGGTCCATGCCCGAAGCCGCCGGCGCCACGCCGCGAAAGAAGTTGCCGCCGCCCAGCACAATGCCCACTTGCACGCCTACTGCGGTAACGGCGGCCACCTCGCCGGCCAGGCTTTTGACCGTTTCGCCGTCCAGACCATAGCCGGCGGCGCCGGCCAGCGCTTCGCCGCTCAGCTTCAACAGTATGCGTTTATACTGGGGCATCGGAGCCTCGGGGGCTCACTCGGCAGCCGTATCGCCCACTTTGAACCGTACAAAACGGCTGACGGTGATGTTTTCGCCGATCTTGGCGATTTTGGTGGCAATCAACTGGCCGACCGTAAGGCTCGCGTCCTTAATGAAAGGCTGTTCGTAGAGGCAGACCTCTTCAAAAAACTTGTTCATTCTGCCTTCAACCATTTTGTCGGCCACGTGGGGCGGCTTGCCTTCGGCAATGGCCCGCTCCCGCTGTATTTCGCGCTCTTTTTGGAGCAGCTCTGGCGTTACGTCCTCACGGCGCACAAAACGCGGGTCCAGGGCGGCGATTTGCATAGCTATGTCGTGGACCAGTTGCTGAAACTCGTCAGTACGCGCCACAAAATCGGACTCGCAGTTTACCTCGACCAGCACGCCTAGCTGGGAACCCGGATGAATGTAAGCGCCGATGATGCCCTGCCGGGTGGCTCGGGCGGCTTTCTTGCTGGCGGCGGCAATGCCGCGCTTGCGCAGCACGACTTCGGCCTCAGCCAAATCGCCTTTGGCTTCCTCCAGCGCGCGCTTGCACTCAAGCATGCCCGCGCCGGTACGCTCTCGAAGATCCTTAACTAACTGTGCGGTTATTTCCGCCATAATTCCTTCCTGACAAAACTGAGAATTAAATATGCAGTTCCGCTGCCGCCGGCTGAAGAGACTCAGTCGGTATCCGGCCCCTCGACGGCCGGGTTGTCGCGAGGCAGAGACACCGAGGGCAGATCCTCATCGGGTATGCTTTCGGCCATCAGCCGCTCCGCATAGCTGGGGTCGACGTACTGCGTATATTCCGGGATCTCCTCGGGGGCCGTCTCATCGGCGACGATGCGTTCGGCGGTGAACTCCTGCTCGGTGGCTAGAGCTTTGCCTTCGATGATGGCCTCGGCAATCTTGTTGGCGAACAGGCGTATGGCGCGAAGTGCGTCATCGTTGCCCGGTATTACATAGTCCACTTCGTCCGGATCACAGTTGGTGTCGACCACGGCCACCACCGGTATGCCCAGCTTGCGCGCCTCGCGCACGGCGATGGCCTCCTTGCTGGAGTCGATTACGAACAGCACGTCGGGCAGCCGCGTCATCTCCTTGATTCCCTCAAGGTTTTGCTGGAGATGACGCCGTTCGCGCTCCAGGCGTATGATCTCTTTTTTCGGTCGGCCTTCCCAATCTCCCTCCGCCGCCATGGCGTCAAGGGACTTAAGCCGTTTAATCGACTTTTGAATAGTGGCGAAGTTGGTCAGCAACCCGCCCAGCCAGCGCTGGTTGACGTAGAACATGCCGCAGCGGCGGGCTTCCTCAGCGATTGCTTCCTGCGCCTGCCGCTTGGTGCCCACAAAAAGCACCGTTTTGCCCTGGGCGGCCGACTCGCCGACAAAGCGCATGGCGTCTTTGAAAAGCTTGAGGGTCTTTTGCAGGTCGATTATGTAGATTCCATTGCGTTCGCCGAAGATGTACTCTTTCATCTTCGGATTCCAGCGCTTGGTCTGGTGCCCGAAGTGAACGCCGGCTTCGAGCAATTCCTTCATTGAAATTGAGGGCACTCTGCCTCCTTATTTCACTCTTTTCCATCCCGCTGCGGCGGTCCAAACGAAATTTGCCGAAGCGGGCTAAAGTTAACGAGATGGAATGCCGCATGGGGCCAACACCAGGCCGACCAGCAGCATCCAAAAACTACCGCTTGGAGAACTGGAACCGCTTGCGGGCGCCTTTTTGTCCGTATTTCTTACGCTCACGGATCCGGGGATCCCGGGTGAGCAGGCCCAATTCCTTGAGCTTGGGCCTCAGTTCGGAATTGAACTCCACCAGAGCCCGGGCGATCCCCAGACGTACTGCGCCGGCTTGTCCGCTCAGGCCGCCGCCGGAGGTAGTCACCAGGACGTCGAACTTGTCGGCGGTTTCGGTCGCCAGCAGAGGCTGGCGCACTTGAACTCGCGCGGATTCGGTTGGGAAATACTCCTCAAAAGGCCGGCCGTTGATGGTGATTTGCCCTTTGCCGGGCCGCAGAAACACCCGCGCAACCGCGCACTTTCGCCGGCCGGTTCCTAAGTATTGAACTAACGTGGCTGCCACTGCTGATCCTCTCTTCTATTCCGCTTGCACATCAGTTGCTAACCGCGGCAACCGGTACCGGCTTTTGCGCCTGGTGCTTATGCTCAGCCCCGGCGTAAACCTTCAGTTTGCGGAACATTTTCTTGCCCAATTTGGTTTTTGGGAGCATGCCTGCAATTGCCTCTTCCACCATTCGCACGGGATTGGTAGCGAGCAAATCGCGCGCCCGAATCTCTTTCAGCCCGCCGGGATAGCCGGAATGACGGCGGTAAATTTTTTGCTCCGCTTTCCTGCCGGTCAGCCGCACCTTGGCGGCGTTGATCACAACTACGTGGTCCCCCATGTCCAGGAACGGCGTGTAATCCGGTTTGTGCTTTCCCATCAACAGATTGGCGGCCTTGGTGGCCACTCGGCCGAGCACCGCATCCGCCGCGTCGATAACAAACCATTGACGTTGAATATCGTCCCCGGACGGGAATTTTGTGTTCATGGACAGACCCTTCCTCTTAATACAACTGCCGCAAATATCTAAGATTACAGAACCCAGCCCAGCAAGTCAAATTCGAACCATCGATGCGCCCCGAAATGCGTCTTGAAACAGTTGCGCAAACAAAAAATAAGCCGCCCCAGGGCGAGCGGGGCGGCGTTTTCTGCCGGCTTTTATTCGGGTTATGCTCTGGATGCCTCCTCGATGAGCGCTCGCAACTCGCTCTCAGGATCCGGCTTAACCTCGCAGGTTTTATCGAAAATCATTACCGGCGCCGTAGCCGGGTCGAACTTCGGCCAGCGCGGCAAACCGGAATGGTTGGGATCGCCGGTGCGGGCGAAATTTATCCAGGCATCGCTCATCTTGGCGGCCAGCGCGCGGGGTTCCGGCCCTCCGCCGGTCGAATTGGCGCATCGCTCTATGTTGTAGAAGACGAAGGGCAGCTCCTGGCAGTGGAAGGCGCGCGGGCGGCCGCCCATGACCGGAGTCTTCCAGTTGAACTGATACAAATAAACGGGGGCTTTGCCCAGCGCAGTGTGACGCTCGGCTTGGCGGATCGCACCCTGCCGGAAGAAGGAGATTGCCGATAGTATCGAGCGCACTTCAACCGGTTTGATTCCCGGATAAACCTTGCGGCAGGCTTCTACCACCGCACCGGCTTTTCCTTTGAATACTTCACCGGCAAACTTCATGAGCTCCTCTTCGGTCATATCTTCAGCCTGAGGATTGCTCATGGCCGGATTGAACTCATTGAGCACGGTGCCCACCAGCAGCGGAATGCCCGCCGAAATTTCCGGGGCCACCGGGTCGAAGGGAACCGCAGGCAGCACTTTGCCGTCGACCGTGGGCATGATCAAAAGCCGCGGCAGGCCGCCTGGCGAGGGGGTGGAGAGTTTTTGCTGGGCTTCGACCTGCGCCCGCACGAGCGCTTCCACGGGCAGCTCATGCAGCTTGGCGATCTGGCCCTTGCTTATTCCCAGAATCGAGAGCACCGTGGCCGCGAACTTGGCCGACTCATCGGGCTTGGCTGCCATCAGCAGAGACCCGCTGAGCACGGCAGCCTTGTGGAACAGACCCCTGGCCTCGGGCATGGTCATTAGCGTGTTGACCTTGCCGCCGCCGCCCGATTGGCCGAAGATCATGACGTTGCCCGCGTCGCCGCCGAAATTGGCGATGTTGTCGCGCACCCACTCCAGCGCCAGCACCAGATCCAGCATGCCGACATTAGCCGATTCCTCATACTGGCGGCCGTATTCGGCCAGATTCAAAAAACCGAAAACTCCGAGGCGGTGGTTCACGCTCACCACCACCACATCGCCGCGGCGCGCCAGGTTTTCACCGTGGTAGGCGGGAAGCTCCTGGCCGGAGCCGGCCTGATATCCACCGCCGTGGATCCAGAACATAACCGGGCGCTTGAGATTATCCAGCCCCGGTGTCCAGATGTTAACCCGCAGGCAGTCTTCACCCGGCTGGCCGTCGTCCCACTGCATAAGAAACGCCTCGACGTCGTTGTTCCAGCCTGCGCGCGGGCCCTGCGGGCACACCTTGCCGTAATGCATGGCCGTACGGACGCCGGCCCAGGGCGCGGGCTTGGCAGCCCGTTGGAAGCGCGCCTTGCCGGCAGTTGTAGCCCCGTAGGGAATGCCCAGGAAGGTATGTATGCCGTTGCGGGTGAAACCCCAGACCTTGCCAGCGGTGGTTTCGACAACGGCATGATTGTCCCGAGCAACCACGATCGGGTCGATCGGGCCGGTCCCGGCCGCGCCGCTTGGACCTGACCGGCTGCAACCCGTAGCCGCCATCACGCCGCTTGCCGCAGCCGCAGCCGAGAGAAGATCCCGGCGGCTGAACTTACCGCTCTCTTTTTTCTTTGCGTTGATCTCTTGCATAGCTTTCGCTCCTCTTGAACTTAAACTTCATCGCCGCAACCATCCGATTCCCAAAGACGGCCGCGCCATGGAACGCGGGTGCAGGCTTGAGAAACCGCCCAGCCGGCGCCCGTATCCGAAGGCTAGTCCGCTGACTGGAGATTGTCGCTACTTAAATAACAGCGATCCGAACTCACCCAAAAACACGCGCCAGATGAACCAGTAGTGGGTTCCGGGAATCTCGCGGTACACGGTATTGAAGCCGATTTTCTTCACCAAGGCGGCCAGGTTGCGCGATCCCTCAAGCGCCATATCTTGCGCACCGACGCCGACCCAGTAAAGCTTGACGCCGCTTTCTTTAAGTGTGGTCAATTGCTTAACAAGCGCTTCATCGGTGGTGCGGGCGCCGGCGCTGAACACGCCTATGTAACCGAACACGCCTGGATTGTTGTTCGTCGCCATGGTCGTGTGGCCGCCGCCCATCGAGAGGCCGGCAATGGCGCGGTTGTCGCGGTTGGCAATAACCCGGTAGTGCTTTTCAACGAAAGGAATTACGTCCTGGACCAAGCTGTGCGGGTAGGAGCCTTCATAGGGTTGTGGAGGACGCGGGGCAGGTGCGGCAGCCGGCGCGCCGGGCGCAGGTTTGGCGGCCTGCGGAGGCGGCGCCGGGGCCACCAGTCGCTGCGGAGCGGGTGTCGGACCCAGGCCGAAGCCTTGCGAAACCGTCTGCGTGGCGTTGCCGTTGGGCATAACCACGATCATGGGCTTTGCCTTGCCCTGAGCAATCAGGTTATCCAGGATAATGTTGGCGCGGCCCATGGTGACCCAGGCGTCCTCGTCGCCGCCGCCGCCATGCAGCAGATAAAGCACCGGATAACGGTCGTTACTCGCCTCATAACCCGGCGGAGTGTAGACATACATGCGACGGCGATCTTGCTTAAGAGTCGGGGAAGGATACCAAACCTGATGTATGGTCCCGTGGGGAACATTCTTGAATTCCCATAAATCTGATTCCGGGCCGGAAATGAACAGCAGGTTGTCGAAGCGGGCGCCATCGCGCTGAATTTCTGCGTTGCCCGGATCGAGGGCCTTAACTCCGTCAACCATGAACCAGTACCCCCACAGTTGTGCCGGAAGCGGGCCGACAGTCACCGACCAGACTCCGTTTTCGTCCTTGGTCATTTTAATGTCGCGCGCGCCCTCCCAGCTCCCGTTAAGCGTTACCTCACTGGCTTTGGGCGCCAACAGACGGAAGGTGACGGTTTTATCGGGATGAATCTCAGGGGAGCGGATGACAGGTTGAGCCGAGGGAGCCGGTTGCGCCCAAGCTTGAAAAGACATGAATGCAATTGCCGCCAAACCAGCGAAAACCGCAAATCTAAGTTTCATAAACGCTCCTCAACAGGAAAAAATTTTCGACCGAACGCTTTCGAGCGCACCGGCCACCCTACACTCCAACGAAACAGCTAGCATTATACGGCAGGTTTGCGCATATTGCATGCAAAAAATCAACTCTGCGCAAGCGGAAATTTGCCAGCGGCAGGCCGCCGTTCCGGTAATTCTTTGTTATCTCAGCAGAAATGCTTCAGCGGTATTTGTGTGGCGATTTTGTTTTTCATTCGGTTCAACGCCGAAGCCAAACGGATGTATACTCAGGCTGTTGTCATACACTGATCAAATGCGGCAAAAACAGGAGAATTCATTATGGAAACAAGGCGTAGTTTCATCGGAGCTTCCCTAGCAGCGGCCACCCTTTCAAACCGCGTGCTCGGAGCCAACGACCGTATTCGCATGGGTATCATCGGTCCAGGCTGGCGCGGGATGACAGTGCTGAACCTTTTCAAAAAGCACCCCGATTGCGAGTTTGTGGCTGCCTGTGACGTAAACAAAAAGACCCTCGAAGCGGCAGTCCAAAAGATCGGCGGCAAAGTGGATGCATATTCTGACTACCGCCGGCTGCTCGATCGCAAGGACATCGACGCCGTTTTGGTGGCGACGCCCGACCACTGGCATGGGCCTATAACCGTGGACGCCTGCGCTGCCGGCAAAGACGTTTATGTGGAAAAACCTATTTCGAACACCATCGAGGCTGGCTGGGCCATGGTCGAGGCCGCGCGCAAGTATAACCGAGTGGTGCAACTAGGCACCCAGCAGCGCAGCGGCAAGCATTTCCAGGAGGCCGCCGAGCTGGTCCGCGGCGGACTGCTTGGCAAAGTGACCCATGCCGTTTGCATCCAGCCGGGCGCCTACAATCAGCGCCGGCAACCTGAAGCTCCGCCGCCGCCGGAGTTGGACTGGGACGCTTGGCAGGGACCCGCGCCGCGCCGTCCTTACTCGCCCATGCTGCGAATGTGGCGCGCCTTTTACGCCTACGGCGGCGGGCTGGTCACCGACTGGGGCGTGCATCTGACCGATATCGTCCTGATGTACCTCAACGCCGATCTAAAAGCTCCGCGCCTTACTAGCGCTTCAGCCCAGTATGTCAACGCCGAGCGCGACCTGGATCAGGTTCCGGATACTTTCGCCTGCTCCTGGCAGTACGACGACTTCGTGATGTCGTTTGTCAACGCCGTTCCGGCGATACCCGAAGCCGGCGTGAACCTGCAAGGCAACTGGTTCTACGGACCGCGCGGCACATTGCACATCAACCGTTCCGGCTACGAAGTCTATCCGGCCCAGCAGCGTGCCATGCCGGGACAGACGCCTCCGCCGCCGATTGAGGCCAAGCGGGTTCCGGTAAAAGAGGATTACGAAAACGACCCGGACACGACGGCTCATGCCCGCAACTTCCTGGATTGCATAAAAAGCCGGAAACGTCCGGTGAGCGACATTGAAATCGGTTTCTACTCGACCTTGCCTTGCTTGATTGCGTTGCTGGCAATCCGACAAGGCAAAACCTTCACTTGGGACGGCAAGGCTGCCCGTCCGGCTTAGCCTGAAAGCAATTAAAGGGGGCCATCATGTCCGATACAACTAGGCGGGAGTTTTTGGCGGGGGCTGCGGCGCTGGCCGCGGCTCCTTTGGCCGGAGCGCAAACCACCGCAACCGGGCTGGATTTCCCAATCGAGGACTATCACGTACACCTGAACAAGCTGACCATCGAAGACGTCATGGCGGCTTCAAAGGAACGCGGCGTAAAATACGGCGTGCTCGAGCATGCCGGCACCAAAGAAAACGACTACCCCGTGGTTCTCTCAAACGACAAAGAACTGCTCGGCTGGATTGAGAAGCTCAAGGACAAGGGCGTCTATATCGGCGTGCAGGCAGAGTGGATCGACTGGGTTCCGTGCTTTTCAAAGGAGGTTTTCGCGCAGCTTGATTACGTGCTGACTGACTCTTGGACCGTGCGCGGACCCGACGGCAAGCGCGTCAAGGCTTTCTCGCCAGGCTACGATCCAGGCAACGATCCGGAAGAGTTCATGCAGTGGTATGTCGACTGGATCATAGAAATTTTGGAGACGACGCCGCTGGACATCTGGTCTCATCCGATGTGGGTTACTCGTAAGTTTGCCCCTTATCTGGAGAAGCTCTGGACCGAGGAGCGCATGCGTCGGGTCATAAAGACCCTTAAGGCGACCAACACAGCTGTCGAGATCGACTCCAGCATACGGCTGCCGACCATGACCTTCCTCAAGATGGCCAAAGAGGAGGGCATCAAGTTCTCGTTCGGATCCAGCAGCCAGGGCGCGCGTATCAACCCGATCGATTGGTCGATTGAAACCGCCAAGCAATTGGGGCTGACCAAAAAGGACATGTTCCAGCCGGCGCCATACGGCCGCAAGCCGATTCAGATACGTAAGCTAAGGAGCTGATTGCGCTCAAGCATTTCATCAATACAATTGCAATAAACAGCGGGGCGGAAGCGCTCAAAGCGGCGGGCGGTTATTGCGGGCTATTTTCCCGCAGCCGGTTGAGTGGGTATGGCGGCCAGCTCGGAGGCTACGGCATCCAGCAGCTCGGCCCGTGCGGTCTCAATAAAAAAATGTCCGCCTTCAAACAGGCGAACGGCAAACGGGCCGGTGGTATGTTCAGCCCAGGCTTTTAGGTGCTCCGGCCTGACGTTAGGATCCGCAACGCCGCCGTAGGCCCGTATGGGACAACTTAGGGGCTCTTTTTCTCGGTAAACGTAATTGCGGTAGAGCTCCGCATCGGCTTTGAGCGCCGGCAAAATGACTTTCAAAAGCTCCCGGTCGGCCAGCACCTCGCGCGGAATTCCCTCCAGCCGTTCCAGCTCCCGCATGAATTCCTCATCCGAGGGCGCCGGCGCCGGCGCATGGTTGAGTCGGAAACGGGGCGCACGAGCGCCCGAAACCAGCAACACTGCGGGCAAGGGCAAACCCATCGCACGTAATGTGCAGGCCAACTCGAAGGCCACCACCGCGCCCATGCTGTGGCCGAAAAAGGCGAAAGGTTTGTCCAGATAGGGCTTGATGGCCTCCGCCAGCGCTTCCACCAGTGGCTCCATGCGGCGGAAAGGGGGCTCAGCCAGCCGGCTCTCGCGTCCCGGCAGGCGTGCCGGCGCAACCACGATGTCTGCCGGCAACTGCTGCGGCCACTTGTTGTAAGCCGCCGTACCGGCGCCCGCATAGGGAAAACAAAACAATCGCAAACGTGCACCTTCCCTCCAAGCTGCGGCGGGAAACATTTCGCCCGGTCCTTTGGGACCGGTTGCGGTTCTTTTCTGCAAGCGCAAAGCGAGCAAACGTCTTTTCTCAGGCGAAAGAGTCTCGAGCGGCGAAGCGGGTCGGCCGGCGGCGATCGTAAAAACAGCCTGTTTTTTAGGCTTTTGCAAGACCTCTTTCAAGTAATACTCGAACGGCTCGATCGAGAGTGAAGCGGCATAAGCCAGGGCGCGCTCCCGCGCCTGAGTTGAAAGTTGCCTCCACCGATCCGGGTTCTCCAGAACCTCCCTTAGGGCCGCTTCCCAAGGACCGATGTCCTGCTCGGGCACCTCGGCGACAGGCACCATTTGTTCATCCACCGTATGATGGTAATGCGCAATGGGCCGCACCGGCAGCAGGTAATCGACGCCCAGCATCGCCTCCGGGATCCCCCCCACGTTAGCCGCCAGCACCGGCACGCCTCGCAGCATGGCCTCAGGAATAATGCGCGAACGGGCTTCGGCCCACACCGAGGGCACCAGCAGCACCCGGGTGCGGGCGAAAAGTTCATCTACATTGTCAACCGGCTCCAGCAGCGTCACGTTCGGACGCCGCCTTAAAGCTTCCAGGTCGCTTTTGGTCGTGCCCCAGGTGGGGACAGCCGCGAAAGCCACCTCCGGCATACGGTCGGCCAGCGTCAGAAAAATGTTAATTCCTTTTACTGCGCAGGGATTTACTAAAGTGACGAACTCATTTTCATAGCGGCCGAGCAGCGGGTATGGTCCGGGCTCAAGCAGAGAAATAGGCACATGTACGGCTTCCAGCCCACCCCAGCGGCGCAAATATTCGGCCACGTAATGGCTGACGCCGACTACGCCGTCAACCGCCCGCAGTACCGCAGTTTTCGACTCGCTCGGAAAAGCGCAATCCGGCCCGAAGGGCACGGCCAGAGTGGTGCGCGCCAGGAAAACCACCCGCGCCCGGCCGTCCTTCAGCGCTACTTCGAGCAACAATTGGGCCGGATCGTCGGTCGAAGTCAATATCACGTCCGGTTGCATGGCTGCGACCTGTGAGGCGAAGTAAGCCCGCAGGTTCGGATGCGAAGCAACCACATGCACTTCAACCGCGCGGTGTTGAAAGACCACTACGCCGGAGTCTTGCGCGATCGCCTCGACGCCGCGTTCGGCCAGTTGTTCCAGCAGGCGCTTTTCGGCAGCGGGGTCCAGGCTGCCCAGCCGCGCCACCACGCGGCAGATGTGGCCGCGCGCGGCCAGCGCTTCCATCAGCAACCTGTTGGATTTATCGCCCCCGCCGTGCGAGGGATAGTAAAGCGAATTCTGGGCCAGCAGGATTCGCATTCAAAATCCGCTAGGCGAAAAGTTCTTGTGCCCGCATCAGGCGCGCTCGGACCTGGACTCCGTGGGCGCAAGCCACCGAGCAGGAGCTGCAATCCGCGCAACGCACGGCGCGTACGGCTTCGGGCAGGTTTAGAAAATGTTCGCGAGCCATGGCAAACTGGCCGTAGCCTTCGGCGTAGGTCAGAAACCGTAGCACGTCGGCTACCGGCACTCCCTTTTCGCACACGCCGCCGCAGGCCCCGCACATACGGCAATAGTTGGGCCCGAGGTAGGCCATCAGAGTTTCCAGGATACGCTCGTCCTGGGGCGTATAGGGCTCGGCCATAGCTCGCAGGTTTTCTTCGAGCTGGTCATGATCGGTCATGCACACGATAGCTGTATCCACCGAGGGGTTACGCAGAACCCATTTGATGGCGGCCAGAGCCCCACCCTGAGTGCCTATGACCTTCTTCAAGGCTTCCGGGTCGGCGCCGTAAAGCCGGTCGCCGCGCCCGATGCGGGCCACGCCTCCGGCCATGGCTTTCATGGCTACTATTCCCAAGCCGGCGGCGCGAGCGCGCTGGATAGCCGCGGTCATGTCCGCTCGCCGGGGCGCCTGGCCGGAGGATGCTATATTGCGCATGGAAAAGTTGTAGGTGGTCAGCACCACGTCGGTTTGGCCGCGCTTGGCCAGGTGTTCCAGCATGACGTCCATGTTGAAGTGGGTGCTGACGCCGGCAAAGCGGATTTTTCCTTCTTTTTTGGCTTTTTGCTGGACTTCGAGCAGCTCGTCGGTTACCTCTTCGGGTGAGTTGCGGTTGTGCAGATACCAGATGTCCAGATAGTCGGTGCCCAGTTCGCGCAAACTGGTTTCCAGGTGTTCGGTCGCCTCCTTCGGAGTGGTGGCTAGAGTCTTACTTGAAATGATCACCTGCTTGCGGCGGCTCTTGAGTGCGGCGCCGACCATGCGTTCGTTGTTTCCGTTCTGGTAGGAGCGGGCCGTATCGAAGTGTAGTATGCCGATATCGGCGGCGCGCTCGATGACGGAGGGATCCGAGGTGGTCATGCAACCGAAGGAAAGTGATGTGACCTTGAGCCCGGTTCTGCCCAGTGTCCGGTAGGTGAGCTTTACCGGCGTCTCGGCTGCGGCGGCAGAAAGCGAGGGCGTGGCTGTGGCGGCTGCCGGCAACGCCAGCCCGGCGGCCAGGAAATCACGGCGAGTCGAATAAGAGCTCATAAAACCTCCAAAAATACGAAAAAATTCGATCAGCGCCAGTATATACGAACACAACCGTCTCAGGCTTGCGCACTTCGGTTGCGCAGGCGCTTGAGCAGCAAAGCGCGTTTTTCCGGGCTCAGGGCAGCCAGAGGAGAGGTCTTCGGCGGCTTGCTTCCGGCCGGGGCGCCGGCAGGCTCCAGCCGGCTCAAAAATTGTTCCATCCCTCCGGGGCGCAGTGAGGCAACAAACTCCAGAGCGCGCCGGTAAGATTCTTCCGACTCCTCCCGGTAAAGCTCCGGCTCGTTGAGCAGCGCCTGCAAAGCTTCGCACCACGGCCGCATGTCCTGTTCCGGTACTACCGGTGTGGGCAGGCCGTGTTCATCGAAAACCGACTCGTAACGTTCGATCGGGCGCACCGGCAGCACGAACCGGGTTCCGCGCTTTGCCTCCAGCAAACCGCCCGAATCGCTCGCGATGACCGGAATGCCGTAAAGCATGGCCTCCATCACGCTCAGCCCGAATCCTTCATACCAGAGCGAGGGCATCAGCAGAATGCGCGTGTGCTCGAGCATCTGCCGGATGTGTTTGACGTTGGGCAAGAGCCGGACGTTGGGCAACGCCTCCAGGTTGCGGCGGTCGGCGGCGGTTGTGCCCCAGCCGGGCAGCGCTGCGAAGGGAACCTGCGGAAACTCGCGCGCCAAGGCCAGAAAAATGGAGATTCCTTTGACAGCGCAGGGATTAATCATCGCCACGAAGCGGCGCCCCTCGAAGGGGATCATCTCAAACGGGGGCTTACCGTAGATGGGCGGGTGAATTACGGCCGCCTGCCGGCCGGCATGCTTGGCTATGTAACCTGCCGTATGCTCACCGATCGCCACCACGCCGGCTGCGGCGCGCACGTGTTCGGCGCCTTCAGGATTGGGATTCCAGCTTGCCGGGCCGAAAGGAAACAATTGCGGGGTATGCGCCAGGTACACTACCCGGCCGGGGGCCGCTAAAGAGGCTTCCTTTAGAAGAACCTGGCCCAGGTCTTCGGAGGAGACCAGCACCCAGTCGGGATTGAACTCGGCGATTTGTTCGCGCAGCAGCCGCAAGCGCACATGCGGCTCGGCCGAGGAGAACACCAGGATTTCGCCGCGCCGCACAACCTCCACGCCGTCGCCTGGGTCCGCCCGCTCAACTGTTACCTGAATCTGTTCGTCGCGTAGCTGGTTTAGGCGACCGGCCGGATCGTGAATCAGCCGCGCCGCCACGATGCGGCAGCAGTGCCCGGCCGCCGCCAGTTCCTCCAGCCAGAACAGGTTGCTGCGGGTGGCCCCGCCCCGGGGAGGGACGTACGATGCGTTGGCGGCCAGCAGCACGCGCATGTTTCACCCGCTCTTTTCTCCGGCCGGCGACTGCAATTCGCGCTCAAGCAGCGCCCGCGCCTCTTCGTCGCTGAGTTTTTCAAGCTCGGCCAGTATTTCGGCATATTGTTCAGGACCGGCTTGCTCGATCATTTGCAGCTCGATCGCCTTAGCCAGTTCTGCGACTGTGAAAGCGCTGGCATAAACCAGGTCTAGCGACAAATCGACATTGAATTTCTGCCGAACACGCGAAAGCAACTCCACGGCCAGTAACGAATGACCTCCCAGATCAAAAAAGTTATCATGAATGCCGACCGAGGGAACCCGCAGCAGCTCGGCCCAGAGTTCCGCCAACTGCCTTTCCAAATCGGTGCGCGGCGCCTCCTGCCGTTGCGGGGCGGGTTGCGCGGGCCGTACGCCGTGCATCTGTTGCAGGATCTGTTCGACGCTGCGCAGGCGCGTGGCTATGTAGGCATAATCGACCGGTTCTCTGGCCTGAGTTTCAGGCTGCGGGATGCGCTCTAGCGTAGCGGGCGGAGCGGCGGCAGGTTTGTACTTGATTTCGCAGGCGTAGGCGGTGGGGAAGCTGAACAGGAAGCCTGCCTCAGTTGAAGTTTTAAAGCGGCTGCCCACGCTTTCCAGAAACATAAGCGCCGGATGATTGCGTGCGGTGGGGATGAACGGAACATCCACCCGCGTTAAGCCGCGTTCGGCCGCAATCTCGCCCAGCCGAGCCAGCAGTCGATGCTCGACGCCGCGGCCCAGCACTCGACAGCTCAACAGAAAAGTGTCGACCTTGAGAGCCTCGCCCTCCGTGCTGAATATGGCCAGCCCGGTAAAGCCGTAACTGCCGAAGCGATCGGAAACATCCACGGCCAGGCACTCCGCTCCGCCGGCCATCAAGTGCTGCAAGTCGGCTTCAGAGCGGCGGATGGTGGTGAAGTTCATCTGGTTGGTGCGTTGGGTAAGTTGGGCGGCGCGCGTCAGGCCCTCCGGCTTGAGCGGGGTGATGCGGACTTCCAGTTTGAGCGAGGCAATGAACTCTTCCAGCGTCTTGGCCTGCTTTTCAAGACGCGAACGCTCGATCTGTTGGCGGTAGAGCGCCGTGCGCCGCGTGTCTTCTTCGGTAATGCGCAAGCGGTCGAAAGCCCACACGTGGCGCAAAAAGTCCGGTATCTCCTCGCTGGCTTCCGGAAGCTGAAGCGTAAGCACCTCCGGCCGGCGCGCCTGAACCTCGCCGCATTCCTGTGCGTTGTCGTCTATAAATATGAAACTGTCCAGTCCGAGTTGCAGCTCCTCGGCAAGCGAGGCCAGATTGGCTGATTTGGCGGTCCAGTTGATGCGCAGAGCAACGAAATGCTCCAGGCTCAGGGGCATTTCCGGATGCGCGCGGAAGGTCTCCAGCACATCCTCCATATTGTTCTTGCTGCACAGGCACAGCAGCATGCCCGCTTGGTGTTGAGCCAGCATAAACTGCTGGAGAAAATGCCGCGGCGGATCGATCACCACGCCTAGCGGCCCGTCTTCTCCGCATATGCCCCGCCACAAGGTGTCGTCGCAATCGAGGGCGATTACTTTGTAGGGGGTCATGCGCAAGGCATGAATCTTGCGGGCCAAAAACGTAGCCAGCGCCGCGAAGTATTCCGGCTTGTAGGGCACGTGGCCGAGCTCGTCGCTGTGGGGGTCATAAGGCTCAGCTAACGGGTAAAGCTCTTCCAGTTCGCGGTGCTCCAAAAAGTACACCGTTTGAAGGCCGCCGAGCTGGGTCCGGATGTGTTGCTCCATGCGTGCAACGAAATCGGCATGGCCGGGGCGCGCAAGGAAAGCGGGCGAGGAGGGGCAAATCACCACCAACAGCGGCGAAGGCAGGCTCGCGGCAGATGAACGTAGACAGTCGACCAGGTGATGCACTTCTTTTTCGAGGATCTCCGGTGTGGCGCCGTTCTGGAAGCGGCCCCAGTCTTCCAGGCGCACCAAGACGATGTTGACTCCGCCTCGGTTGCAGGCAAGCAGACTGGCTGGGTCCAGCAATTGTTGGAAAACCTGATTGTAGGGAGCAAACTCGATCTGGTCGTTAAAGCCCAGCCGGTCCAGCCAAAATGACAGCGGATCACGGAGCGGTTCCGCCGTAAAGGTGGCGCTAATTGCTATAAAAGGCCCGTTTATCTTTAAAAGTGCCGGATCTTCCTTCAACATGAAGCCAATGTTTTTGAGGGAAATTAGAACGGATGACCCCCTGGCCTCCGGTCCTCCCCATTCCAACCCCCATTATCCTAGTTATGAAAAGCCGATGGCAAGGATAGCCGTTGAAAAATGAACGGCGGACTCCTTAAGGAGTGCGCTGGCTGAGACGATAGAATTCGGGGGTGGCGAAATGAGCGAATTGTGGAACCAGATTGCGGCAATATGCTTAGCCGGTCTGCTGGCGGCGGTACAACTGTTTGGTCAGAAGTGGGATGCGCCGGCTGAGGCTTCAAGCTGGGTCTCTGCCCGCACCGGGGGAAAGCTGAAGATCAGTGGCGAAATGCGCCTGCGGCCTGAGCGGCGCACAGGCCAGGCCTTCGGGCGAGAGCCGGACCTGGAGGCGGCCTTCGTACGCAGCCGTCTGGGGATCGCATTCAAGCCAAACGGCTACCTGCGCCTGGTGGCTTCAGTGCAAGATTCCCGCGCTCCAGGATATGGGGCGAATGCTCCCGGGTCGGCGCGCGACGGCGTGGACCTTTTTGAAAGTTACCTGGAGCTTTCGCCGGACGCCAAAAGAGGCTTCGGCGCCGCCTTCGGCCGCATGGCGCTAGCCTACGGCGAGACGCGTTTGTTGGCGACTTCCAACTGGGGCAATGTGCCGCGCGGCTTCGACGGCGCCCGGCTCTACTGGCGGCTGCCCCAGGGCCGGATTGAGGTGTTGTGGGTATCGCCGGTTAAGGTGAGAATCGGCGAATTTAATCGTCCGGTGTTCGGCGAGCGGGTTTGGGGGACCTACAACACTTTTCCGGATGCCTTCGGGAAGAACCTGGTTGAAGTTTATATCTTGCGGCACGAACAGAACCGTCCGGGCGGGTTTAACGGGGGCAGCCGAGCGGCAGGGACCGACCGTATGCACACCAATACATTTGGGGTGCGGTTGAGCGGTCCACTGGCCGGAAATTACAGGTACAACCTGGAGATTGCCGTCCAGAACGGCAAGATCGGCCCGGCCGAGCATCGCGGGCTGGCATGGGCCGGCTGGCTCAGCCGGCGCTGGCAGTTGGGCGGCAAGACGCTGGACCTGCTGGGCGAGTACAAGTACGCATCCGGCACAGGCAATCCTAACGACCCTTTGAAAAGCCGCACTTTTGATGTGTTATTCCCTTCGACCCACGATAAATTCGGCCACATGGACCTGTTCGGCTGGCGCAACATACACAACGCTCGCTCGCAGGCGACGCTGGGGTTGACCAAATCGCTGGCCGTCAATTTTATGTACAACTCCTGGTGGCTGGCCAGCCCGCGCGACGCCCTTTACAGTAGCTCAGGCCGGGCCATCACGCGCGCTGCGGACGGTGCACCCGGCCGGCACATCGGCCAGGAGGCCGATCTGTTCGGCACTTATAAGTTCCATCGCTTCACTTTCGGCTTCGGTTATGGACGCATGTTCAAAGGGCAGTTCATTAAGAATGCCACCCCGGCTGTTACGCCGACATACTTATACGTTTTTCAGACGTACACCCTATAGTTTCCGCTCTGCCCAGCCGAAGGAAAATATCGAGTTGGGAGGCTGCGGTAGATGACTGCAACTAAATTAGTATCTCCCGCGATTTGGGCCATGCTCGCGGTGCTGGCGGCTGGAGCAGCCCAGGCGCAATGCCTGGCGCCTGAGGTTCAAGAGAAATTGAAGAAACACGTTGAGCAGCTTTCGAGCTGGAGCACCGATCCGCAGATTGTGGCGGCGGTCAAAGCCTATAACGCAAATCCGCCCGCCGAAGCTAAAAGCATGACCAATGAACGCTGGGCCACATTGAAGGTGCTGGACCCGGCCGTGCGATCACTTACACGAAATTCGCTGGCACAGTATTTAAAAAGCAAGAAAGACCGTACCATTGCAGAATGTTTCGTTTCGGGGGCGGATGGCGGCAAGGTGGCCTTCTTGGCTAAGCCCACGCGCTGGTCGCATAAAGGTAGCGAGAAGCACGAGGCGCCGCTTGCGGGCCGGATCTGGTACGGCCCGGTCGAAGTGGATGAATCCTCAGGGGTGCAGCAGGTGCAGGTGGGCCTGCCGGTTTTGGATGGCCATAAACCAATAGGCTCGATAGTCATCGGCATTGCCGTGTCCGAGCTGGACTAAGGGGGCAGGGCGTGAAAGAGATGGCTACGCCGGCTATAGGGGCTGGCCGAGATAAGGCCGGTGCGGCTGGAGGGAATATGCGCAGCAAGAGGAGCAAAAAGAGTGGGGTTGGCCGGCAGCTGGGTGTGCTTCTGGCCTGTTTCATATTGGTGACTCTGGCGGCGTTGAGCATAATAGTCTGGCGTACGAAACGCGCGGAGGCTCAGTACGCCGCGATGATGAACGCCGAGCAGGAGCGCAGCGCTGCTTTGCTGGCGCTGGTTAATCACATCTCAGACATTCAGCTTCTCGAGCAACGCCTTATCAAGCAAAAGGATCCCGATGCAATTGAAAACATGCTGGAGCAGAGGAACGGGCTGGTTAGATCGGCGCAGGAAGCGGTGGTGCGCGCTGGCGCTGCGAGCAGCGAAGTCGGACAGTGCTTTGAAGCCCTGCGGGCAGCCAATGAGCAGGCTACCGATCATGTGCTGTTAGGAAATTACTCCAAAGCCCAACAAGCCTTCTCCGGATCGTCCGTCCCGGCTTTCGAGAAGCTGCTGGAGAAGCTTGAAGAATACCGCCGCCAGGAAAGCCTGCGCAGTTCTCAGGTCATTGAGCAGGCGCGCCGGCAGTCGGATCGCAGCCAGACGATGGTGCTCGTCATTATGTTGATTGTTTTGGGGATCCTCGGGACGGCCGGCTGGTTCTGGGCCCGCCGAATAGCCGGAACGCTCAGGAGAGCAGCCAGTGAGTTGGCCGCCAGTGCGGAACAGATTGCCGGAGCGGCGGCGCAGGTTTCCACATCCTCGCAAACTCTGGCCCGGGGCGCCAGCGCTCAGGCAGCCTCGCTTGAGGAAACCTCGGCTTCGGCCGAAGAGGTGAATTCCATGACCCGCACCAACGCTGAAAGCGTACAGGCGATAGCCGGAGCAATGGTTGAGGCAGCCACGGTGGTGGGGCAGGCCAATCAGAAGCTGGAAAACCTGGTCGGATCAATGCGCAGCTTGGGTTCTTCAGGTGAAAAGATCTCACGAATCATCAAAGTTATCGATGAAATAGCCTTCCAGACCAACATTCTGGCGCTCAACGCCTCAGTGGAAGCCGCCCGTGCAGGCCAGGCCGGAATGGGATTTGCCGTGGTGGCCGATGAGGTGCGCAATCTGGCGCAGCGCTCGGCTCAGGCGGCGCGTGACACGGCGGCCTTGGTAGAAGAAGCCATTTTGGGAGTCTCGGAAGGAAACACACGCCTGGAAGAGGTGACTGAGGCAATGCGCTCGGTTACCGCCAGCGCCTTTAAAGTCAAAGACCTGGTTGAGCAGGTCAACCAGAGCAGCCGGCAGCAAGCCCGCGGCGTAGAGGAAATTGCTCGTGCGGTGGCACAAATCGAGCAAACTACTCAGCAGGTTGCAGCTAATGCTGAAGAAAGCGCTGCGGCCAGCGAACAGCTCAATGCTCAGTGTGAAGCACTGCGCGCAGTCTCGAGGAACCTGGTGGCGCTAGCCGGATAGAAAGCTGGGATTAGGTGTCCCTGATCGGCGGCATCTGCGCAAGCTGGCGTTTTAACCGATATTTGGAAAATCCTATGCTGCGCGGCGCGCGAATCTGCCGCGCATGAAGCCTGCAAAAGCGCGCGAAGCCAGCGGTTGAAAAAGCTACCGGGGTGGGCCCACAGCCCCCCGTGTACAGCAGTGCAGTTCGAATTCGCGCCGAGGCGCGGGCTTAACCGAATGCCGTCAAAGCTGCCGCGCGTTCATCAGTCGCAGCATGCAAGAGCGGTCGTGAAACAATCGGTTCAGGCCTGGCTGCTCGCAGGGTGATTTTAAGCGGCGTGCTCAGTACCAGCAACGGGCTAAGATAAGAATTCTCCCGAATGCCTGACTTTGTCGATTTGCTCCGACATAACACCAACTTTCGCCGCGTCTGGCTGGCGCAATTGATCAGTGAAATCGGCGACAACTTCAACAACGTCGCCGTTTTCGGACTAGCGATGGACAAGACTGGTTCAGGCCTGGTGGTGAGCGGGGTGATGTTGGCCCGAGCCATTCCGGCCGCGCTGGCCGGCCCGGTGGCTGGTGTCGTATTGGACCGGATGGACCGCAAGCGCATAATGGTGGCGAGCGATCTGTTTCGGGCCATGGTGGCGCTGGCCTTTCTGCTGACGATTAATTACAGAGGAAACTGGCTGCTTTACACCCTCAGCGCGCTGCTGATGTTCGCCTCACCGTTTTTCACCAGCGGGCGGGCTGCCATACTGCCATCAATTACCAGTGAACGAGAGCTGCATGCGGCCAATTCACTGCTTCAGACGACGCAGTGGGCGACTCTTACGGCGGGAACGATACTGGGCGGGCTCAGCGCCGCGCGCTTAGGTTATCAGAGCGCTTTTCTACTAAACGGGTTGTCTTTCATATTTTCGGCAGCGGCCATAGCCCGGCTCAGGGTTCCGCAGAACCCCTGCCGATCCGAGCGACCGGAGGAGAATGTGTTGCGGCCCTGGCACGATTACCGGGAAGGGCTTCAATATATGCGTTCGGTTCCGCTGGTGCTGGGCATAGGACTTATCTCGGTGGGGTGGGCTTTGGGAGGCGGCGCCGCTCAGATTCTTTTCGCTCTTTTCGGCGAACAGGTGTTCAAGCGCGGCGCGGAGGGGATCGGCACGATTTGGGGGTTTGCCGGAATTGGCTTGCTGGCCGGAGGCGCCATCGGCCACTTGGCGGGGCGCCGGCTGGATTTTTCAGGCTACAAGCGCGCTGTGACGATTTCCTATTTGGTTCACGGCGTAGCTTATGCAGTTTTCAGCCGGATGGAGTCTTACGGCGCGGCGCTGTTTTTCATAATGCTTTCGCGGGTGGGAATGGCGGTCGTGAGCGTGTTGAACAATTATCAATTATTGCGGTGGACTCCCGATGAGTTTCGCGGGCGCGTTTTTGGCACGCTGGAATCGATGCGCTGGGCGACGATGATGTTCTCGATGGCTGCCGCGGGGCTGGCCTCCGCGTATTTCAGCCCGCGCGCCATTGGGGTGGTGGCTGGGTTGCTCGGAGTGGTCACCGCTCTGGCGTGGGGCTGGTACGACTGGCGCGGCCGGTTGCCCGAGCCTTCCGGGTCATCCTCGGCGCGCTAGCGAGGCAGGTTTGCCATCTCCTCAACCTGCGCCAGTTGGTTCTTTACCTGCGCCGCGTTGGCTGCTCCGGGCGCCAGCTTCAAGTAAGTCTTTAAGAAACCGGCCGCCGCCGTGTACTCGCCCTTCTGCGCCAGAATGATCCCCAGTACGTGATTGGCCGCAGGATAGCGGTTCTGTTTGTCGAGCTTGATCGCCTCTCGCGCGCTATGCTCGGCCTGTTCCAGATTCCGGAGGTTGAACTGAGCCACCGAGTCCATGTAGTAAACCTCCGGATAGTTGAACGGATCCAAACGCAGCACCCGGGCAATGATTTCTACCAATTGTTTCCAATTCTGCTTGCGGGCCTCCAGCACGGCCAGTTGAATATAGGGTTTGACGAAACGGGAGTCCACTTCAAGCGCCTTTTCGTAAGCCCGGCGCGCGCTTTCCAGATCGCCGCTTTGCTCGGTTACCAAGCCCAGCTCGTACCACGCGGTTGCGTAGCGCGGATATATTTGGATCGCCTTTTGGAATTGCTTTGCGGCTTCCGTCCATTTTTGTTTGCGTGCGGCGTCACGACCTTTGTTGTAGGCTTTCTTGGCATCCTTGGGCGCTTCAAGGCTGGTTACGCTTACGGTGGTTCCTTCGACGTTGCCATAGCGGCGCAGCACAATGCGGCCGATATCTGGGTTGTCGAGCGCCCGGCGGCCTATCAAAGGAATCGAATCCGATGTGTATCCGGCCAGCGATGCGCGTATTTCGCAGCCGGAAAGGTCCCAATCGCTGATCATTCCGCCCGACGGCCCGCCCCTCGAGCTGCCGCTCGTTCCAAAAGGTCCACGGTTGTCGTTCTGGCTCACGCTGGCGTCGGGGATCAGCGCATTGTTTTGCCCCAGTTGTATGCTGAAGTTGCCCTTGGCGTCGGTGTAGCCCTCTTGCCGCACTATGCCGTTACAGACGCGTTCAATTATGGCGAAATCCGGCGGGGGCGTGCCGTCTTCCAGGACCACTTTTCCGGTGAGGAAGATCGGCCGCTGAATTTCCGGAAACCGTTCTTGCTCCTCAAAGGGTGGACGCGTTTGAGGATAGGTGGGGATGGTGGGCCGGGTTGTTGTGCCGGGAGTGGCCCCGGGCGAAGGTTCCGGAGCCGGTGCGGGCGCAACGGGCGGCGCCGTAGCGCCCGATGTGGGAGGTGCAGCGTCTCCTTGTTGGGCCTGCAATTGCCAACCGCCGGCCAGCAAAGCCGCCGACAGGCAAGAAATAAGCCGAAATCGTGATGTCATCAAGGGAAGCCACCGCCCTGGGCTTAGCTTCATTATAGGCCACATCGGACCGCGCAAATGCTTCCTAGGTTAAAGATTTCCTTAGCAGCCCCAGCGCGCCGCTGTCTCATGCGCCTGGCCTTAATTGAGCCGCGCTTGGCGGCTGGGGGAAAATTAAAAATTGGGACTGTCGGGCTGGCCGCACCATGCTTGATCGCATCAGCGTTCACGGAGCTAGAGTTCACAACCTCAAGAATATAGATGTTGAAATCCCGCGTAACACGTTTACGGTTATTACCGGGCTGAGCGGTTCCGGCAAATCCACCCTGGCGTTTGACACTATTTATGCCGAGGGCCAGCGCCGCTATGTGGAAACTCTCTCGGCTTACGCGCGCCAGTTCCTGGACCAGCTCGAACGGCCCGATGTGGACTCGATCGACGGCCTTTCGCCGGCCATCTCCATCGAACAAAAGACCACCAGCCGCAGCCCGCGCTCGACGGTCGGCACCATCACCGAAATTTACGATTACCTGCGACTGCTTTATTCATCCATTGGGACGCCATATTGCCCTGACTGCGGCTGCGAAATCACTCGCCAGTCGACCGAGCAGATTCTCCAGCAGATCATGCGCCTCCGTGAAAACGAGCGGGTCATGATTCTGGCGCCGGTAGTGCGAGGGCGGAAGGGCGAGTACAAGAAAGAACTTGAGAAGTTTGCGCGCCAGGGCTTCCTGCGCGCTCGCATAGACGGTGAGCTGCGCCCGCTGGATGAACCGGTAAAGCTGGACAAGCGGCGAAATCACACCATTGAGGTGGTCGTCGACCGACTTCTGGTGAAGCCCGGAGTAGAGCAACGGCTGGAAGCATCTATTGAAACTGCCACCAAGCTGGCGGGCGGGCTGGTCACCGTGGCGGTGGTCAACGGCGAGGAGCGCCTCTATTCGCAAAAACTGGCCTGCCCGGATTGCGGGGCCAGCGTTCCGGAACTGGAGCCGCGTTCATTTTCCTTCAACAGCCCCTATGGCGCTTGCCCGGCTTGTAACGGGCTGGGCAGTAAGTGGCTTTTCGATCCGGCCAAAGTCATTTCGGACGACTCAAAGCCGTTGCTTGAAGGCGCGCTGGCCACGGGTCTGGAGCATCTGGTGCAGGCCGAAGTCGCCGGCTATGCGCGCCAGGCTCGCATAAATATCAAACGTCCCTTCGAAGAGTTGCCGCAACGAGTTAAGACCATTCTGCTTGAGGGCGATAAAGATTTTCCGGGTATTTTGGGATTTTTGGAGCGGATCTACGAAGGAGGCGCTGAAAGCTATCGCGAGTGGCTGCTCGACTTCATGTCGCCCCGCCCCTGCCCGGCATGCGGGGGAAAGCGCCTGCGCCCTTCAAGCCTGGCGGTGCGGGTCCACGGGATTTCTATAGGCGAATTCACCGGGCTGCCGGTAAGACAGGCGCTCGAGGTAGTACGCGGCTGGCGCTTCAACGATCGTGAGCAGTTGATTGCTGGACGTATTCTGGAGCAGATACGCAATCGGCTCGAATTTCTGTCGACCGTCGGTCTGGACTACCTGAGCCTGGACCGCTCGGCCGACACGCTCTCGGGCGGCGAATCGCAGCGCATAAGGCTTGCAACCCAGATCGGATCGCAGCTGCGCGGCGTGCTCTATGTTTTGGATGAGCCTTCAATCGGACTTCATCCACGCGACAACCTTCGGCTGCTTGAGACACTGGCCCGGCTGCGGGATATGGGCAACACGGTACTGGTGGTGGAGCACGATCAGGAAACCATCGAGCACGCCGACTATGTAGTCGACCTAGGCCCGGGCGCCGGCCGTGAGGGCGGCCGCTTAGTCGCCGCCGGCACTCCTGCCGAAATCCGCGCCAATCCGGCATCTCTTACTGGTCAGTATCTGGCGGGCCTGCGGCGCATAGAAGTGCCTGCGCTCCGCCGCCGCGGCAACGGGTTGAAGCTTACGGTGCGCGGAGCGCGCGAACACAATCTCAAAAACCTGGATGTCGAGTTTCCGCTGGGCCTGTTCATTGTGGTCACCGGAGTTTCAGGTAGCGGCAAATCGACGCTGGTGAACGATATCCTATACCGGGCCCTGGCCCGCCGGCTCTACCGCTCAAGCGAAGAACCAGGAGCGCACGACGCCATAGAAGGCGCCGAGCATATAGACAAGGTGATCCGCATTGATCAGTCGCCCATTGGCCGTACGCCCCGCTCCAATCCCGCCACCTACACCGGTTTGTTCACCCCGATCCGCGATCTTTACGCCATGCTTCCGGAGTCGCGGGAGCGCGGCTATAAGCCAGGGCGGTTCAGCTTCAACGTCAAGGGTGGCCGTTGCGAAGCCTGCCAGGGCGATGGGCTGAAACGCATCGAAATGAGCTTTTTGCCGGACGTCTATGTCACCTGCGATGTATGCCGTGGCCGCCGCTACAACCTGGAAACACTTCAGGTGAAATACAAGGGCTACTCCATTGCGGATTTGCTTGAAGCGACGGTTGAAGAAGCTTTGCATGTCCTGGCTAACATCCCCACCATAGAAAGCAAACTGCGCACGCTTTACGATGTTGGATTGGGTTACATACACCTGGGACAGCCTGCCACCACGCTCTCCGGGGGCGAATCACAGCGCATAAAACTTGCCCGCGAATTAAGTCGCCGCCAGACCGGTAAGACGTTGTATGTGCTGGATGAGCCGACCACGGGCCTTCACTTTGAGGACGTCAACCGCCTGCTCAGCGTGCTGCACCGGCTGGTTGACTTGGGCAACACTGTGGTTGTGATCGAACATAATTTGGAAGTCGTCAAGACCGCTGATTGGATCATTGATCTCGGTCCGGAGGGCGGCGAAGGCGGCGGCCGGCTGGTGGTTGCAGGGACGCCTGAACAAGTAGTACGAAGCCGGCAGAGCCACACGGCCCGCGCTCTGGGCAAGGTAATCGGAAACGGACGGATACAGTGAGCAAATACAAAGCACTTCCCATGGAATTTGACGAGCTGCGCACGGTGTCGATCCACGACCGCGGAGGCAAGGTGTGCGTCGAGGATTTCGCCCGCGTCTACAAGCCTGGCGCAGGCATATCGGCCTGGCTGGCGTCGCTGCCCCACATACTGGCGGGCGATTCCTTCCGGGCGCTGGTTGAGGCGATGGTGGCGGCGCGAGCCGCATCGAAGCCTATTATTTGGGGGCTGGGCGGACATGTCATCAAGTGCGGATTGGCGCCGGTCCTCATCGATCTTATGCAGCGCGGCTTTGCCACCGCCTTCGCCATGAACGGTGCCGCTTCGATACACGACTTCGAAATCGCTATTGCCGGCCAGACCAGCGAAGACGTCGAAGCGGTGCTGCCTGACGGGCGTTTTGGGTCAGCCGAGGAGACCGGACGCGAGTGGAATCAGGCGGCCATCTTCGGCGACAGCGAGGACATCGGGCTGGGTGAGGCGCTGGGACGCAGGCTGGATGCGATCGCCGATCCGCGTTTTGCCGGGCAGAGCTTGCTGGTAGCGGCCTGGCGCAACTCAACTCCGGTGACGGTTCACGTAGCCATAGGCACAGACACCCCGCATGCTCATCCCGACGCAGACGGGGGCGCCATCGGCCGCACCAGTCACCGGGATTTCCGCCTGCTCTGTACGCTGGTGGCGGCCATGGACCGGGGCGGCGTCTACATCAACGCCGGCAGCGCCGTGGTATTGCCGGAGGTGTTTCTTAAAGTGGTGTCTGTGGTGCGTAATCTGGGTTATCCGCTGGCTGAGTTCACCACCGCCAATCTGGATTTTCTGCAACACTACCGGCCGCGGGTCAACGTGGTCGAACGCCCGCACGCCAAAGCGGGCGGGCGGGGTCTGGCGATTACCGGCCACCATGAGATCATGATTCCGCTGCTGGCGGCAGCTCTCGTCGAGGCCGGCTCATGAACGAGCGCGAATCCGTCTTTTGGGGTTTCTCTGATCTGGCGCTGTTTGCCGCGGCATTTCCCGCTTCGCTGGTCGCCGCCGGTCTGCTTACAGGCACGCTGTTCGGAGCATTTCATGCACCGCTGGCGGCTCGAGCGCCGCATTTGCTTGCCGCACAATTTCTGGCGTATTTGTTCTGGTTTGCTTTTCTCTGGCTGCTGCTTCGGATTCGTTACCGTCAACCTTTTTGGGCAGCCCTGGGCTGGCGCGGCCGGCTGGAAAATGCGAGCGGACATTTTTTGCTGGGCGCGGTCGTAGCTATGGCGATCGGGCTGCTTGGAGTCGCTTTGCACACGCCGGATTTGGAAACGCCCATGAAGCAGCTTTTAAGCGACCGCACCTCGCTCGTGCTGGTCGGCATAGCCGCCGCCACGCTAGGGCCGTTTTGCGAGGAATCTGCTTTTCGGGGCTTCATCCAGCCGCTGCTGGTTCGAAGTTTTGGGCCCGTGCCGGGAATAGCGCTTACAGCTTTGCCGTTTTCTCTTCTGCACGGCCAGCAATACTCCTGGAGCTGGCGTCATATCTTGTTGATCACGCTGGCCGGGTCGGCCTTCGGTTGGTTGCGGTGGCGCAGCGGGTCAACTGCGGCGGCAGCCCTGATGCACGCCGGCTACAATTCAACTTTCTTTATCGCAATGCTTATTTCCGGAAAGGATCTTCCGACCAAATGGTAGAAACCATAGCCTGGACCGACCAAGGCGTGGTCATGATCGATCAGACTCGCCTGCCTCGCGAAGAGACGTATGTCACCTGCCGCAGTTATCAGGAGGTGGCTGATGCCATACGCCGTATGGTGATTCGCGGCGCTCCCGCAATTGGAGTGGCTGCGGCCATGGGTGTAGCCCTGGGTATGCTGCGTTGCGATTCACAGGATCCGGACCGAGAGTTCGAACGCATTTGCGCGACGTTGGCCGCAACGCGCCCCACGGCGGTGAATCTGTTCTGGGCGATCGAACGAATGCAAAAGCTATATTATGGGCTGCGCGGCCGGCCGATTGGCGAGATTCAAGCCCGTCTGGTAGAAGAAGCCCGGCGCATCCAGGCTGAAGATGTGGCCGTCAATCAGGCCATAGGACGCAACGGCGCGGAACTTATGCCGGACGGAAAAACCGTCCTGACCCACTGCAATGCAGGTGCGCTGGCTACGGCGGGCTATGGCACGGCGCTCGGCGTCATTCGCGCCGCCGTGGCGGCCGGCAAACGCATTGACGTCTTTGCTGATGAAACCCGGCCCTTTTTGCAAGGTGCGCGGCTTACGGCCTGGGAATTAATGCGTGATGGCATACGGACCACCGTTATCACCGACAACATGGCCGGGCACTTTCTAAAAAGCGGGCGCATCGGTTGCGTCATTGTGGGCGCAGACCGCATAGCTGGAAACGGCGATGTGGCCAACAAGATCGGAACCTACTCGGTGGCGGTGCTGGCCAAAGAGAACGGAGTGCCTTTTTATGTGGCTGCGCCCGTCTCAACGCTCGACTTGAAACTCGCCACCGGCGAGGAGATCCCCATCGAACAGCGCCCGGCCGTAGAGGTCACACACGTCGGCGGCCTACAAATCACGCCCGATGGAGTGTCGGTCGAAAACCCGGCTTTTGATGTTACGCCGGCGCGTTACGTCACGGCCATCATAACCGAGCGCGGTGTGGCCCGGCCTCCGTATGAAGAAAGCCTCCGCCGGCTCGTGCTAGGGTGAGTGGTATGAGAATTCGTTCTTGCACCATCGCCCTGACCTTATTGCTGGTCGCGTTACAGTCCGTGGCCGCAGGACCGCTTTCCAATCGGCGCGCTCCAGGCTTTTCCCTGATGGATACACAGGGCCGCCACCACGACCTTTACGACTACCGGGGCAAACTGGTTCTGATTGAGATAATGCAAACCAATTGCCCGCATTGTCGGGAGTTTGCGAAGATACTCTCCCAGGTCAGTGCCAAATACGGCGACCGGGTGGTGATTCTTACGGTGGTGAACCCGCCCGACAATGCCGAGACGGTTTCACGGTATTTGGCCGAGGTAAAGCCTTCTTACCCGATCCTATTCGACTGCGGCCAGATGGCTATCTCTTATTTCAAAGCGACGCCGCAAAATCCATCGGTCTCCGTGCCCCACATTTTCCTCATCGATGCCAACGGCTGGATAGTGGATGACTACGGTTACGGGCCGGCGACCAAGGATATCTTTGAGGGCAAGGGGCTTTTCAGCGTGCTGGACAAGCTGCTGGCGGCTAAGCCTGCCGGTAAGAAATAAAAAACTGCATGCCTGCGGGGATGGTTTGGGTGCTGCTGGCGGCCGGCGTTGCGGGAGTCGTGGTGCAGCCGGTAGCGGATATGCACGCTTCGCCTGCCGAAGATGCGGAAGTCATATCGCAGGCTATCTACGGAAGCCCGCTTGAACTGCTGGCCCGCAAGGACGGCTGGTTCCGCGTGCGTACCGAGGACGGCTACGAAGGCTGGATGCGGGCTGCGGCATTACGTCGGCTTGCGCCGGGCGAGGCTCCCTATGCTTCGCGCGGCGCGACGGCGCGCGTGGCGAGCCTTTTCGCCAATCTATATTACGAGCCGGATGTGACGCGGCGGGCCCCGCTGGCGACCATCCCCTTTGAATCGCGCCTGGAGATTGCCCGGGAGTCGGAGGCGGAACAACGGCGCTGGCTCCAGGTGCGCCTGCCCGACGGCCGCACGGCCTGGATTCAGCGGGGCGATCTCAGCTCGGATGCGGCGCCGCTCGGCATAGCAGAGCTAGTGGAGTTTGCCCGCCGTTTCATAGGCCTGCCCTATCGCTGGGGCGGGACATCGACCTTTGGCTATGATTGTTCGGGCTTCACCCAGATGCTGCTGCGGCAGCGCCGGGTGCTAATCCCGCGCGACGCCGCACCCCAGATGAGCTGGTCGGGTTTTATTGCCGTTGATCGAGAGAATCTTCAACCCGGCGATTTACTGTTTTTCGGCTCTTCGCCCGACAAAGTTACGCACTCAGGCATGTATCTCGGCAACGGGGAATTCATCCACGCCACAACCTGGGGTCGGCCCGTAGTGCAAGTAAGTCGACTGGATGATCCGCACTGGGCGCAATTGCTGGTGGCCTGCCGGAGGCTTAAATGAGGCGCCGGGACTGGCTGGGAGCAGCGGCCGCGGTTCTGACTGCGGCGCCGGCGCCAAGTGCGGGCGCAGCGCAAATCCGTGCGGAAATCGTGCGATTGCGGCTACGGCACACCTGGACGACGGTAATGTCGTCGAGCGAATACCGCGACAATGTTCATCTCAGCTATCGCCGCGAGGGCCTAACGGCGCTTGGAGAAGCTGCGCCAATCCCCAGATATAAAGAAGATGCTGTTGCGGCCAGGAGCGCAATTGAAGGCTTGCGGCCGTGGCTCGAAGAGGCCGACCCGTGGCGCTTCGCCCGGATTGAGCGCGAGCTTGCGCGGAAGCTGCCCGGCCAGTATGCCGCACGCGCGGCCGTAGACATTGCCCTGCTGGACTGGGTGGCGCAAAAGTTGGGCGTACCGCTTTACCGCTATCTGGGGCTTGACCCGGCTGATGCGCCACTGACGACTTTCTCCATTGGAATCGATAAACCCGAAGTAATCCGCCAAAAAGTCCGCGAAGCTGAGCCGTTTCCCATCCTGAAAATAAAAGTCGGCTTGGATGTGGATGAGGAAACCATCGCCGCCGTGCGCAGCGTTACCTCAAAGCCGCTGCGCGTCGACGTCAACGAAGGCTGGCGCGACAAGGAAGAAGCCGTGCGCAAAATCAACTGGCTTGAGAGCCAGGGGGTGGAGCTGGTCGAGCAGCCCATGCCGGCCGAGATGCTGGAGGAGACGCGCTGGGTGCGCAGTCGGATTCACTTGCCTTTGATCGCGGATGAAGCCTGCCGCCGGCCGGAGGACATCCCCCGGTTGGCGGAGTGCTTCGACGGCGTGAACGTCAAGCTAATGAAATGCGGCGGCATACAGCCGGCCTTGCGCATGATTGAGGTGGCGCGGGCTCATGGGCTCAAGGTCATGCTCGGCTGCATGATTGAAAGCTCGATCGGCATTACGGCGGCCGCCCATCTGGCCCCGCTGGTCGACTACGCCGACCTGGACGGCCACCTGCTTATTGCGAACGACCCCTACGAAGGAGTATGCGTCGAAGGCGGGCGTTTGATTTTGCCGGCGCGGCCCGGCCTGGGTTTGGTTCCGCGGAAATAAGTGCCGCCGAGTGTGCTGTATTTGAAAAGACTTTGTGCCGTGCTGCCTGCGCTATGAACTTCGAACAAGCACCTCACGGAGTCGATGATCTATGTTGTGCCGGCGATGCTGAGTCTCCCACCGTTACTTGACACGGACGCCTTCGAACAGCTTGCAGAGGCAGGGCAGCGCCAGCAAGGTCAGCAGCAGGGTTGAGATGAGACCGCCCAGGATGACGGTGGCCAGTGGGCGTTGGATATCGGAACCGATGCCGGTGGCGAAGGCGGCCGGGGTGATGCCGAGCAGAGCCACCACGATCAGCGTGCTCAAGGCCCGGAACTCGGCGTGCGCGCCGCGCAGGATGGCGTCCGGCACGGGGAGTCCGTGGTGTTGGCTTTGCCGGGCGATCTCCGTCACGAGCAACACTCCGCTCATCACGGCCACCCCGAACAAGGAGACGAAGCCGACGGCGGCCGAGACGCTAAAAGGGATGCCGCGCAGCCAGAGCGCCGCGACTCCGCCCACAATGGAGAAAGGCACGCAGAGCAGGATCAGGGCCGCACGGCGCACCGAGTTGCAGGACCAGTAGAGGATCATGAAGATGAGCGCGACGGTGAGGGGGAGGATCCACTTCAGTCTGGCGGCGGCGCGGCTGAGGTTTTCGAACTGACCGCCCC